>Ga0224508_10002815_pt1 | contig 14621 bp, 13 predicted proteins | sample SF_Jan12_sed_USG_4_FD_170157 | JGI IMG/M metagenome (GOLD analysis project Ga0224508, IMG submission 170157) | Sediment microbial communities from San Francisco Bay, California, United States - SF_Jan12_sed_USGS_21 | ecosystem: Environmental > Aquatic > Marine > Sediment | place: USA... | reverse complement strand
TCATTGCCGGCACAAAAAGCAAACCGGCGGCGCCGGTCAGTTCGGCGAAGTTTCTCTAAAGGTCGAGCCGTTGGCGCGCGGTTCCGGATTCGAATTCGTCAATAACACAGTCGGCGGCTCAATACCGGGGCAGTTCATCCCGGCGGTCGAGAAAGGTGTTCGCCAGATTCTCAGTCAGGGCGCGGTCACGGGCAATCCGATTCAGGATATCCGCGTTACCGTTTACGATGGCAAGCATCATCCAGTCGATTCGAAAGAGATTGCATTCGTGATGGCCGGCAAGAAAGCTTTTCTCGATGCGATTGGAAAAGCTAAGCCGATCGTTCTCGAACCCATCGCGCGTATCGAGATAACCCTGCCGAGCCGATTCGTCGGCGACGTTAGTGGACATCTGGCAGGCATTCGCGGTCGAATCGGGTCGAATGAAGCAGCCGCAGACGGCAAGACCCGCATCACGGCCCAGGTTCCCCTCGCCGAGCTCGACGACTTTCAAACGACGCTCAAGTCACTGACGGGCGGCGAAGGGATGTTTACGCTACAACTCGATCACTATGCGTCGGCGCCGACGCAAGTTCAGAAATCGCTCAAGGAAGAATTCCGGCCGGCGCAGGAAGCCTAATAGACTTCCCGCAGATAGATCTGCGCCGGGTCGCCGTCAAACAGCCCGAAGGTCGCGTATCCGGATGGATTTTCGTCGCCGGGCGTACCTGAATCCCAGTCGAAGCGGAGCCAGGCTGGCACTGTCGAGTCGATCCGAACGCTGCCGTGGTTATTGCCGCCTGGCGCCCTCAGCGTCAGATTGAAATCGGATGCGTTGGGCGGCTCGGCAAACTGCTGCAGCAGGGGAGCCGGGATAGCGCAGCCCTCGTCGCTCGCGCCCGGCGTGCCCGTATCCTGCACGCAGGTATCTCCATCCACCAGGTTTTCCGTGAAGCCGGCGAAATTCAAGTCGACATTTATCGTGCAGCTATCGGCAACGTTGGCGACGAACCCGATACCAGCACCGGCAAAAAACTCCGCCCGAAGCGGAACCGGCAGATTGACCAGCTCCGATCCAACGGCATTGATAAAGCGCATCCGGCCGTAGCGAATCTCGGCTCCGGAAGTGAACGACATGCCGCCTCCCGTGCCGAAGGTCGCTGGATTTCCGGCCGCAGCAACGCTATCCGTATCGAAGATATCGATTGCAAGCTCAACGTCCGCGGTAAAGGGTGCCGGAATCGATGCCCGGTCGAATGACAACCCGGAACCGGAACTGAAGACCAGCGAAGCAACGCCAGGACCGGTCTCCGCCACCGTCGGATCGACTGACGGTAATGGAATACCGGTGGTGTCGAGCAGCCCACTGGCTGAAGTGTAAGTTCGATTCGCCAGACTCGCGGTCGTCATCTTGAAGAAGTCGCCGGTGTAATTCAGCGTCAGTCCATTATCGGCAGCCTGGGCGGTCGCCGTTACCGTTGGCGCGATCGCATAGGGAAAAACCTCGCCGGCATAGGTGAAACTACCCGCCGCGCATTGCGTGTCGAGGAAGGGCACGTTCAAGGCGAGCGCGAAATGATCCGGCACGAAACGGCCGACGTTTTCAGACTCGTCACCGATCACATCGCCGGTCGCGAGATAATCACCGTCGCCGATTCCCGGAACAAGCCGAATGATGCCGACCTCCGGCCAGCGGAAATCCAAACCCGTTGAACTGCCGGCACTGAATGGCGCGAAACCCACCGTTGATCCGACATTCGGGCTGGCGCCACCGATCGGCGCGATTAAATTGACATCGAGCCTCACGCTTTCGGGAACCGATTCCTGTCCATAGTTCGGCGTTGCATCGCCTTCCGCATCCAGCGCCGTCACGGTTGCGCGGAAATCGGTGCCGGCACCGATAAAGACAGAACCGAAAGCATCTGCTGCAGCCGGATTGATAATCGTTCCTGCTGCGTTTTCGATGGCCGTCAGCTCGAAGCGAGCCGGCCGCGACACAAAGCCGGCCGTCGCGCCGCGAATACCGGCCGGCAGTTCGGCGTTGATCGTCGTCACGTCCTTTACGGCAATCTGCAGGCTGCCGACATCTTTGTACTTGCTCGAAATCAAGGCCTGTCCGGCCACGAAAGTCACGACTTGCGATGCCGATGCGGCTTCCGTCGTCGCGATCGAGTTGCCATCGATCTCGACATTGCGCGAGCCCGATCCTGGATTCAGATAGGCCGACCAGAAATTCAAGTCTTTATCACCAGTGTAGCTTTCGATAATCCCGCACTCGGGGTGGTTATCGGTCTGGCCAAACGCAGCTAAATAGATACCGAAAGGCACGGCCGCCGTTTGCGTCTGGGCGAACGGCACGATCAATCCCGGCGGCGGATTACTGAGCGCTGACGCCGTCAACGTGAAACCGTTAGCGGAAAACTCCATCGTGCCTTCGGCATCGGTGTCGCGAATACCCGTATCGCTGATCTGATAGACGTCGATGTCGAATATTGGCACGCCCTGCGTATAGCTCAGTGCGAACTGGGCCTGCGATTCGTTCAACGGCCAGTCGTATACGGCCAACCCATCGTCCGCCGTCGCGTCGGTCAGCGTCCCACCGCCACTAACCAATATCCACGTACCGTTGCCGGTCTGTGTATCGAGCTGAACGCTGGCGTTATAGCTGGTCAGCGGCGTGCCGGCGACAGCATCGATGACATCGACGGTTATCGCCTCGGCGAGACAGTGGATGCCGAAGCCGTCATGGCTGATCAAGAATTCAGCCGCTGCGGTCGGACAGGGGTGAGTCGCGTCACGCAATGCCTGGACTTCGGCTTGCGTGTAGGCCCGCGAATCGATCTGTACTTCATCGACGTAGCCATCGAAAGCACGGGAGATGAAATTGTAATCCGTGCCGATAGATAGCGGCAGGTTATTCAGACGGAGCGCGCCGGAGAAACTTGCGGACGCCCAAACAGTGCCATCGACGTAAATTCTCTGGCTCCCAGACTGGTAGACGATCGCAACGTGATGCCATTGATTCAGCGTGATCGACGATGCGGTCGAGAACGATCGGGGCGTTCCCGACGAGTCATTCCACCACCAGTAAACCTGTCCGGATGAATTTACATGAAATTCGTAATTCCAATCCTTGGAAACAATCGTATGGAGTTCACTCGGCAACGACCGCATGTTGATCCAGGCACCGACCGTCAGTGAACTCGATATATCGAGCGCCGAATTGTCAGCCACAACGACATAGTCGTCGGTGCCGTCAAATTCTCCATAGCGACAAGTGCCGGGATTAGTGGACAAAGCCGGATTTGCGTCGTCGTTGTCGGCACCGCCGGCTGCAGTTCCGGTCAGCGCCGTACTGCCGCTATCGAAAATCTCGTCCGGCGCACCAGTCCATCCCGCTTCCTCGAATGAAAACAAAATCGGGTCGAAGACTGGTAAGGCGACGGTTTCGGTTACTCGGATATCGTCGATATGCCAGTAATCTTCGTCGGATCCGTCTCCCGCCGTCAGGCGAACGCGGATGCTCAGGTTGGCATGCAGCGCGCCGGCCGGCAACGCGAAAGTCGGTGTGTATATCTGGCCGGGCGTTCCGTCGCCATCGTAACGGTTGATTTCAACCCAGTTATTGCCGGCATCGCGATACTCGATCACGAGATCCTCGCCACTGTCCGGATCTTCGCTGAATGAGTCGTCGCCACGACGTATCCAGAGTGTGAGCTCCGCGCCCGGCACGGCGGCAGCAATTGGATCGGTATAAACTTGCACTGGGCCCCAGCGCAGCTCCAGCGAACGCCCTTGGTTGGCCGCATTGTTGTCGATGTTTGCATCGCCGCCCGTTTCGACGACGGTGAAGCTGTTTAGATTGCCGTTCAGGTTACTGTAAAACAGCGTATCGCCGGGCGCCGCGCGGGCGTTCGACACAAGACTGCAACCGAGGACGGCGAGCCATGCGGCGATGATGCGTGGATTGAGCATGGCGATCAGCTCTCGTCCATAATTTTTGCCTGCAGACGGCGCGAGACGTAGTCGGCCTCACCGTAACTGCCGGACTGGGCGAGTACGTCGATGATGTAGACATCGATTGTTGCGCCGCCTTCGACGTGCGTCGTTTGCGTGCAGGAAACGTCAACATCGAAGCCCGCGGTACCCGCTTCAGTCAGCGACAGGCTGCTGGTTGCGCACCAGCCGCCATTCAGCGCGCGATGTGACGCCCAGGAGATGCCGGATTTCGCCACGTGGAAGGCTTGAGAGGCAAGCAAGGCAGAGTTCACGGTCTGTTGCTGCATCAGCGTCATACGCACAGTGAAGGCGCCAAGACCGGCAAGCACGACGAGCAGAAATACCGCAACGATCAGCGATGCACCACGTTGACTCGCTCGATTTCCGTGCGCGGAATTCATGGCACGTTATCCACGTGAACCTGCGTCAGGAGCGAAATCGTTTCGCCCTGTTCACCAACGGAAATCTCCATCGTTACCATGCCCGCCCGCTCGGCTGTGCCGGTGGAATAACTGAATCCGCAAGCAGTGATTTGCGCTGCAACGAGGCTCGCCGAAGCCCCTGCTGCAAGAAGCTCAGCTGCGCTGTCCCGATCGGAATGATTCGGAGCAATCGTGTATCCGCTGTAGCGTGTCAACGTGCCGGCCAAACTGTCGCAGACGTAGCTGATCGGCCCGTCGACCAAAAACACTCGCTGTGTCGGTGAGCCGAAAGCAAACCGAAACGCCGGCGACAAATTGACTCGGTCTTCGCCGGGAAATGCGTCGACTGCAATATCGATCTGCGTGCCGGTCGGTGTCATGACGTTCGCGAGCTCATAGGCGTCGGCGCCGACGACACCGACGTTGTAGATTGCCAGGTGATGAGTCGTCGAGCTGAACGGCTTCGCAATCTGGGAGAACGGCCCGATGACGTTAAACGCCGCATCGGCCACAGAGAAATCGAGTATCTGATCTGCCGAACCCGGCGCATCGCTTCTGTACCGGGCGCCGTCCGTCGTGCTCAACACCTCCAGCACGGAAACGCCACCGACGTTGGCGACGCGCAGGCTGTTCGGCAGCGCGCGGCGAACGTCTCGGCTGATGCGCTGAAGCGCCGAGTCGGCCGAATCGACTAGTCCTACCCGTCTGGCCTGGTCGTTGAATCCAAGCACCGGCAGGCTGACGAACATCGCGCCGAACGCGACGACGATGACACTGACGGTCATTGTCACGACGAGTTCGACCAACGTGAAGCCACCTGATCCGCGGTGACGGACTGGCAAATTGGCGAAGCCTTTGCGAAACGGATATGTCATGACTACAACCGCGTCCTATAGCCGCTTAGCGTGTAGTCGACGTAGGGCGCGAATTGAACGCGCACGTCGATTCGATAAGCGTCCGCGGACGCGACTCCGGGCAGGGCCGCGCTCGAATTGACTGCGACCGACACGGTATAGTCGTCCAGACTCGATATGGCATTGCCGAATTGATCGACAGCACCTGAGTCAAACAGGCCATCGTAATCATCGACGTCATCAAAATTGATGCGTGCTGCCTCACCGTCAACGCCATCCGGATCGCTGAACGGCTTCAGAGAAATCTCTTCGAGGTAGGCGGTTGCTATCGTAATGCCCTGATTGACAACCATTGCGTCGGCGCTGCGCTGTACGTTGGCGGTTAGCAACCCGAGCACCGAACTGACGGCGATTGCGATGATGACAATCGACACGACGACCTCAATCAAAGTCATACCCGCCTGAATTTTGATTGGCGGGATCATGGCGTATCGACGTAACCGCTCGCCGCGTTCACGGTCAGCGTATAGGGTCCGACTGAGATCGCCTGATCCGCACCGAGCCCGGTCGCGCCGAGCGAATTAAAAACGATATTGATGGCCGGCGCGGCGCTGACCCCCTGTGGCGCGGAGCCCTGGACAGCGGAGCCATCCGCCAGCCTGACCGCCTGGCCCCAGCTAGTGTCGCCTGGGTCACAGCGACCGCCGAGCGGCTGCTGCTGCTCGGCAGAGTAATCTGCCACATTCAGCGCGAAGCGAACCGGACAGCCGGTTGCAACGGCCGCTGACTGTGCAAATTTGAGCGCAGCGGCCAGCTCTTCGTAATAGCCTCGTTCGGAAAAGGTTCTTGAATCAAAAAACCGCGGCATCGCAAACGCGCCGAGAATGCCGACGATGACGATGACAACGATCAACTCCACCAATGTGAAGCCGTCCTGCCGCGAGCCTTTCGATACAATTTGGCCGGTCATTCCTGTTCTCTAAGCAACAAAGGCGCCCGAAGGCGCCTTTGTTCGTGCGTCAATAAATCGCACTCGTTACGACAAGATGCTGGCTCAGCAGCCGGTCGTCACGACGGCCATGCCTGGAGCTGCTCCGGCAGCGGCCGCAGGTGTGTATGTCGCCGTGCAGTTTGCGATGGCAGTGACTCCATCATTGGTCTTCGAGAACACACCCGTTGCCGGCGCATAGAGGAAACCATCCATGCTGGCAAGTGTATCGTCGATGGTTGCCAAGTCCGGATAACCGAAAGTCATGGTGATCCCTTGGCCTTCCATGGTCACGCCGCCTGCCGGCTGTCCCTGGGCCAGCCAGAGCGCATGCGCCAGGGCAGCGCTCGAACGCAGGCTGCCGCCGAGCGCAGTCGTTGCGGCGGACCTTGCCTCGACTTCCAGTGAAGCGAACCGCGGCACAGCAAAGGCTGCCAGGATTCCCAAAATTGTGATTACGACGACCAGCTCGATGAGCGTAAAGCCGCCTTGCTTGACTGTCATGCGCATTTTCCTTATCTACAAGACTTGCATTCCGTTCGAGTTTGAAAGTTCATCGGGCAGTGCGCGAACCTATATTGAAATTCTAATTGACAGAATGATTTAGAGCCGTGATGAAGCGCTCAGCGGAGAATAGTGAAGCGTGAACTGAGTCGCAGATTTGCGAGCGTCAGTTTGGCCATGAATATGGGTGCACGGACTCGAAACTAAGGCCATCGAAATGGTCCACGGAAGCATTGAACACACCATCGGAGTCGCGGTCTCGATAGACGAAGCTGACTTGCATCTCTATGCGGCCTGCCGGACCCTCGAGTGGCTCAAAATCGGCCTGCCGGCCGGGACGATAGATCAGGAGATTGTCGTCTTTATCGAAATACCACGTGCTTCTCGGTAGGGAATCTCCGGCTCTTGAGTATGTGCCGAGATAGTTGCCGGGCGGTTGCAGCAACAATTGCATGGGATTGATTCCAGCAAGCGACGAGAGCGTAGCCGATTCGCCCCGTACAACGCGCTCGGCTGCTTCTAGCAGAAGGGCGCTTTGTATCTGCTGTTTGGTCTGCAGGAAAGCGACACGCTCCGCCTGACCGATCAATGGCAACACGCGGACAAGCAGCAGTCCCGAGAGAATCGCGATCACGACAATGACCACGACGAATTCGAGCAATGAGAAACCGCGTAGCCGAGATCTAGGCATGGTTCAACTCAAGCCGCCGCCTGAAGCCGCCATATCCCAGAGCGGTAGAAATACTCCAAGCGCCAGAATCAGTACCATTCCGCCGACAGCCAGAATCAAGAACGGCTCAAGTGCCTGACTGATATGCTCGAGATCGTAGTCGACTTCACGCTCGTAAAAATCTGCCACTTCAGTCAAGAGTTCTCCGAGCTCGCCAGTCTCTTCGCCGATTTGAAGCATTTGCAGTGACAACGGGGTGAAAAGGTCCAGCGTCTGGGCCGACCGGCTCAATGATTCTCCTCGCTCAACGCCATTGCGCAGGGCCAGGACGCCTTCCCGCAAGTACTCGTTGCCAGAAGCCCGGGCAATCATGTTCAGCCCCTGAACAACTGGAACGCCCGAATCGAGTGTCAACGCGAAGGAACGGCAAATGCGTGCCATTCCCCCCTTCATAGCGATGGCGCCAACGACCGGTATGCGCAGCTTGAATTTGTCGAAATGATAGCGGCCATCGTCATTGCGCAAGTAGAGCCTGAATCCGACAAAGAACATCAAGACGGCGGCTGCGATGACGTACCAGTAGGATGCGAAGAATCCTGAAACACCCAGCAACACCCGAGTCGCCCAGGGAAGATTGTCGCCTAAAGACTCGAATATCGGAGCGAATTTTGGCAGCACGAACATCGTGATCACGACCAGCGCGACGGCGATCGCAATCACAACAGTGATCGGATAGCGCATCGCAGCCGAGAGCTTGTCGCGAATTCGCTTTTCCATTCCAAGGTATTGGAACATTCTCTCGAATGCGACCGGCAGCGTACCGGTACTCTCACCGACGCGAATTACGCTAACGTAAAACTTCGAGAACACGTCGGGATGACGCGCGAACGAAGTCGCGAGGTCGCGGCCAGCCTGCAGATTCTCGACAACTCGATGCAAGGCGTCCCGCAGGATCAGGTTTGGAGTTGAATTGGCCAGGCTGCCGATGCCACGAAGTAATGGAATACCGGCCTTTGTGATCGAGAACATCTGGCGAGAAAATAGAATTAGATCATTCAGCGATGGCCTGCCGCCGCCGAGGCGACGCCAGAAATCCTGCAGAATGTCCTTCGAAACGCCCGCTGCCTGAATGTCGATCGGGGTGATCCCGCGCTCGAACAGGTGATTGGCCAGGGTCTCGGGAGATTCTGCTTCGAGTACTCCGGAAACGGCGTCGCCTCGGCTGCTGCGGCCGTTATAGCGAAACGCGGGCATCAGACAGTCTCGCGTAAACGCGTCTCGTTGCTGAGATCCTCAAGCAGCGCGCTGCCTGTATCTTTCTCTTCGAGTCCCGCTGTGACCCGCATGACATCTTCGATCGAAGTGACGTGAGCCATTGCATAACCAAGCGCTCGATCGGCAAGTGAGACGTAGCCTTCCTGGCTTTGTGCGAGCGCAGAAAAAAGACCAAGATCGCCTTGTCGAATCGCATCCGCGAGCGGCCCATCGATCTCGAGTAGCTCGTAGATTCCGATGCGCCCTTTGTAACCCGTCATGTTGCAGTAAGTGCAACCGGTGCCGGTATGAAACACCGTGCCTTCGTCCAGTGGCGTGTCATGCAACTGCGCGTCCAGCCAGACTTTTTGTTGCGGTGAGAGTTCCGTCGGTGCCGAGCAGCTGTTACAAATGCGCCGAATCAATCGTTGCGCAAGCACTGCGTTTAGAGCGCTCGCAATCAAAAATCCCTCCGTGCCCATATCGAGCAGGCGGTGTACGGTCGCGATTGCATTGATCGTATGCAAAGTTGAGAACACCATGTGACCGGTCATCGCCGCACGCATTCCCATCTCTACCGTCTCGCGATCCCGCATCTCACCCACCAGCACAACATCGGGGTCCTGGCGCAATGCGGTGCGCAGAACCGCCGCAAAATCCAGGCCGATGCGCGGATTCACCTGGACTTGATTGACTCGCTCGAGGCGGTATTCGATCGGATCCTCCGCAGTAATAATCTTGGTCTGCGGCGAGTTGACATGATTCAGCGCAGAATAGAGCGTCGTCGTCTTACCGCTGCCGGTCGGCCCGGTGACGAGCACCAGGCCGGCTGCTCGATCCAGAATCGCATGAAATCGACCGATCAGCTCTTCCGGCATGCCGAGCTCGTCAAAACTCAAATGTCCGGACGCCTGATCGAGGAGACGCAGCACGATGGCCTCCCCACCGTAAATCGGCATCGTCGAGACGCGAACGTCTAGTGACTTGTCGTCGATCTTTATGCTGAAGCGGCCGTCCTGCGGCTTTCGTTTTTCCGCGATGTCGAGACCGCACATGAGCTTCAGCCGAGTAACCAGCGCTTGACCCACCCGATGGCCATCGATGATCTGCTCCTGCAGCATGCCGTCGACTCGCAGTCGGATGCGCAGCAGATCTTCTTCCGGCTCGATATGAATATCGGACGCGGCAACGCGCACGGCATCGTGAAACATGCTCTGAATCAGCTTGATGACCGGCGCGTCTGGCGAGCCCTCTTCTGCCGATAGCGCGTCGAGATTGACGTCGGCCTGGCTCAATTCCTCGTCGAGCTCTTCCGCCAACGACACGATTTCATCGGTTCGGCGATAGACGACATCAATCGTTCGCAGTAATGCCGATTCCTGCACAAGCGCGAGACGTATGGTTTTGCCAAGCAGTCGCGTTAGCTCGTCGAAGGCGAAAATGTCGGTCGGGTCGGCCATGCCGACCAGCACGCCGTTCTTGTCTTCCTTCAGCACCAATGCCCGATAACGGCGGGCATGTGTCTCGGGCATGAGTCGAACAATTTTTGCATCCAGGCTCATGTGCGCGAGATCGACATAAGGAATGTCGAGGTACTCGGCCAGGCAGCGATGCAGTTCTACATCCGAGATCGCGCCGATATCGACCAATACGCGGCCCAGCTTCCGGCCGGTATTGCGCTGTTCGGCCAGCGCTTCGGTGAGAACCTGTTCAGAGATCAGCTTCTTTTCGAGCAGCAGATCTCCGAGGCGAACGCGTTCCTTAGTCATCGCGATTCCTAGTCTCGCTCCGCCTGAATATTGCTCAGGACTTGGATCCTTTCGGCCGCCGGCCGAATGATTTCGGGCCAATCCTCGTCTTCGTCAACCACGATTGGTCGAAGCAGAATGACGAGCTCGGTCTTGGTTTCGACTTCCCGGGTGCTGCCGAAAATACGCCGCAAGCCGGGCACTCGGCCCAGAACCGGCATTGACGATTCGACCCGCCGCGAACTACTTCTCATCAGGCCGCCGATCGCAATGATCTGACCGCTTCTGGCCTTGACAATACTGTCGGATTCCCGAATCTCGCTGAAGGCAAGCGGCAATTCGTCGGTCTCACCGGAAACTGTCAGCGCTTTGGTTTGATCCGTGACCTCGCTGACCGTCGGATGGATATGCAGTATGACATCGCCATCGGCACTTATCTGCGGAGTCACATCCAACGCAATACCGGAAAAGAACGGCGTCAGCGTGACATCCCTGCTGGTCGTTGCGGCCGTGCCGGTAACCGTATTACTGCTGATGTCTGTCACGAAAAATTCGTCCGTGCCAGCTTTGATCACAGCCTTTTGATTATTGAGCGTTGCGACGCGCGGGCTCGATAAGACGCGCGTATCGCCTTGCGTCTCGAGTAGCTCAACGAATGTGTTGAAGTCGCCAATGTCGAAGGCAAGCGTGAAGGCGCTGCCAAGGCTTTGCGTCACGAATTCAGTAACTGGATTACCCGGGCCAACAGTCACGTTGCCATTGGAGGTCGAACTCGTCGGGTCGAGCCCGCCGGAAGCGGAAATCTGACCGCCAGCAAAGGTATCGCCGCTGCTGTTGACCTGTACGGCCGCCCAATTAACGCCAGCTTGAAACCCGTCAGCCAGCGTCACCTCGATGATCTTAGCTTCGAGAACTACCTGACGCTGCGAGGCAGAATGAATTCGATCGAGGTAGTCGCCAACTGCGCGGAGCTCTTCGGGCATGCCGCGCGCGAAAACGACGCCCGACTGCGCATTGACTACGACCTGCCTGCCTTCGCCAGTTCCAAGGATCTGATTTAGGGTGGTTCCCAGGTCGCTCCAAAAATCTGTGTTAGAAACCGTATCGATCGCCGAGCCCATCGTTTCGCTCGTTTCCCGGCGGCCGGCATTCGAACCGGACTGGTTGTTGCCGTTCGAGCTCTGATTGTCGTCGCTACCACTCGACTGGCTGACTTGACCAGAGCTGACGCGGGTTCGAGAAACGCCGGAGCGCGAGAGATTCAGATAGTCGATTTCGTAGACGCGGGTCTGCAATGTCGCCGGCATGATGATGTAGGTGTTACCGCTACGCCGGTAGTCATAGCCATAGGCATCGCGCACAGTATTCAGCACTTCGGGGACGCTGACTTGCTTCAACGACAATGACAACTGGCCAGCGACATCCGGGTGGACGACCAGGTTGACGTCCGTGCCTTCGACCAGGCTCAAAAAGAAGCTCCGTGCGTCGGCGCCCGAGACGTCGATATCGAAACGCTCATTGAAAACCTCGGGAAGCGGCACGGGTGCAGGACGCGGCGCAGCAACGACTCGCTCCGGCCTGGAGGCGAGCGCCTCACGAACGGCGGTGTCGATCGCATCTTGCGTAGCGACGCCGTTCTGGGTCACGCATCCCGCCGTCAGGATACCCGCGACAATGCAAGCACCCACGCGGCAGGATTGCCTCAACTGAATCAAAATACTCATTGATCCTGCTCTCCGTCATTGTCAGAAGCGCTCACACGCTCGTCTTGTAAGGTGACGAGCATCTGCTCACTGCCGCGCTGGATTCGAATCGAGCCTGGCTCGATGGCTACAATTTCGTCGCCGTTAACCCGGTCACCAACGCGATAAAACTGGCCGTTGATGACTGCAATTCGCCGGCTTTCCGATACCAGAACAGCTGTCAGTCTCAGGCCGTCGTCGGCACGAGCCGCACTGGCTGTCGAACGGACAACCACATGTGGTCGCATCGGATCCTGCAAAGGGGGTTCCTGCACCTGGGCAGCGGATGCCCCAGTTAGCGCGAACGCCAAGATCAGTTTTCGTGCATCAAACACCTATCCACTCCTGATCAAGGCTCAGCGTGAAAATCTCAATCGTTATCGAGTTGTTTGGATAATCCTGCGTCCTCAGATTGAGCGCGCCCCAGTAGAGCTGCCAGGGCAAGCGCTCGACTGCAGCGAGATATTCGAGACAGTCGAGATAGCTGCCGTCGAGCTCAATCTGAAGTCCATGTCGATAGAGCATCGGGCCGTCGGTTTCGCCGGCCGACGGATCCCGCTCGATCAGCGGCCGAACTTCGAGATTGTTGGCTCGCACGAGCCGCAAACCTCGCTGCCGGTCGATCAGCTCTTCAAGAACCGACCGCATTTCGGTTGGGTTGACGAGATCGCTGGTAAAGACCCGCACGGTTTCACTGGTCGAATTCACTTGCTGTTCGAGTGTTCGCAAACGCTCGAGGTGAGCCGGCATTCCGTCGCCTATGCCCAGCGCGGCTAAGGTCATGGCTTCATCGAGCTGCTCGAGGCGGACCCTGGCCGCTTCGACCTGGCCCGACGCCATCGTTTCCCGTGCTTCGAGCGGCCCCGCAAGCAGCGCCTCCCACAAGCCACCGGCGACGACGAGAACACCGATGAACAACATCAAACGCTCTCTTAGCGTCAGTGCATCAACTGAAACCTGGAGCTTTTTGAGTCTGTCACCGAGTTTCATCGCGACACTGCCTCACTGGAAACTCGAAACGCAACGTCACTGCTATTTTCGATCCGCTCTATCTCGAATTGATCGAATCGTTGGCCCGCCAGCGCCTCTTCTTGCCCAAGCCGAAGCAGATAGGCCGGGATCATGCTGGGACCAAAGCTTTGCCCGACCAGTTCGATCGAGTTGGTGCCACCGTTGATGCGCAATTCAGTCAACCACAAGCCGGTGCTGTGGCGGCGTCCGAGCGCAGCCATCTGAGCGCTGAATCCCGACGAGCTGCCCATTGGCTGCTCCTGCAAAACTTCGATCAGCTGTTGCTGTGCCAGCAGCGTCGCGGTGAGACGCTCGAGTTCGCGCTCGATATCGCCGCGGCGGCGGTCGTTGTCGCTCGGGTCGAGCCTTGCCAACTGCGCCGAAAAGGCTCGCTCGCGACCCTCGAGCTCGAGAGCCTGATTCTCAAGTAGTCCGACCTGCCACAAGCCATAAAAGTAAATCGTCATCAGCGCGACAGCGACGATGGCGACAGACTGCAGCATCGTGACAGCTGAGAATATTTGTCGCTGCCGCCGAAAAATCGGCTGATACAGATTGACCTGTTGGTAAATCCGCTCGCTCACAGCGCAACCTCATCGCGACGCAGCGCTGCGCCAATCGCGGGAATGCAGCGTCGACTGAGTTCGTCGTCGAATTCGATGTCAGTTTCAAACATCGAGCCCAGGTCGATGCTACGCACCGAAATGCCCAGTTCGCTCGACATTTGATCCAGATCCGAGGGCATCAGCCCAGCGGTGTAGATCACAGATAGTGAACTCTGCTCGTAGTGGCTCTCGAAATAATCCAGCGAGCGGCGTGCCTCGAGCGCAAGCCCGGCTACCAACTCCGATCGCAAACCATCAGCAAGCTCAAGCGTCTGCGCGCCCGTCTCGAGACGGCGCGCCAGATACAGCGTGCCTTGCCGCACAATCAACAAGACGCCGCTGTTCTCGGCCAGATAGAGTAAGGCGATCCCACGTTCGTCACGGTCTAGCAGCAGAGCGATATTGCGCAGGCTGAGTTCCAGAATATCGATCGCTTTCAACTTGAGTCCTGCATCCTCGGCAATATCGACTTCTGCCTTTACGCCTTCGGCTTTGGCAGCAATCGCGTACATCATTTGATTGGGCCCGCCGCGGCCGCGATTGGGCATCTGAAACACATCAAGCACGGCATCGTCGATGTGAAAGTCGATCAGATCCTTAACTCGCCAACGGACGGCTGCGCGCAATTCGTCCGACGGGACATCCGGCGCTTCGACCAGCAACATCGAGTAAGCACTGGCGCCCATCACCGATACCGTGGGTAATTTTCGGTTGGGGACCGCGCGAGCGGCGCGCATCACATCGTCGCGATCGGTTGCAGGCTGATATTGGCAGTGTGCAAGCACGGGCTTTCGGCCGGTCGGCACATCGAGCACCTGAGCGGCGGCGATCCCGTCTTCGCTACG
>Ga0224508_10002814_pt1 | contig 14621 bp, 13 predicted proteins | sample SF_Jan12_sed_USG_4_FD_170157 | JGI IMG/M metagenome (GOLD analysis project Ga0224508, IMG submission 170157) | Sediment microbial communities from San Francisco Bay, California, United States - SF_Jan12_sed_USGS_21 | ecosystem: Environmental > Aquatic > Marine > Sediment | place: USA... | reverse complement strand
TGAAACTCTTAGCAAGCCCCTGCAACTCAGTGAAACTCAAACAATCTGTTTCCCATGCTTCAGTTACGGGTTCGATTCCCGTTACCCGCTCCATACCTACGCAATCCCTCTCCCGCGCACCCGCCTCCCCGCCCAACCACCGATCATTCCCTAGTTTAACATCGGTGTTTGGGCGGGGAGGCGGGTGCGCGGGAGAGGGGGCTCAGGCCTGCACAAATTCCCCGATCAGAGCATCCACCACGGCACACAGCGCTTCGTGCTGCTCGGCGCCGTCTCCCAGCGCCTTCTCGTAGACCGCGCGCTGGCGGTCGGCCGAGGTGCCCTCGCGGGCGATGCGCCGCGCGTGGAGCAGTTCCGCCTTGCAGCCCAGCGCCTCGGCATCGGCGCCGAAGAGGTCGATCATCTCCTCCATCAGATCGGCAAACGGCGCCAGCACCGAGCGGCCATGATCGACCAGCTTGTCATTGGTCCCGTAGCGCTGGGCGCGCCAGCGGTTCTCGCGAATGAGCGTAGCGGGATAGATCCGCCAACGCTGGTTCCGGCTGCGCAGCCGGAACAGAAATGCCATCAGCGACTGAAACACCGCCGCGATGCAGGCCGCGTCCTCGACCCGTGAGCACACATCCGTGACCCGCTGCTCCAGCGTCGGGAACTTGGCCGAGGGGCGGATGTCCCACCAGATCTTGGTCGCGTCCTCGATGCAGCCGGCGGCGACCAGCTGGTCGACCAGCCGCCGATACTCGCCGAACGAGGCCAGGCTGTCGGGCAGCCCGGTGCGCGGAAGGGCGTCGAAGACGGTCAGCCGGTAACTGGCGAGCCCGGTATCCTCGCCGCCCCAGAACGGCGACGAGCAGGACAGCGCCAGGAGATGCGGCAGGAAATAGGCCGCCTGGGCCATCAGGTCGATCCTCAGATCGTCGTCCTCGACACAGACATGCACGTGGCAACCGCAGATCAGCAGCCGCCGCACAGCGGCGCCCAGGTCGGCGCGCAACTCGTCGTAGCGCTGCTTGCGGGTATGGGTCTGCTCGCGCCATTGCGCGAACGGGTGGGTCGAGGCGGCGATCGGGGCAAAGCCGAACTCGGCCGCCGCCTCGGCCACGCCGGCGCGCATCTTGGCCAGGTCCGCCTTGGCCTCGCCGACACTGCCATGAGGCTTGGTGCCGACCTCGACCTGGCATTGCAGGTATTCCGGGGTCACCTGGCTGCCCAGCAGCTCGCCGCAGCGTTCGATGAATTTCGGATCGGGCTCGCGGACCAGATCGCGGCTTTCGCGCTCGACGATCAGGTATTCCTCCTCGATCCCGACGGTGAAGCTGGGCCTTTCGATCATCGGCGCCTCCCTCGCTGGCCAGCATGATCCGGTCGCGGTTGTTGGGTCAATCCCTGGGAAGTTTTGCCTCCGCCTCCCTCGCCCCCCTCCCCGCGAATTGATAGCCCCGCCTCCCGCTCCCCACCTCCCCGCCCAACCACCGATGGTACACCGACGGATAATCGGTGGTTGGGCGGGGAGGTGGGGAGCGGGAGGCGGGGCAAAGCAGGCGGGGCAAAGGTTGACACCTTTCCTCCCCCGGTGTGGAACGGTCCGGAAGATACCGACAGGGAGCGCGACGATGAGCCGGACAGGCGGGGAACTTCTGATCGATTGCCTCGAAGCCCAGGGGGTGACGACCGCCTTTGGTGTGCCGGGCGAGAGCTACCTGGCGGTCCTGGATGCGCTGCACGACTCTCCGATCCGCTTCGTTCTGTGCCGCCAGGAGGGGGGCGCGGCCTTCATGGCCGAGGCCTGGGGCAAGCTCGACGGGCGGCCCGGCATCGCCTTCGTGACCCGGGGACCCGGCGCCACCAATGCCTCGATCGGGGTGCATTCCGCCAAGCAGGCCTCGACGCCGATGATCCTGTTTGTCGGCCAGGTGGCGCGCGAGATGCGCGACCGCGAGGCCTTCCAGGAGGTCAGCTACCGCGAATTCTTCGGCACGGTGGCCAAGTGGTCGGTCGAGATCGACGACCCGGCCCGGGTGCCCGAGATCGTCAGCCGGGCCTTCCACGTCGCCATGTCCGGCCGGCCGGGCCCGGTCGTGGTCGGCCTGCCCGAGGACATGCTGTCGGAAGCGACGGATGCCGCGCCCTGCGGCCGCGCCGAGCCCGCCAGCGCCGGGGCCGATCCGGCGGCGATGGAGGCACTGGCCCAGCGCCTGACCGCCGCCGAGCGGCCTGTGGTCTTCGTCGGCGGCGGTGGCTGGAACGGCCAGGGCCGCACCGATCTGCAACGCTTCGCCGAGGCCTGGGATCTGCCGGTCGTCGCCTCGTTCCGCTGCCAGGACCTGATCGACAACCACTCACCGAGTTACGTGGGCGACGCGGGCACGGGCATGTTGGCGGCCACCAAGGCGCTGTTCCGGGACTCGGACCTGGTGCTGGCGGTCGGCGTCGGCTTCTCGGAGATCGAGACGGATTCCTACACGATCTTCGACATCCCCGAGCCGAAGCAGCCGGTGGTCCATGTGCACGGATCGGACCTGGAGATCGGCAAGGTGATCCGCCCGGCGCTGGCGATCCATGCGGGCGTCAACGGCTTCGTCAAGGCCGCGGCCGAACTGCCGCCCACCAACCGCCCCTGGGGCCAGTGGCGCGCCGATGCCCGCGCGGCCTACGAGGGCTCGCTCGCCTGCCCCGCCCAACCAGGGGGCGTCGATATGGGCGTGATCTCGGCGCATCTGAGGGACGCGCTGCCTGGGGACGCCATCGTCACCAACGGCGCCGGCAACTTCACCGTCTGGCCGAACAAGTTCCTGACCTACGGCGCGCAAGCCCGGCTGGTCGCGCCGCAGGCGGGCGCGATGGGATACGGGCTTCCGGCGGGGATTGCCGCCCGGCTGTGGGATCCGGAACGCATTGTGGTCAGCTTCGTCGGCGACGGCGAGATCCAAATGACCATGAACGAGATGGGCACCGCCATGCAGGCGGGCGCCATGCCGATCCTCTTGATCCTTAACAACGGCAGCTACGGCACGATCCGCATGCATCAGGAGCGGGAATATCCTGAGCGCGTCAGCGGCACGGACCTACAGAACCCGGACTTTGTCGCCATCGGCAAGGCCTATGGCTTCCACGCGGAGAAGGTCGAGGAGACGGGCCAGTTCGCCGGGGCCTTCGAGCGCGCCCGTGCCGCCGGCGGCGGGGTGATCGAGCTGACCATCGACACCGAGGCGCTGACGCCGAGGGCGACACTGAGCCAAATCAGGGAGGCGGCGCTGGCCAAGTAGGGTGCGCATTCATGCGCACCTTTCAAGGCAATGCGTGGAACAGGATGCGCATGAATGCGCACCCTACGGAGGTTACCCCAACCGCTCCCCGTGCCAGCGCACATGGTCCTCCATGAAGCTGGCCACGAAGAAATAGCTGTGATCGTAGCCGGGCTGCAGGCGCATCATGTGGGGGGTGCGGGTCTCGGCAAGCGCGGCGGCCAGCGCCTCGGGTCTCAGGAGCTCGATGAACTGGTCGTTCGCGCCCGTGTCGATCAGGATATCCCCGTCCCAACCGGTCTCGCCGAGCAGCAGCACCGAGTCATGGGGCGCCCATTTCGTCTCGTCGTCGCCCAGATAGGCCGATAGCTGCTTGCGCCCCCAATCGCTGTCCGTCGGATGGGCGATGGGCGCGAAGGCCGAGAGCGAGCGGTAAAGCCCCGGGTTCCTCAGCGCCAGCGTGATCGCCCCATGCCCGCCCATGGAATGGCCGGTGATGCCATGCGCCTCTTCGTCGATCATGAAATTGCGCACGACCAGCTCGCGCAACTCGTGAGAGATGTAGGAATACAATTTGTAATGCGGCGCCCAGGGGTCCTCGGTCGCGTCCACATAGAACCCCGCGCCCTGGCCCAGATCGTAGGCCTCGTCATCGGCAACCCCCTCGCCCCGTGGCGACGTGTCCGGAAAGACCAGCGCCAACCCCTCCTCGGCCGCCCAGGCTTGAGCCCCCGCCTTGGTCATGGCGTTCTCGTGCGTGCAGGTCAGCCCCGAGAGATACCAGAGCACGGGCACCGGTCCGTCTTCCGCTTGCGGTGGCAGGTAGACCGCGAAGGTCATGTCGCAGCCGGTCGTCTTGGCCGCATGTTTATAGACCCCCTGGACGCCGCCGAAGCAGCGGTTCTCGGAGACGGTCTCCATGGTGTGATCTCCCGGTAGGGTGGGTCTTCGACCCACCATGTTTCACGGGCAATGGTGGGTCGAAGACCCACCCTACCGCTCAATAGCTATATTCGCCGTAAATCCGGCCGAGGTTGCCGTGCCAGTCGCCGTGGTAGTGCTCGAGCAACTCGTCGGCTGCGGTGCGGCCGGTGGCGACCGTCTCCTTCAGCACGTTCAGGAAATGGCTCTCGTCGCGGTCGAAATCGCCGGCGCGGGCCCGAGCCTTCAGCCCCGCCTCCGCGATTTCCAGCACCTCGCCCGCCAGCGCCTGCATCGAGCGCCCGCCGATTTCGGCCTTGAGGCCCAGAAGCCCGGCATCACGGCGGAGCTGCTCACGCTCTTCCACGGTCCAGCCCTTAGCCAAGTCCCAGGCGGCATCGAGCGCCCCCTGGTCATAGGTCAGCCCGACCCAGAGCGCCGGCAGCGCACAGAGCCGCCGCCACGGCCCGCCATCGGCGCCGCGCATCTCGATGAACTTCTTGATCCGCGCCTCGGGGAAGATGGTCGTCAGGTGATCGGCCCAGTCGGACAGGGTCGGCGTCTCGCCCGGCAGCGCCGGCAGCTTGCCCGCCAGGAAATCCCGGAACGATTGGCCGGCGGCATCGAGATACGTTCCGTCCCGGTAGACAAAATACATCGGCACATCGAGCGCGTAGTCGACCCACGCCTCGAACCCGAATCCGTCCTCGAAGACGAAGGGCAACATGCCGGTCCGGTCCGCATCCAGATCCTGCCAGCAATGGCTGCGGTAACTGAGCCGGCCCGCGGGCTGACCCTCCCAGAACGGCGAATTTGCGAAGAGCGCGGTCGCCACCGGCTGCAGCGCCAGCGCCACCCGAAGTTTCTGCACCATATCGGCCTCGGAGCCGAAATCCAGATTCACCTGCACGGTGCAGGTGCGGAACATCATGTGCAGTCCGCGCGAGCCCACCGTCGGCATGTAGCGCTTCATGATGCCGTAGCGGCCCTTGGGCATGGTATCCATGTCCTCGTGCCGCCAGACCGGGGCCGCGCCCAGGCCGATGAAGCCGGCGCCGATCGAATCCGCCACCTCGCGCACTTCGGCCAGATGCGCGTTCACCTCGTCGCAGGTCTGGTGGATCGTCTCCAAGGGCGCGCCGGAGAGCTCCAATTGCCCACCCGGCTCCAGGCTGACATTGGCCCCGTCCTTTGCGAGGCCAATGATGTTCTCTGCCTCGCGGATCGGCTCCCAGCCGAAGCGCTGGCTGAGCCCCTCGAGCATCGCGCGGATCGAACAGGCACCGTCGTAGCGCAGCGGTGTGTGGTCATCCAGCCGATAGCCGAACTTCTCGTGTTCGGTGCCAATGCGCCAGCGCTCCTTCGGCTTGCAACCCGAGGAGAGGTATCCAACCAGATCGTCGCGGCTCTCGATCGGGCCGCCGCCCTGTTGCGGGATGGACATGACTGGCGGCTCCTTAGGACGGTCTTGGATCGCGCCGGTTCACCCGGCCGTTATCGCAGGGAACTAGGCCGATGCGGCGCTTGAGGCAAGGGTCGCGGGGCTGGCGCGAAGTTAGCGCCTCAGGTGCCGAACCTCTCGGCCAGCGCGCCCAAGCCGGCCTCGTAGATGCCTGCGACCACTTCTTCCGCATTGTCCGCCGTCGGGGTGAAGCTGGAACTCCAGGTAACCTCGGTCCCCGTGCCGGAAGTGCTCGCCTCGATCTTGGCTTCGTAATGCGCGATCGGCAGCGGACTGCGGATGATCGAATACGTGTAGCTGTGGGTGGTCTTCGAGACGAGATGTTCGAATATCTCGCCGCCCCCTGCGATGCCCAAAAGGCGGAATTCCTCGGGACCGACGGATTCGCGTTTCGAGGACTCGACCGCCGGGTGCCATTCCGCCACGGCGTGGAAATTGCCGAGCAATGGCCAGACCTTCGATACTGGCGCTGCGAGCGTGACTTTGCGGGTCACCGATTTGGTCATGTAGCTCACTTGGCGGTCCTCCCCGATTTCATCGGTCAACGGCATTTCATGTAGAAAGCAGATTGCACCGGCGGCCCTAGAAACTCCAGCAGGCCGCGCTCGGTACCTTCGATCACCGCTCGCCAATAGGTCAGCTCGTGGGTTGGCGTTTGGTCGACCGAAAAACGCATGGCGATGCGGCCGTCATCCAACCGGGCGCCGCGTACCTGACTGTCGAACTCCCAGGCCTCCAGCATCTCGCCGCCCTCCCAGACTTCGATGGCGAAGCGGTCCTGGTCAACGCCGATGACCAAACCCCGCCCGGCGCCGAATTGCGGATCGGCGCAGCTGGCGTCGACCAGGGCCGCGCTTTCGGCGTCGGTCGCGCGCTGGCTGCCCTCGGTCAGCGCCCAATTGCCGATCAATGCGTCGCGCAGGCTTTCGGCCCCGGCCGCGGCGGGGAAAAGTCCCGCCACGAGACACAGAGCAAGGCGGATCAATAAACCACCACCGAGCGGATCGACTTGCCGGCATGCATCAGGTCGAAGCCCTCGTTGATCGTATCCAGCGTCAGCGTATGCGTGATCATCGGGTCGATCTCGATCTTGCCCTCCATATACCAGTCGACGATCTTCGGCACGTCCGTGCGCCCGCTGGCGCCGCCGAATGCGGTGCCGCGCCAGACCCGGCCGGTGACCAGCTGGAAGGGGCGGGTCGCGATCTCGGCCCCCGCCGGGGCGACACCGATGATCACGCTCTCGCCCCAGCCCTTATGCGCGCATTCCAATGCGTCGCGCATCACCTGAACATTGCCGGTGGCGTCGAAGGAGTAATCCGCGCCGCCGCCGGTCAGGTCGACCAGATAAGGCACCAAATCGCCCTCGACCTCCTTCGGGTTCACGAAATCCGTCATGCCGAACTTTGCCGCCTGCTCCTTGCGGGCCGGATTGATGTCGACGCCGACGATCTGGTCGCAACCCGCCAGCCGCAGCCCCTGGATCACGTTAAGGCCGATGCCACCGAGGCCGAAGACGACGCATCGGCTGCCGATCTCGACCTTGGCGGTGTTGATCACCGCGCCGATGCCGGTGGTCACACCGCAGCCGATATAGCAGATCTTGTCGAAGGGCGCGTCCTCGCGCACCTTGGCCAGCGCGATCTCGGGCAGCACCGTGTGGTTCGAGAAGGTCGAGCAACCCATGTAGTGGAGGATCGGGTCGCCATCGAGGGTCGAAAAGCGCGAGCTGCCGTCGGGCATCACGCCGGCGCCTTGTGTCGTGCGGATCGCCTGGCAGAGGTTGGTCTTGGGGTTCAGGCAGTAGTCGCATTCGCGGCATTCCGGCGTGTAGAGCGGGATCACATGGTCACCGGGTTTGAGGCTTTTCACGCCCTCACCCACCTCGACCACCACCCCCGCGCCCTCATGGCCCAGGATCGCCGGGAACGCACCCTCCGGATCGGCGCCCGAGAGGGTGAATTCGTCCGTGTGGCAGATGCCAGTGGCCTTGATCTCGACCATCACCTCGCCGGCCTTCGGGCCGTCCAGGTTGACCTCGGTGATCTCCAAGGGCTTGCCCGCCTCGAAGGCGACCGCAGCGCGTGTTTTCATCTCTCCCTCCCCGTCATTGTCGTCGGATATCGGCAAAAAAATCCGGGCGAGTTTAGCGGCTTGGCCGATTGGGCCAAGCCTTGTTGCGACATTTTCGCAAGAAAATCCGCGCCGGGGAACGGGCGGGTTGGCCGATGCCCCGGGCTTGATCCGGGGCCTTGATCGTCATCGAAAGCCAACGAGGTCCCGGCTCGAGGCCGGGACACATGATTAAATCAGGCGGCAACCCCCATCCGGTTCAGCACACCCGCGATGGTGACGCCCATGCTGGAGGGGTCGGGCGCAACCGTCACGCCTGCACTCTCCAGGATCACCACCTTCTCCTGCGCGCTTTCGCCGAAGGCCGAGATGATCGCGCCCGCATGGCCCATGCGCCGGCCCTTGGGCGCCGAGAGCCCCGCCACATAAGCGACGACCGGCTTGGTCATGTGATCGCGGGCGAATTCCGCGGCTTCCGCCTCCTGCGGGCCGCCGATCTCGCCGATCATCATCACCGCGTCGGTCTCCGGATCGGCCTCGAAAAGTTCAAGGATATCCTTGAATGACGAGCCGTTGACCGGGTCGCCACCGATCCCGACCGAGGTCGAGACACCGATGCCCAGCGCCTTCATTTGGCTTGCCGCCTCGTAGCCCAGCGTGCCGGAGCGCCCGACGATGCCGACCCGGCCGGGCAGGTAGATATGGGCGGGCATGATCCCCATCATCGCGCGGCCCAGCGAAATCATCCCGGCGCAATTGGGGCCGATCAGCCGCATCCGGCGCTCGGCTTTGTAGCGGCGCAGGTAGCGCTTGACCCGCATCATGTCCTGGGCGGGAATGCCGTCGGTGATGCAGACGCAGAATTTCAGCCCGGCATCGGCGGCCTCCATGATCGCATCCGCCGCGAACGGGGGCGGCACGAAAACGATCGAGGCCTCGGCCTGCGTTTCCGCCACCGCCCGCTTGACCGTGTTAAAGACCGGGCGGCCGTGGAACTCGGTCCCGCCCTTGCCGGGCGTCACGCCGGCGACGACATTGGTGCCGTTGGCGATCATGTCCTCGGCGTGGAAACTGCCGATCCGGCCCGAGATGCCCTGGACGAGCACGCGGGTGGTTTCATCGAGAAGGATAGCCATCTTGCAATCTCCTTAGGCCGCGAGGGCCTGGACTGACATCTCGGCGGCATCCGCCAGGGTATCGGCAGTGATGATCGGCAGGCCGGACTCGGCGATGATAGCCCGGCCTTCCTCGACATTGGTGCCCGAGAGGCGGACCACAACGGGGATCTGGATGTCCGCCTGGGCATAGGCCTGGACCACGCCCTCGGCGACCCAGTCGCAGCGGTTGATCCCGGCGAAAATGTTGACCAGGACCACCTTGATCCCGTCATCCATCAGCACCGTGCGGAAGGCCTTCAGCACCCGCTCCGGGCTGGCGCCGCCGCCGATATCCAGGAAGTTCGCCGGCTCGCCACCGGCCAGCTTGATCATGTCCATCGTGGCCATGGCCAGACCCGCCCCGTTGATCATGCAGCCGATATTGCCATCGAGCCCCACATAGGCGAGGCCCCGGTCGGCGGCATAGGCCTCGCGCGGGTCCTCCTGGCTTTTGTCGCGCATCTCCGAGACTTCCGGTCGGCGGAACAGCGCGTTGTCGTCGAACGACATCTTGCCATCGAGCGCCACCAGCTCACCCGCGCCGGTCACGATCAGCGGATTGATCTCGACCATGGTTGCGTCGAGGTCGCGGAAGGCCCGGTAGGCGCCCTTGAAGACCTTGACCGCCTTGGCGGTCAGCGCCTTGTCAAGGCCGAGCCCGAAGGCGAGTTCGCGGGCCTGGAAGTCCTGCAGGCCCGCCGCCGGCTCAACGATCAGCCGCAGGATCGAGTCCGGGTCGCTTACCGAAATCTCCTCGATCTCCATGCCGCCCGAGGCGGAGGCGACCACCATGATCCGCTCGGTCTTGCGGTCGAGCACAAAGCCCAGGTAGATCTCGCGCGCGATATCCGCCGCCTCCTCGACATAGAGGCGGAAGACGCTCTTGCCCGCCTCGCCGGTCTGCCGCGTGATCAGGCGCTTGCCCAGCATCTCGGAGGCGGCCTCCTCGACCTCGGCGAAGCTCGAACAAACTTTCACGCCGCCCGCCTCGCCGCGCCCGCCGGAATGGATCTGGGCCTTGACGACCCAGCGATCGCCGCCCAATTCCTGCGCGCGGTAGCTCGCCTGTTCAGGGCTATAGGCCAGGCCGCCGCGGGGGACCGTGACGCCGAAGCGGGAAAGGATTTCCTTCGCCTGATACTCGTGGATGTCCATCCTTGTTCTCCTCGATTCAGGCCGCTTCGGCGGTCGCCGACTTGACCCGGATCGCGTCATCGACCGCGATCACATTGGCCGCCATGCGCTCGGACGCCGCGTCGATCATCTTGCCGTCGAGCGAGGCCGCGCCCTTGCCTTGCGCCTCGGCCTCGCGCAGAGCGGCGACGATGTTGCGGGCGCGGGTCACCTCGGCCTCGGGCGGCGAGAAGACTTCGTTGGCGAGCGCGATCTGACTCGGATGGATCGCCCACTTGCCCTCGATCCCCAGCGCCGCGCCGCGCCTTGCGCCGTCCTTGTAGCCCTCCGGATCCGAGAAATCTCCGAACGGACCGTCGATGGCGCGCAGACCATAAGCCCGGCAGGCGATTGTCATCCGGCTCAGCGCCGCATGCCACTGGTCGCCCGGGTAGTCCGGATTCAGCCCGCCGATGTTGACCGTGCGCGCGCGCAGGCTGGCGGCGTAGTCGGCGACGCCGAAATGCAGCGCCTCCAAGCGGCCGCCAAACTGGGCAATCGCCTCGACATTGGCCATGCCGAGCGCGGTTTCGATCAGCGCCTCCAGCCCGACCCGCGTGTCATAGCCCTTGGCCTGTTCGACCTGGTTGACCATCGCCTCGACCATGTAGAGGTCGGTGGGCACGCCCACCTTCGGCACCAGGATCGTGTCGAGCCGGTCGCCCGCCTGCTCCATGATGTCGACCACGTCGCGATACATGTAGTGGGTGTCGAGCCCATTGACCCGCACCGAGACGGTCTTGCCCTTGGCCTCCCAGTCGATGTCGTTCAGCGCCTGGATGATGTTCCGGCGCGCCTGTTCCTTCTCGGGCGGCGCGACCGCGTCCTCGCAATCCAGGAAGATGTAATCGGCGGCGCTTTCGGCGGCCTTGTCGATCATGCCCGGGTTCGAGCCCGGGACCGCCAGTTCGCTGCGCTGCAGGCGCTGGCGGCGGAGGGGGTGGAGCGTGTGGCTCATTCTTTCTGTCCCAAGAAAAAGGTGCGGCCATCCCGGCCGCACTAGGTTGAGGGATGGGTTACTCGGCGGCGATCCTGAGCGCGGGCGCGGCGTTGGCGCGGTACCAGGCCTGGGCCGCGGCGACGCCCGAGCCCAATTCAATTTTGGCGCCGGCGTCCAGAAGCGCCATCTCGGCGATCGAGATCGCGGTCAGGCACGTGCCCTCGTTCAGGTCGCCCAGATGGCCGATGCGGAAGACCTTGCCCATGACCTTGCTGAGCCCGGTGCCGAACGAGGCGCGGTAGGTCTCGTAACCGATCCGGATCACGTCGCGGGCGTCCACGGTCGCGGGCACCACGATGGCGCTGACCGTGTCGGAGTGCCATTTGGGTTCGGCGGCGCAGAGCCGGCAACCGTCCCAGGCGTCGACCGCCCGGCGCACGCCCTCGGCCAGCCGGTAGTGGCGGGCGAAGACGTTCTCCAGCCCCTCGGCCTCGAGCCGCGCCAGCGAGACCTTCAGCCCGTGGAACAACTGGGTCGGCGGCGTGTAGGGGAAAAAGCCGTCGTCGTTGACCTTCATCATGTCGGCGAAGTCGAAATAGCAGCGCCGCATGGTCGAGGTCTTGGACGCCTCCAGCGCCTTCTCGCTGACGCCCAGCATCGAGAGGCCCGCGGGCAGCATGAAGCCCTTCTGCGAGCCCGCGACCGCCAGATCGACGCCCCACTCGTCCATGCGGAAGTCAACCGAGGCGATCGACGAGACGCCATCGACGAACAGCATCGCCGGGTGGCCGCATGCATCCAGCGCGGCGCGGATGCCGGGGATGTCCGAGGCGACGCCGGTCGCGGTCTCGTTCTGGGTGGCGAAGACCGCCTTGATCTCGTGCCGGGTGTCAGCCTCGAGGACTCGGGCATATTCGTCCAGCGGCACGCCGGTGCCCCAGTCGCACTCGCAGAGCACAACGTCGAGCCCCAGGCGCTCGGCCATGTCGACCCAGAGGTGGCTGAACTGGCCGAACCGGCTCATCAGGACCTTGTCGCCTGGGTTCAGCGTGTTGGTGATCGCCGCCTCCCAGGCGCCGGTGCCGGACGAGGGGTACATGAAGACCCGGCCGGTCTCGGTCTTGAAAACCCGCTTCAGGCCCTCGAACAGCGGCTTTGTCAGATCGCCGAAATCGGGCGCGCGCATGTCCTGCATGGGCACGTTCATCGCCTGGCGCACGTCCTCGGGTATGTTGGTCGGGCCCGGGATGAACAGGTGAGTCTGGCCGGTGGTCATATCTATCCCCTTGATCTTGCTTAGTGATTGAGTTTCCGCAGCTCACGGCTCGGGACCCCGGTTAGCATGGCTCCCGGGCGGGGCGCGAGCAAAACCGGGTCACTCAGTTGTAAATGTGATTTACAAACTTTGATTTTGTTACTATTGTAAATATACGTTCACACAGAAGATCACCCGGGGGCGCCGCTTCATGAAGCCGCAAAAGAATTTCGTCGGCCCGCGGCTCCGCCAGCTACGGCGCGAGCACGGCCAGACCCAGGCCGAGATGGCGGCGGCGCTGGGCCTCAGCCCGGCTTACATAAACCTGCTGGAAAACAACCAACGCAGCCTGTCGGTGCAGGTCCTACTCGGGCTCACGGACGTCTATGGCGTCGACTGGCGCGATATCCTGAAGGACGACACGCCGGCCGCGCTGGCGGATCTGCGCAACGCCGTCCAGGACCCGATTTTCGCCGCCGACCGGCCCGACCTCGAGGAGCTGCGCGCCGCGCTCGACCATTGCCCCAACCTCGCGCGCAGCCTCCTGACGCTGCACAAGACCCACCGCGCCATGTCCGAGCGGCTGCTGGCAGTGACCGGCGGCGAGGCCGACGCGGCGCAGCGCGCGGTCGCCTCGAACCCGGAGACGGTGGTGCATGACCTTTTCCGGGCGAACCAGAACCACTTCGACGCGCTCGAGCGCGCCGCCGAGGCGTTCCGCGACGGCGAGGAGATCGAGACCGGCGAATTCTACGGCTGGCTGAAGCACCGCCTGGATACGCGGCTGGGAATATCGGTCCAGGGGGCGGCCATCACCGCCATGCGCAACGCGCTGCGCTATTACAACGAGCGCGGGCGCGTGATCATGCTGTCGGACGGGCTCGACTACCCGAACAAGGTCTTCCAGCTGACCCATGTGACGGGGCTGCTCGAGCAGCGCGAGACCATCGACGGGCTGATCGCCAATGCGGGCGTGACCGGCGCCCGGGCCGAGGCGCGCTGCCGGGTCGAGCTGGCGAACTATTTCGCCGCCGCAGTGCTGATGCCCTATGCGCCGTTCTTGGCCGAGGCCGAGGCGACCCGCTACGACATCGACCACCTGGCCGCGCGCTTCGGCGTGTCGTTCGAGCAGGTCTGCCACCGGCTGACCACGCTCCAGCGCAAGGGCGCCCAGGGGGTGCCGTTCTTCTTCCTGCGCATCGACAAGGCAGGCAACGTGACCAAGAGGTTCAACGCCACCGCCTTCCACCTGGCGCAATACGGCGGCGCCTGCCCGCGCTGGGACATCCATATGTCGTTCCGCACGCCCGGCCGGGTGATCCCACAGTTTGTCGAGATGCCGGATGGGACGCGTTATTTCACGGTGAACCGCACGGTGGACCGCCCGGTGCTGGGGCGGATGAGCCAGGACAATCGCCTGGCCGTCACGCTGGGCTGCGCCATCGAGCACGCCAGCAAGATCGTCTATGCGCGCCCCTTCCAGATCGGCGATCCCGACCTGATCGCACCCATCGGCATCAACTGCCGCCTGTGCCCGCGCCAGGCCTGCGCCCAGCGCGCCCACCAGCCCTTGCACCTGGAACTGCCCATCGACGAACACCGGCGCGGCGAGACGCGGTTCGAGAGTTGAAATGGTGGACGTGGAATTTGCTGCCGCCCGTTCCCACGCGATCCACACGGCGTGTGACGGCTTCGCTTCCGCGTGAATTGCGGCGGTTAGAAGAAGTAAACTTCCGGCGAAGGATGTCTGGCATGTGCCAGGAGCGGTCATTTCTCAGAGAGAAGATCATCCAGCATTGGACACTCGGCCTGCCCATCCGTGCAGTGTGCAACAAGAGCTTCGATTGTTGTCTCCAGGGAATTCAGGTCGGCAATCTTGGCGCGGACCAATTCGAGATTATTTTCCCCGATCGCACGCGCTTCGGCGCAGTGGGGTGCATCGTCAAGTGCAAGGCCAAGAAGAGCCTTGATGTCATTGAGTGAGAATCCGAGAGCGCGACAACGCTTCACGAACCTGAGATGCGCAACATCGCGCCGAGAATAAACCCGGCGACCAGAGGCCGTCCTTGCAGCGGCTGGCACAACACCTTCGCGCTCGTAGTAGCGAATTGTCTCGACAATCACGCCGCTCCGTTTCGAAGCCTCACCAATCGTAAACTGCGCCATTTTCCGTATTGATCCTGTAGCCACTACAGGGTGCACCATGTTGGTCATGGACTCAACCGACACCAGATTTTCCGAGCGCGCCGATGTGCCGCCTAACTCCGCAACCGTTGGCGCGGCAGCAATGATTGCTCTGCTATCCGCGACCTGTTGTGTCCTGCCCATTGGTCTCGCGCGCCTCGGAGCCGGAGGCAGCTGGCTTACGATTTTGGAACCTTTCGTGGCTTATCGC
>Ga0224508_10002813_pt1 | contig 14624 bp, 12 predicted proteins | sample SF_Jan12_sed_USG_4_FD_170157 | JGI IMG/M metagenome (GOLD analysis project Ga0224508, IMG submission 170157) | Sediment microbial communities from San Francisco Bay, California, United States - SF_Jan12_sed_USGS_21 | ecosystem: Environmental > Aquatic > Marine > Sediment | place: USA... | reverse complement strand
TGAGGTGGTCATGGCCATGGAGGAAGCACTGAAGGAGTCCCTAGCAGAGGCGGAAACCACAACCGACAAAATTCGGGCGCTCATAACCACTGAATTGGACTTCATTCACGGTGAAGCCGGCAACGCGACCGCTGTTCTGATCTATGAATGGCGAGTCCTGTCCGAAGAACATCAGCAAGAACTTCTGGAAGGAAGGGATAACTACTTCAGGTATTGGCACGAAACCTTGCAGCAGGCAAAAGCCGAAGGTCTGACAGTAATTGAGCCAAAGTACCTTCGACAACTTCTGCACGGTGCGCTCGCATGGACGACATACTGGTACCAGCCAGATGGAAAACTATCGATTGAGCAGCTATCCGATCGCGCGCTTAGTCTTGTCGTCAAAGACTGATAGCTGGATCGATCCTTCGTGGCACAAGTTTAACTTCGCCGGAACGCCGCGAGCTGGTTTCAGGCGTAAAAGCAGCAACAGATAATTAGACGCAATTCGAAAGATGCATCAAGTTCGCATCAACAAATTTGGTACTAATTGACTGTTACGCAAACTCCTTCCTCAATCGCGGCAGTATTTTTTTCGCATACAAACGCAGAAAGCGTTCCTGATCCGGCCCTGGTGCATGGAAAACCAAATGTGTAAAGCCGAGTTCGATATACGGTGCGATACGCTCGATGTGTTCGTCAGGATCATCAGACACAATCCAGCGGCTTGCGGCTCGCTCCACTGGCAAGGCATCGGCGAGCTTTTCCATTTCCACGGGATCTTCGACGCCCGTTTTTTCCTCGGGTGACAAGGCGAGTGCCGCCCAGTAAGACGTATCCTGCATCGCCTTATCGATATCCATATCAAAAGACACTTTCATTTCGATGGTCTTCTCCAGGTCGCCCATCGAGCGGCCCGACTTTTCCAGGCCTGTCTGCACGTTAGGAAGCAAGGTTTCGCTGTACAATTCCGGCGCTTTGCCACTCGTGCATATAAATCCGTCGGCGACACGGCCCGCGAAGCGCGACGCAGTCGGACCGGATGCAGCGACGTAAATGGGTACTGGCTGATCAGGTTTGTCATAGATCGTTGCGCTTTCTGTGCGGTAATACTCGCCTTCGAACGTCACCCGATCCTCGCTCCAAAGCAGGCGCATGAGTTCGACTGATTCCCGCAGTCGACCGAATCGTTCCTTGAATTTCGGCCACTCCATGCCGGTCGCCGGCACCTCGTTCATGGATTCGCCGGTTCCGATGCCGAAGAGGATACGGTCCGGATTGAGTACCGCAATAGTTCCCACGGCCTGCGCAACAATGGACGGGTGATACCTGAAAGTAGGGGTGGTAACGCTCGTACCCAGAGTGACGCGCGAGGTACGTTCACCCACCGCGGCGAGCCATGCCAGGGAATAAGGCGCGTGTCCGCCATTGTGACGCCACGGCTGAAAATGATCGCTCACCAATACCGAGTCAAAACCAACCTCTTCGGCAACAACAGCAAAATCCAGGAGTTCGCGAGGTCCGAATTGCTCCGCGGATGCTTTGTACCCAAGCCTTAGCATTGTTTACCTGCTCCTGTTTAATTCAGATAAATTCCTGACAACGCTGCAGTATCTGCAACCACGGTCGCCTGCTGCTGGCTAACTCGCCCCGCCGGAATTCTCCGGTCGCCCTGAATCAATCGATCCAGCATCTCCGTTTTCCCGTCGCCAGTAACCAGCCAGAGTATGTGTCTTGCCCGATTGATAATCGAATATGTCAGGGTCATGCGTTGCAGACCGGAATACGTGTCAGTGATTGCAACATCCCTGTCCTCGACCTGCAGAACAGGATCGCCTGGAACCAGCGACGCAGTATGCCCGTCTTCACCAAGCCCCAGGTGAACCACATCAAGAACCGGTGGTGTTCCCGCAACCTCTCGCAATTCAGCGTCGTACTGCCAGGCTTCGTCCTCGAGGTCGTTACCTGTGACTGGCATTGCGTAAAGGTTTTCAACCGGCATGGAAATTCGCGCGGCAAGGTTTTTCTGGATATGAACAAGATTTCGTTCCGCATCGCCATCTGGCGCGACACGTTCGTCGACCTGAAAGATTCTCACCTGTTTCCACGGAAGATCGTGTTTCGCCAGCTCGCGCAGCATTACCCATGGCGTACTGCCACCGCTGAGGGCAATCGTAAACTGACCGCGTTCGCTGATCGATTCTTTCACCCGCGCGTCAATGAAGTTGGCGCCGGCGGTCGCCACATCGTCGGCCGAGTTGCACTGGCGAATCTCCATCAGGGTTTTTCTACGTGGCCACCAAATGCATAGCGCAGTGAAGACAGAACCTTGTTCGCATAAGTCGCCTCGCCTCTCGAGCTGAAGCGATTAAACAGCGCAGTCGACAGCACGTGAGCGGGTACACCAAGATCGACCGCGGTCTTCACGGTCCAGCGACCCTCGCCCGAATCGGTAACGTCGCCATCGAAGTCGCTCAGCGTCGGATCCTTGTGAAGACTTGATGCCGCGAGATCAAGAAGCCACGAACCTACAACGCTGCCGCGTCGCCACAGTTCTGCGACTTCTCCGGTATCTGCAACAAGCTGTACTCCTTGCGTCGCCGACGAACTCGCGCCTGCTTCCCGTGCTTTGTGCAGCATTGCGAATCCTTCGCCGTAGGCAGCCATCATGCCGTATTCGATACCATTGTGTACCATCTTGACGAAGTGCCCGGCACCGTGCCCACCGCAATGCAGATAACCCTGATGCGCAGTTGATTTGCCATTTGCTCTGCCCGGCGTCGCTGGCGCTGCATCTGCTCCTGGCGCAAGTGTCCGGAATACAGGCTCAAGGTGACTTACCGCATCTTTCTCGCCGCCGATCATCAGGCAGTAACCGCGCTCCCGACCCCAGACACCACCACTGGTGCCAACATCAAGATAGCGGATGTTCTGCTTCTTCAATCTTTGCGCACGCCGCACATCGTCGGGAAAATAGGAATTGCCACCGTCGATGACAATGTCGTCGTCGGTCAGCAAGCCCGCAAGCTGCTCAATGACTTCATCGACGACCTGATCCGGCACCATGATCCAGACAGCTCGCGGTGATTGCAGGCGATTGACCAGGTCTTCGACGGAATTTGCAGCTTCCGCCCCTTCTGCAGCCATCCCGTCCCGCGCGCTCTTGCTCGGCGCATAGACGACGCAACTGTGATCGTCGGCCAGTAATCTCCGCACCATGTTGGCGCCCATGCGCCCCAGGCCGATCATTCCGATTTGCATGACTTCTCCGAAGTGGCTTTGGTTTCAAATATTCTCAGTAGCTACAGACGTGCAAGACTGCTTCTGCGCACGCCCGTGTATCGGTGTGTTACGGATCTCTTCGCGCTCAACCGCATTCATACCAGCGTGGATGCGAGCCGTCGACACATCACCATACAATGTGCTGCGTTGTCTGGGGACGCGTCCCGCAGCTTTGATCAGCTCAATCATCTTGGCGGGTGGCGTTTCCTGGCCGTGAGCTGCCCCTGCGGCACGTGAAATGCTTTCATTCATTAGTGTTCCGCCAAGGTCATTGCAGCCACTGTTGAGGCAAGCGATAGCACCCTCATGTCCCAACTTCACCCACGATGCCTGGACGTTCTGTATGTAAGGGTTCAGTGACAGCCTTGACACCGCGTGCATCAGAATATTTTCCCGCCATGTCGGGCCCTGACGGGCAGCGCCGCGCAGATACATCGGTGCTTCCATATGGACAAAAGGCAATGGCACGAATTCGGTGAATCCACCTGTGAGTGACTGTAGTTCACGGATCTGTATCAGATGCCGCGCCCAGTTCCTGGAGTTGTCGACATGTCCAAACATGATCGTCGCCGTTGAGCGGAGACCTACGCCATGTGCCGTTTCCATTACCTCAAGCCACTGGTCAGTTAGTATTTTGTCGGGGCAGATGACGCTGCGAACCTCATCATCCAGAATTTCGGCGGCTGTTCCAGGTAAGGACGCCAAACCGGCATCCTTTAACTTCAGCAGATAATCTTCTAACTTCAGCCCAAGCGTCGCCGCTCCCTGCCATACTTCGAGTGGTGAGAACGCATGCACGTGGATTTCCGGCGCAGCATCCTTGACGGCGTGCAGAATCTCCAGGTAAGTCTCGCCCGAGTAATCAGGATGAATGCCTCCTTGCATGCAAACTTCGGTGGCGCCGCTGTCCCATGCTTCCCGCACACGCCTTTGTATTTCGTCGATGCTCAGATCGTACGGAAGACCACGCAAATGTTCGGACGTCTTGCCTTTTGAAAACGCACAAAACTTGCAGTGAAAGTAGCAGACGTTGGTGTAATTGATATTGCGGTTTACGGCGTAGGTAACCGTATCACCGTTCACGCGTCGACGCAGATTGTCGGCGGCGTTAGTCACTTTTTCAAAGTCATCGCCGTATGCCTGAAACAACCGGATAATCTCTGCCTCGTCAAGCACTGCGCCGTCCTGAGCCTTATCCACAATTGTTGCGACATCCGTAGAAATTCTCGCAAGCACTTTGGCGAACTTCGACTGGGGATTCGCGGGTAGCATGACATTCGATCCTGGTGACCAGTCGTTGGTTCGGGGTAAACCCTCCGCATCGACTAATCTGATCAACGGCGTGTGCCACACAGCATCTGTCCAGACCTTCGCGTTTCGAACGTATTCAGGATAGATCGTGAGGCGTTCCTGCAGGTGTTTACCGGCCGCCGCGGTTTTCTTTTCCAGTTCGTCAAGCTGCGGCCACGGTGCTTCGGGGTTTACGAAGTCCGGCGTTAATGGTGAGACTCCACCCCAATCATTGATACCGGCCGCGATGAGTTTTGTTAGCACCCCTGGACTCAGGTTGGGTGGCGCCTGAATATTCATTTTCGATCCGAACAGAATGCGTGCGACGGAAATAGTCCAGAGCAGTTCGTCTAGCTCCGGCTCAGGTGCCCTGAACATTTTAGTGCCGGGTTTTGCTCGAAAATTTTGAATAATGACTTCCTGCAGGTGCCCATAGGAAACGTGCAGATCTCGTAACGCGAGTAGTGACTCGACTCGTTCTCGACGAGTCTCACCAATACCGATCAGAATTCCTGATGTAAGCGGAATTCGCGCTTTGCCCGCCTCTTTTATGGTCGCCAGGCGCAAATCCGGAGATTTGTCGGGAGATCCGTAGTGCGGCATGCCCTTTCCACACAGGCGCTGCGCAGCCGACTCGAGCATTATTCCCATGGACGGCGCTACAGGACGTAACGTTTCAATCTGAGAGGCGGTCATGGTGCCGGGGTTCAGATGCGGCAGCAGTCCGGTTTCCTGGTAAACCAATCTGGCTGCATCCCGCAGGTACTCCAGGGTCGACCCATAGCCCATTCTGTCAAGTGCATCACGGGCCGCCCGGTACCGCAATTCAGGCTTCTCCCCCAAAGTGAACAGGGCCTCCTTACAACCAAGCGCCGCCCCCTGCGTCGCGACCTCGAGTACCTGTTCAATCGCGAGGTAAGGTGAATCGAGGCGCTTCGGAATTTTCGCGAAAGTGCAGTAATGGCACACGTCGCGGCAAAGATGTGTGAGCGGAATAAATACCTTCCTGGAATAGGTAACAAGATTTTGATGGCCTTCATCACGAAGCCTGGCGGCATCAACCATCAACAGACCGGTGTCGGTTTCATTCGCTAGGTTGAGCGCCTCATGGTGATTCATGGTCATGCATGATTCTGTCGCTCCCTGTGTAACGACCTGGTGTCGTTTCACTGTGCTGTCCACTTCCATTATTCGCCTGGCATCCCGTACTGAATCGTTTGAATTTCTGTGGGAGGAAATTGGTACTTCAGGCGATCCGCGATTCCGCTGTCCTGCAGGTATTCGCGCGTAAACGATGGCAGCAGGCTCTCTGCAGCGCGGATGAGATCGCCGGGCTCGTCAATATCTTTCGCGATGTTCCTGTTGCAATTTAAGGAATAAGGAAGACCGGCGGCCGCCGCTGATTTGAGGTGTCGCTTGAAACTCGATCCGCCGAATTGGCAGTGGATAACGTTCGGCGGTGAGGTAAGTATCGCGTTCGTGCCTTCGCCGCTATCGTTCGGGACCAAAGTTACACGATCGTGACCTGCGATGATTTGCTGGATGTCTTTCGCAGTTACCCGTGGAATGTCGCCGGAAATTGCCAGGCTACTTTTTGCGCCGTGCTGCTCGATGATATAGCAGTTTGCCTCTGTTACAGCCCGTGAATGATCCGATCCGGATGATTCCATGAACGTATCAGTGACAAACTCCCCGGCTACTGCTTGCGCCTTGCGCGAGCGGGATACCAAAAGCACGCCATCAAAAGCGTTCGCACCGCGTATTGCCGTAAGCACGTCCCGCAGCATGGCGAGTACGAGTCCCTCACGTTCGCCGGGGTCAAGGACACCGGACAGGCGCTGTTTGGACTGAGCAAGTTCCTTGACCGGCACCAACGCCCACATCATGCTCGAAGTCCGGAAACAGATTTGTAACTTTCGCTCTCACGCAGCGATGCGACAAAGTCAAGACTGACTCTTGCAAGATCCACACGATCATCCAGTGTTTTCATTACAGTATTCGTAGCAGTGGCTGCGATGCCGATCGCCTCGATCTCGGTCATCAACAATTCGTCCACCGTATCGACTACCAGGCCCTGGATAAAGTCGCGATAGTGTTCGGCAATCCAGCTAGCGCTTGTCGAAACAGACATTTCGCACATCATTTTCTTCAAAGGGCCTTTCAGCGACTCGCCGCCGACGATCGGCGAGATTGCGATGATCGGAACGCGGGAATTCCACAATGCTGTACGGAGTTTCGGCAGAGATAAGATCGGGTCGATACTTATGTACGGGTTGGACGGACAAAGGATAATTCCGGCAAGTTTTGCTGATGCAAGCCACTCGGTTATATCGGGATTAACAACAGCGGTTGCGGCTCCCTGGTATTCGAAGCCCTGCACCGCCGGCTCACACCGTTCACGAACGAAATAATCCTGAAAATTCAGTGGACCGCATTCGGTATGGACTAATGTACGTACCGGGTCACTGCTCATTGGCAGGATCTTATGCTTAACGCCAAGCGACTTTGCCAACTCTTCTGTAACCTCGCCAAGCACAGCACCATCCTTTAGCCGTTTGCTACGCTCGACGTTCATCGCGAGGTCTTTGTCACCAAGTTTGAACCAGGTCTCGCCACCGAGGCTTGCCAACGCTGACATAAACTGCCAGCTTTCGTTGCGGCGGCCCCAGCCGTTCTCGAGATTGTTCTCGTTCGCCAGCGTATAGACCAGGGTGTCGATGTCCGGGGAGATATGGAGACCGAGGTGTTCGAAATCGTCAGCCGTGTTGACTACAAACGCCAACTCATCCTCGCTAAGGATTCTTGATAAGCCAAGTGCCAACTTGGCTCCACCGACACCGCCCGTGAGCGCCAGATAACGGTGCGTCGTCATGTCAAAGGAACATATCGTCTGCAACCGGCCGGATGCAGTCGCGTGCCGTTTGGCCGCCGCCACTCGGCATCAGTCCGCGCACGATGACGGCCGGAATGCGTTCCGCGCATTCACCCATGACGAGCACTGCCGCGGCGGCGATAGCATCCGCCGGATTTGTCATGGTCGTCTGGAGCTCGCGGCCAAAGAGATCAGGCTGGCCGCAATGATCGTCCAGCACCGTGATGCCCGTGCTACCAATTGCGGTGCCAACCGAACCAAGCCGCCAGGGACGATTCATGCTGTCACTAATGACGATGCCAAGTTTCTTGCCTGTCGCCTTCATTATTGCTTTCCCCAGTATTCTCGCTGACCGATCCGGATCCTCCGGCAAGAGCAATGCACATTCACCATCCGAGTGATCGATATTCGACTGATCGATACCTGCGTTGGCACCAATCAGCCCGAGACGGTGCCGTGTAATGATCACGCCCGGCTTCTTGCGAATGACCGCCGAAGACTCCCGCAAAATCAATTCCACGAGCCGCGGGTCCTTGCCAGTCTCTGCTGCCAAACCTTCGGCGGCTGGCGAAACATCCACATCGCCTAGTCGTACCAGCCGGTTCTCGGAAAGTGAAACGATCTTTTGCGATACGACGAGGACGTCTCCATCTTCAAGGGACAGATTTGTATCCGACAGGGCATTGACAATCAGAGATGCAAGATCGTCCCCGGCTTGAACAATGGGAAAATTTTCGATCGGGTGAATCAAAAGCGCAGCATTCATGTCAGCCGTTTTGTCCCGTCAATCTATTGTTGCAGTACCTGCGGCGAATCGACTGTGGGTATCCACCGATCGCCGTATTGTGGATTGGGCGCAAGGACACGGCTTGACGTAGCGTGCCAAAAACCTTGACCGCATGCGCCATTCTGCCGGAAACAGCGCTTCGCGAAGCACTGCGACACAAGGTATTCCATTTCTTGTGTTCCGAAGGGTGTTGGATACCGGACTCGTTGAACGCTTGCTCCAGTGACGCCACTCCCGATTCTCGGTACACAACCCGATCCGCCGTTCCCCAAAAGGCGAGACCATTCCCCTCGCCTATCACCCCCACCGGAAATCGCTTGACGCATCATCCGGCTGTACCGTTCTGCCTGAAGATGGCTAAATCACGGATCACAATCGCCGTTCACCTGCAGCACTGGCCGGCCCGCGACCCTGTCCTCCTGGTCGCAAGATCTCCCACAATTCCGGTCCAAAACCACGCGATGGCCGCCGTCCCCGGCGCGTCATGCATACATCAGGCCGCCACCTCGCGGTAGCATCTCCTGTCCTTACGCAATTCAGGGTTATTTCCCGCAGAATGGCGTACGCGGTCAAGGTTTTTGGCACGCTACGTCAAGCCGTGTCCTTGCGCCCAATCCACAATACGGCGATCGGTGGATGCCCACGTTCGATTCGCCGCAGGTATTAAAACAATAGCGGATCACGCGGTTTGGGAGGAGATGCGGCATGAAATTCGGCTATGTATCCATGAATTCGGCGACAGGAATCAAGCCGGCAGTCCTGGCCCGGGAACTCGAGGACCGAGGATTTGAATCCATGTGGGTGCCTGAGCATTCCCACATCCCGCTTTCGCGCAAATCACCGTTTCCCAGTGGTGGGGAGTTATCTGAGGGTTACTATCACATGATGAACCCCCTTGCCTCGCTGGCCGCAGCGGGAGCCGTGACCAGCAAGCTCAAGCTCGGTACGGCGGTGGCCCTGTTTCTGGAACACGGCCTGATCAACCTCGCGGTGGAAACCGCCACCATCGATGCCATGACCGACGGACGCCTGCTACTGGGAGCGGGTGTTGGATGGAATGCTGAAGAACTGGCCGGTCACCGTCCGGATCTGCCGTTCCGGCTGCGTTACAGCGCCATGCGTGAACGCGTGGCAGGGTTGCGCGCATTGTGGGGGCCAGATCCCGTCAGTTTCGACGGACGTTGGGACCAGCTGGAAGCCTCGGCCGTGCAACCCAAGCCAACGCGCGGCAGCATTCCGATTCTGATGGGTAATTGGGGAAATGTCGGCATCCGTCACGCGGCGGAGTACGCGGATGAATGGTTTCCCATCGACCACATGCTTAAGGGGCCTCAAGGTCAGACCGATGTGGCCACCGGCATCGACCGATTTCGATCGCTGGTCGAAGAATTCGGCCGCGACCCGCAAAGTGTGCCTATCAGTTTGATGCTGTTTTCGCGTCCCCGGCCCGATCGCATCGAACGCTACCAGGAGCTTGGCGTGCACCGGCTTGTTATATCCGCGCCAAATGCCGATCTGCATTCGCCCGGCGACACGCTGCGCGATCTGGACACGGTGATGCCCATAGTGGAACCCTTCAATCGGTAAGAGGCGTTATCCAGTTGTACTCCCCTACTCCAGGGTACCTCTGAAAAAGTCTCAAAAGCCTGGAGCTTCCCTGCAGGCGTCCTGACGAAGGACCTGGAGCTCTACTCAACGTCATCATCGCGCAATGACGCTGCGGGACTCGCGTTGAATGCTCTTTCCGGTTTCTTCCTGCAGATTGGCGCACACGGTCAAGGTTTTTGGCATGCCACGTCAAGCCGTGTCCTTGCGCCCGATCCAAAATACTGCGATCGGCGGATGTACACAGTGGCATCGCCGCAGGCATTGCAACGGGGGACATCGGGTGGACATCGCACTGACAGAAGAGCAACAGGCCATTGCCGACACTGTGGCCAAGGTGTGCAGCGAGTTCGACGACGATTATTGGAGCGGTTGCGACGCCGAAGCGCGCTTTCCACAGGAATTCGTTTCGGCCATGGTAGCGGGCGACTGGCTGGGCATTACCATGCCCGAGGCCTACGGCGGAGCGGGGCTGGGTGTCACCGAAGCGGCGGTGATGATGCATACGGTAGCCAGGAGCGGGGGCGGACAGGCCGCGGCATCGTCCATACACATCAATCTGTTCGGCCCCCATCCCATTGTGGTCATGGGCACAGACGAACAGAAGCAGAGGATGCTGCCGCCGGTGATCCGCGGGGAACACAAAGTGGCCTTCGGGGTCACCGAACCGAATGCCGGTTCAGACACCACCAGCATCGAGACCTTTGCCGAGAAAGTGGACGGTGGATATCGAGTTAACGGGCACAAGATTTGGACGTCCACCGCGCAGGAAGCGGAGAAGATCATGCTCCTTGCGCGCACCCAGCGCAAAGATGAGGTAGGCAAGCGCACAGAAGGCATGACGCTGTTCTTCACGGATCTGGACCGCGATCACATCGAGGTGCAGCGCATTCCCAAGATGGGCCGCGCGGCGGTGGATTCCAATACAACCTTCATCGACGATCTCTTTGTTCCTGAAGAGGACCGTATCGGCGATGAAGGCCGGGGTTTCTACTACCTGCTGCACAGCTTGAATCCCGAGCGCATTCTGGTAGCTGTGGAAGCCATCGGCCTGGGGCAGGATGCCATCTCCCGGGCGTCGCGCTATGCCCGGGAACGGGTCGTATTCGGCCGTCCCATTGGTCAGAACCAGGCCATTCAGCATCCCCTGGCGGAATGCTGGGCGCATCTCGAGGCGGCTTACTGGCTTGCCATGCGAGCCGCAAGTCTGTACGACCGTGGCGAGCCGTGCGGCGCAGAGTCAAATGCGGCCAAGCTCCTGGGTGGCCAGGCGGGGTTCAATGCCTGTACCCAGGCAGTGCTCACCCATGGGGGCATGGGCTATGCCAAGGAGTATCAGGTGGAGCGCCTGCTGCGCGAATCCCTTATAAGTCGAATTGGTCCTGTGTCTGAGCAGATGGTCCTGTGCTTTCTCGGTGAAAAGGTTCTGGATCTACCCAAGTCCTATTGAGGCGGGGAAGTATGAACGAAACGAACCACCCGGACGCGGACCGATACGATGTCGTCATCGTAGGTGCCGGTGTCTGCGGAATTTACATGTTGTACAAGTTGCGCGAGCAGGGGCTGAACGTAACCGTCATCGACAGGGCCGAAGGCCCCGGCGGCACGTGGTACTGGAACCGGTATCCTGGCGCGCGGTTCGATTCCGAGAGCTACACCTATGGCTATTCCTTCTCGCAGGAGTTGCTGGACGAATGGGACTGGTCGGAACACTTCGCCGGCCAGCCCGAGACCCTACGTTATATGAACTACGTGGTGGATCGCTTCGATCTGCGCCAGTACATGCAATTCGGCGTAACGATGCAGTCCGCGGCCTATCAGCAGCCGACCCACACCTGGCAGGTAAATCTCAGCGACGGTCGTACCCTTGAGACGAGGTTTCTGTGCACTGCCGTCGGCATGCTGTCGGCGGCGACGCTGCCCAGCATTCCAGGGCGCGAGTCCTTTGCCGGTCCTGCTTTCCATACTTACTACTGGCCCCACGAGCCTGTACCCATGGCGGGCAAGCGCGTCGCAGTGATCGGCACCGGCGCGACCGGGGTACAGGTCATAAGCGAGATTGCAGACAGGGTGGACAGCCTTACGGTTTTTCAGCGCCGTCCCAACTGGTGCGCGCCCCTGCACAATTCGCCGATCTCCAAGACCGAAATGCATCAGATTAGATCCCGTTACCAGGAGATCTTCGACCAGTGTCGCTCGACACCCAACGGATTTCTGCATGGGCCCGATCGGCGTGTTTTCGAGGAGGTCTCCTTGGAGGATCGCCACGCGTTCTGGGAGGAGTTGTATGCGTCCCCGGGGTTCGGAATCTGGCTGGGTAACTTCCGGGACGTGCTGATGGACCCGGCCGCGAACGCCGAGTTCAGCGCCTTCGTGGCGGACAAGATCCGGGGGCGCGTGCACGACCCTGTTACCGCGGAGAAGCTAATTCCCACGGATCATGGGTTCGGAACGCGGCGTGTACCGCTGGAGACGCGTTATTACGAAGCCTATAACTACGACCATGTGCGACTGGTGGATATAAACGAGACGCCCATCGAGCGCATTACGCCCGAGGGTATCCAGACCACGGAGGAGCTGCACGAATTCGACCTTATCGTATACGCCACAGGATTCGACGCCATCTCAGGGTCCTACGATCGTATGGAAATCATCGGCCGGGATGACCTGAAGCTTGCTGACAAATGGCGCGACGGCCCGGTTACCTATATGGGCATGCAGGTGCACGGGTTTCCCAATCTCTTTACCCTGGCCGGCCCGCAGAGCGCATCCGTAGGCACGAATTTTCCGCTCACCATCGAAAGCGTCGTGGAATGGACGGCGAACTTCATCGAGTTTCTGAACGAGCATGGTTACGAAACCGTGGAAGCCACCCGGGATGCGGAGCAGGCCTGGGTCGAGCATGTGAAGAGCGGCTACGATCGGTCGCTGCTGGCGAACTCAAAGTCGTGGTTTACCGGCTACAACTCCAACGTAAAAGGCCACGATGTACTGCGTTATATGATCTACCTCCAGGGCGGGCCGGCCTTTCGCGAACACCTGGCCGATGAAGCGGCGCACGACTACACGAGTTTTCGCCTGCAGTGAGAACGCAATGATATATGCGATGCCTCGGCGCAGACCGAGGAGAATACGCCACTAGAACGGGGGCCTCATGAGCCAATCAAACGAAGACAAACCGAAACTCGACCGCCGCCGGTTCCTGCAGGGAACGGGTGCCCTTGCGATCGGCACTTCAGGCGTAGTTGCCGCCACCTCTACCCAGGCAGAAACCGACAGCCGCAGCTGCAAAAAACCAGGTTGCGATTATGACGTGGTGGTCATCGGCGGTGGTTTCGCGGGCGTGGCCGCGTCCCGGGACTGTGGCGAGAACGGGTTCAAAACACTGCTGCTGGAAGCACGCAACCGGATCGGCGGCAGGACCTTCAGTACCAACTTTGCCGGGCATGAAATTGAACTGGGTGGTGTCTGGATTCACTGGACCCAGCCGTTCGTCTGGGCGGAAAAAGAGCGCTACAACCTGGAAGTAGATGAGACCCCGGGCGCCATGCCCGACCGCATCCTGATGCACGACGCCGGCACGACCCGGGAACTGAAGGAAGCCGAAATCATGGAAGTGGCGAGCGCGTACAGCGCGCTGACAGAGGAAGCACGTGAAATCCTGCCGCAACCGTTCGACATTCGCCGGAACTGGCCCCGCGTTTTAGAAGCAGAAAAACTCTCCGCCATGGACCGCATCAACCAGCTGGACCTGAATTCCGTGCAGCGGGTCGCTATGGAATCGGTGTGCTCGGGTTCATCGCACAACCGTGCAGAGAACTGGGGATACATCGAGCTGCTGCGCTGGAGCGCACTGGCTGGTTATGGCGATTTCTCGCTGATGCTGGATTCAGGCGCCCGCTTCAAACTGCAAAAAGGCACCATCAGTCTCATCCAGGCCATGCTGGATGACGGCAAGCCGGAGCTACGCTTGTCCGCGCCGGTCAAAAAAATAGAAGATCTCGGCGACAAGGTCCGCATTACCACCAGCAGTGGCGAGACCCTTACTGCGGGTGCAACGATCTGCACGGTACCCATGAACGTGCTACCCGCAATCGAGTTTTCCCCGGCCCTGGACAAGCGCATAGTGAAAGCCGCAGAAACAGGCCATACGGGGGTTGGCGTTAAACTGTTCATCAAGTGCCGCGGTAAGCAGGGCAACATCTACTGCCTGGCGCGGCAAACCCATCCGTTGTCCGTAATTTTTACTTATCATGAAGAAGAGGACCACACCCTGTTGTGCTGTTTCGCGAACAATCCAGATGCCATCGATTATTACGACGAGGAAGCGGTGCAGACTGCATTGCGGGACTACCTGCCCGACGTCGAGGTGGAAAGTGTCTTGCTGTACGACTGGATGCTCGACCCTTACTCCAAAGGTACCTGGGCGCAATACCGGCCGGGCTGGCTCAGCGAGTATCTCGACGTATTCGGTAAAGACATGGGCCGGATTCTGTTTGGCACCGGTGACCACGGCGAGGGTTGGCGCGGTTTCATCGACGGGGCCATCGGTGGCGGCATACGGGCGGCCGAGCGCGTCAAGGCAGTGCTTGGCCAACCAGGATGAAGCGCTGTGCTGCTGTTGCCGCGGCCGCCCTTACCGCGCTTTCCTGCGGGGCCTGGGCTGATTGCGATGTCGAAACTGGCAAGCGGGTGTACAATAAATGTGTTGCCTGCCATTCATTGGAAGCCGGTGTTCATATGATGGGGCCGAGCCTGTATGGCTTGTTCGGGCGAACAGCAGGTACGGTGGAAGGTTTCGTTTATTCC
>Ga0224508_10002812_pt1 | contig 14629 bp, 10 predicted proteins | sample SF_Jan12_sed_USG_4_FD_170157 | JGI IMG/M metagenome (GOLD analysis project Ga0224508, IMG submission 170157) | Sediment microbial communities from San Francisco Bay, California, United States - SF_Jan12_sed_USGS_21 | ecosystem: Environmental > Aquatic > Marine > Sediment | place: USA... | reverse complement strand
ATATAGGCGAAGATGCTAATCGGAAATAACGGCCCATTCCGGTAGCCTCTTGCCAATGCCGGCTTTGACGGGGAGAGCGGTCATTCCAACAAGCATCTTCGCCTATATCTGGCGCTATAGCAGGCCGCAGCAAATGCTGCTGATTTTCGGCACGCTGATCTATTTGCCGATGCTCTATCTGTTTTTCGAGCTGCCGAAAGTCATCATCAATGATGCGCTGAAGCCGAACACCGGCAGCTTCCCGCGAGAAATTCTCGGCACATCCTTCAATCAGATCGAATTCCTGCTGCTGCTGTGCGCCGGATTGCTGGTGCTGATGCTGCTCACCGCCGGCACGCGATATTATCTCAGCGTCTATAAGGGCGTGCTCAGCGAAGTCATGCTGCGGCGATTGCGCTATGACCTGTACACCCAGGTCCTGCGGTTCCCGCTCGAGCATTTTCGCCGCGTCACCGCCGGTGAAATCGTGACCATGACGACCGCCGAGGTCGAGCCGCTCGGCCGCTACATGGGCGTCGCGGTGGCCAACCCGGTGCTGCAAGGCGGCACCCTGATCACCGCGCTGACCTTTCTGTTCGTACAGGACCCGATCCTCGGGCTGGCGGCGATCGCGCTGTTCCCGGTGCAAGTCTTCCTGGTGCCGAAGCTGCAGCAGCGCATGAATGTGGAGAGCCGCAAACGGCTCCGCAACGTGCGGCTATTCTCGGGCCACATTTCGGAATCGATCGCCGGCGTCCGGGAAATCCATTCGCACGACACCAGCAATTTCGAACGCGCGCGCACCGCCAGCCAGCTGGGGACGCTGTTCCGCATCCGCCGGACGCTGTACATCCTGGGCAACGGCATCATCTTTCTGAACACCTTCTTTACCCAGCTCACGCCGGTGCTGTTCTATTCGATCGGCGGCTACCTGGTGATCATGGACGAACTCAGCCTCGGCGCGCTGATCGCGGTGATCGCCGCCTATCGCGAGACCGTGCAGCCCTGGAACGAGTTGCTGGAAAACTATCAGCAACTCGAGGACAACAGGGTCAAATACGACAATCTGATCGAGAACTTCCTGCCCGATGGATTGCGCGCGCTGCCGGACCTCGAGGAAGCAGCGCCGGAGAGCAAGCCGGCAAGCCAGCTCACCGGACCGTTGAAAGTCGCCGACCTCAGCCTGCGCGACGGCGAAACCCGGATTCTCGACGGCGTCAGCCTGGAGGCATCCCTGCCGGGCATGCTGGCGGTACTTGGTCCCTCCGGAAGCGGCAAGTCGGAACTCGCGCAGATCCTGTGCGGCTTGCGCACGCCCAGCGGCGGCGGCGCCCAGTTCGGCGAGACGCCGCTCACCGCGCTCGACGAGCCGGCAATCGGCCGCTGCCTCGGCTATGTGGATCCGGACAGCCATATCTTCTCCGGCAGTTGGCGGGACAATTTGCTGTACGGGCTGAAACACCGGCCGGTGGATATGCAGGACGCAAGTGAGGCCGAGCAGACGGTCTGGGTCACGGAAGCGATCGCCGCCGGGAATTCCCCGGTCGACCCCGCGGCCGAATGGATCGACTATGCCAGCCTCGGCGTCGACGGCGCCGAAGACCTGACCGCGGAAGCGATACGCGTTATCCGGATGGTCGGGCTGGAAAACGATCTGTTCATCCGGGCGGTCCAGCAACTCATCGATCCGCGCCGGCATCCGGCGCTGGCGGAAAAACTCCTGGAAGCGCGACGCCGCTTCCGCGCGCGTCTCGACGCCTCCGAGTTCGCCGATGCGGTCGAGTTCTTCGATCCGGCGCGCTACAACGCGAACGCCACCTTGTCGGAAAATCTGCTCTTTGGCCGGCACACCGACGAGACCTTCGACGTCTACCATTTGGGCGTGCAGCCCTTCGTGCTCGAAGTCCTTCGGGAACACGGCCTCCTTGACCGCTTGGTCGATATCGGCCGTCAGGCGGCGGCGGAGAATATCGAAATGTTCCGCAACCTTGCCGCCGGCGACGAGCGGCTCGAACGGTTCAGCCTGATCCGGCGGGATGAAATGCCGGGCTTCGAAATCCTATTGCGGCGTATTGAGCGGAACGGCATAGCGACCTTGCGGCGGCGGGAACGATGCAAGCTGCTGTCGCTCGCCTTCATGCTCGCGCCGGCGCATCAGCGCCTCGGGCTGATCGATGACGAAGTCCAGGCCGCGGTGGTGCGGGCGCGCCGAACCCTGCACGACGACCTGCCCGCCCCGCTTCGCGAAAAGGTCGAGTTCTTCGCCGAGGATGCGGTCTCCGGCGGGGTCACCGTGCAATGCAACTTGATGTACGGACGCCTGGCGAAAACGCAGCACCGCGCCGAAGTCAACGCGTTGATGCAGGCGGTGATCGACGACGTCGGCATTCGCGACGACCTGCTCGCAGTCGGCCTTGGCGCCGATGTCGGCGCCGGCGGATCGCGCCTGTCACCGGCGCAGCGGCAAAAGATGGCCCTGGCGCGGTGCCTGATCAAGCGGCCCGAAATCCTAATCGTCAACGAAGCGATCAACGCGCTGGACACCGAAGAGCAGGAGAGAATTCTCACGCGCGTGGTCGATGAATTCGCCGGCCGCAGCGTGATCTGGGTCGACCGCGAGCAGTGCCGGCGCGACTGTTTCGATAAGATCGCCACCATGCGGGCCGGCAAGGTCGTCGATCTCTGTGACGGCGACGCGGCGGTTGTGGAAACACCCGATGCCGCGGCCGCACCGGGTGAAGACACGCTAACCGAAGAAATGCGCGTCCTGCTCGATGTTCCGTTGCTTCAGGGACTCGATCCCTCGACCGTCAAACTGCTCGCCTATGCCGCCGACCGTCAGGAATTCGCCGCCGGAGAAACCGTGTTCCGGGAGGGCGATACCGGCGATTCCGCCGCGTTCGTGCTGCGCGGCGCGGCCGAGGCGTGTGTCGGCGGCGGCGAGGACGGCAGCCCGCGGCGCATACTCGGCAGCATCGGTCCCGGCGGCGTGATTGGTGAAATAACCTTGCTGCTCGACAGCCCCCGCGCCGCCACGGTGATCGCGACCGAGCCGCTGTCCGTGCTGATGCTATCGCGCGAGTTGTTTCTCGATTTGATCCGCAAGGATCAGCAGCTTGGCCTCTCGGTGATGCGCGACCTCGCCGGACGATTGAGCGACCTCACCAAACGCATCGACGCGGGCGCCGCCGGCTGAGCGCACGGGAACAAGGAGAGCAACCATGGCCGACCAAGCGACGGCGCCGCAAACCGAAACACCCGCTGCACCGGTAAAACGCGCCGGCCGCGCCCTGGCGCTGGACGCCCTGAAAGGGCTGATCATGATCGTCATGGCGATCGATCACACCCGCAGCTTCCTGATGAAATACGACGGCACCAAGGAGATCTGGTACGCCGACGCGATCTACAACCCGCAGGTTTGGGATTTCGTCTCGCGCTACGCCTCCCATGTCGCCGCGCCCGGTTTCTTCTTCATGATGGGCATGGGCATGGTGCTGATGGTCGAATCCCGCAAGAAGGTCGGCTGGGACGAGCACAAGGTCTTCGTCAGTTTCCTCAAGCGCGGCGCCATCCTGATCCTGCTGCAGTTCACGCTGGAAAACCTCGCCTGGTTCGAACGCTCGCACAATCCGCTGCATTTCCTGTCGACCGGCGTGCTGTCCACCCTCGGCGCGTGCATGATCCTGGCGGGATTCATGATGCGCTTCCGGCCGGCGGTCGTCGCCGCGATCAGCATCGCGTGTCTGGCCGTGACCACCGTGGTGATCCACAACCTGCAACCGGAGGACAGCAAGGATCTGTCGCTAATCACCGCGCTACTGCTGGTCGCCGGGCGGTCGGGCGTGGTCAAGGTCAACTATCCGATCGTGCCGTGGCTCGGCGTAACCGCGCTCGGCATGCTCTATGGCTGGCACTGGCTGAAGGATCGCGGCCGCGCCTATCAGCACGCGCTCTATTTCGGCATCGCCCTGATCGCCGCGTTCTGCCTCATGCGCGCCGTCGACGGGTTCTGGAACTACCGCCCGCCGATCGACGGCACCGCCCAGGCCTTCCTGCAGGCGACCAAGTACCCGCCCAGCCTGTCCTGGCTGTCGCTGACGGTCGGCGCGAACTTCCTCATTCTCTGGCTGTTCTGGAAGGGCGAGGCGCTGGTCGACAAGTTCGGCCAGGTGCTGCTCGCCTATGGCCGCTCGGCGCTGTTCTTCTACATCGTGCATCTGCACATCTACGGCATCATGAGCCTGTTCTTCTTCAACCGGCACGAAACGATCCTCAGCATGGCGGGCGTGCTGTGGCTGGTCGGGCTGGCGATGCTGTGGCCGATTTGCGCCTGGTACGGCAAGTTTAAAGCGCAACAGGATCCGGATTCGATCTGGCGGTTGTTGTAGGGAGCTGCGGCGGCTCCCTAATGGGATCGGGCCGACACCACGATGAAGCCCCGCGTCTTGCCGGAATCGCTATCCATCGTGTTCATCGCGCGGAACAAATCCTCGGCCGGGACCCAGACCGGCGGAAATTTGTAGCGCGCCACGTCGAGGATCAGGAAACTGTCGGTCGCCTCGTCATAGGCGCCGAGCGGCGAGAAATGCGCGCCGGGCGGCTGTCCCACATAGTTGCGGCGGTAGTTGATCGCGACGAAATTGTTCTTCTCGGCCATGTTGCGCTTGGCGATCCGGCGGAACTCGGCGGCCGAGCTGTCGGCCGCATGAAAATGTCTGGTTTTCGCGCCGTGCACCGCCATGACCTTCGCCGCCTGCTCCAGGGTCTGGCCGATGCGGAGCGTGGTCGGGCGATCGACGATAGACTCGACCCGGTCGTTGAAATAATTGGCCTGAGTGAAGAAGGCATAGGGCTTGTACTTCGGATCGACCGGCCGCTCGAGCGGCAGCGCGTTGAGGATCGACACGCCGGTCGCCACCGAGCACAGCGTCTGGCGCTCCTGGGTGGTGAAGGTCGCCATCAGCGAGTTGTAATCGACCCGGTGGGTGCTGCGGTTGATCCGCTTGCGCCCCTCCTCCGACGTCAGCAGCACATAGGACCCGGTGATCTTTGCCGGCTTCTTCGGCGCGGCTGCGGTGGTGACGCAACCGGCCAGCACCAACGCCAGGGCCGGCGCCATCAAGAAGCCGAGGATACGGGATCGTTTGGTCATGGTGCTCGTCATCGCGCGCCTCCAGGATCCGCGCGGCCCTTGCGCCGCCCGAGTTTCTTTCGTCTATTTGACCAGACGGGCAGATCGGCGCAAGCCGAAACTGCCTCACACGGAGTCAAAATTCCGTGGCGGAAAGACATCCAGGGGGCGAGGAACCACATGGCGAAACCACCGAAACACGGCTTTGCGCAAGGCCTGACCAACTACGGCGATGCGGATTTTTCGCTGTATTTGCGGCGCTCCTTCGCCAAATCGATGGGGTATTCCAGCGAGATGCTGTCCCGCCCGGTGATCGGCATTGCGCACAGCGCCAGCGGCTTCAACAACTGCCATCGCCATTTCCCCGAGCTGATCGAGGCGGTGAAGCGCGGCGTGCTGGTCGCCGGCGGCTTGCCGATCGATTTTCCGACGATCTCGCTGGGCGAGGTCTATCTCAACCCGACCAGCATGATGTATCGCAACCTGATGTCGATGGATGTGGAGGAAATGGTTTCCGCCCAGCCGATGGACGCGGTGGTGTTGATCGGCGGCTGCGACAAGACCCTGCCGGCGCAATTGATGGGCGCGGCCTCGGCCAACATCCCGGCGATCAATCTGGTCGCGGGGCCGATGATGACCGGCTCCTATAAGGGCGAGCGGCTCGGCGCGTGCACCGACTGCCGGCGCTTCTGGGCGAAATTCCGCGCCGGCGAAATCGACGCCTCCGAGATCAAGGAGGTGGAAGACCGGCTGGCAACGACCGCCGGCACCTGTGCGGTGATGGGCACGGCGAGCACCATGGCGTGTATCGCCGAAGCGCTCGGCATGATCCTGCCGGGCACGGCGGCCATTCCGGCAGTCCACGCCGACCGGCTGCGCGCGGGCGAGGCGTCCGGCATGCGCGCGGTGGCGATGGCGCGGGAAGGCCTGACCCCGGATCAGATCATCACCAAGCAGTCGGTGGAAAACGCGCTCCGCGTGCTGCTGGCGATCGGCGGCTCGACCAACGCGATCATCCACCTGACCGCGGTCGCCGGGCGGCGCGGCATCGACATTTCGCTGAAGCGGCTGAACGACCTGAGCGACACCACGCCGGTGCTGGTCGACCTGAAACCGACCGGTCCCTACTACATGGAGGATTTGTATGCCGCCGGCGGGCTCGGCCCGGTGCTGCGCGAAATCCAGAACGTGCTGCATCTCGACTGCCTCACCGTGTCCGGCGAGACGCTCGGCGAACGGCTGGAGGGCGAGACCGGTTATGTCGATCATTCGGTGATCCACAAATTCGACGACCCGGTCTATCCGCAGGGCGGGCTGGTGGCGTTGTTCGGGTCGCTCGCGCCGGGCGGCGCCATCCTGAAACGCTCGGCGGCGGATGAATCCCTGTTCGAGCTGGAAGGCCGCGCCGTCGTGTTCAGTTCGCTCGAGGACCTGGCCGCGCGGATCGACGATCCGGACCTGGACATCGGCGCCGAGGATTTCATGGTGCTGCAGAACGCCGGGCCGAAGAGCAAGAGCGGCATGCCGGAAGCCGGCTACCTGCCGATCCCGGGCCGGCTCGCCAAGGCCGGGGTCAAGGACATGGTGCGGCTGTCCGACGCGCGGATGAGCGGCACCGCCTACGGCACGATCATCCTGCACATCACCCCGGAAGCGGCGGTCGGCGGGCCGCTCTCGAAGGTGCAGACCGGCGACCGCATCCGGCTCAGCGTCAAGGAACGGAAGCTCGACCTGCTGGTCGACGCCAAGGTCCTGGCGGCGCGGCCGGCGGCGGCGGATCTGGCCGAAGCCAGCCGCGGCTACAAACGCCTCTATGCGGACCACGTGCTGCAGGCGGATGGCGGCTGCGATTTCGATTTTCTGCGGTTCGACGGAGGATAGGGCGATGGCGACAAACACGACGACAGATCTGGAAGTCGATATCGAGGTGGTCGTCGAGGCCAGGGACATTCTCGGCGAAGGCGTGATCTGGCACCCGGAAGAGCAAGCGGTCTACTGGTGCGACAATCTGAAATCCAACATCCAACGCCATGATCCGGCGAGCGGAGAGCACCGTGTCTGGGACATGCCCGAGGAAGTCGGCTGCATCGTCTTCCGCGAACGGGGCGGCATCTGCGCGGCGATGAAATCGGGTTTCGCGTATATCGACGATCTGGACGCGCTCGACATTCGCTATATCGTCGACCCGGAACCGGACCTCGACGGCAACCGGTTGAACGACGGCAAGTGCGACCGCGCCGGGCGCTTCTGGTGCGGCTCGATGGATGCAGGCCTCGCCAAGCCGACCGCGTCGCTCTACCGGCTCGACCCGGACGGCACGTGCAGCAAACACGACACCGACATCATCTGCTCCAACGGCATCGCCTGGAGCCCGGACAACACGGTCATGTATTTTTCCGACACCCGGTCGGAAGCGCTTTACGCCTATGATTTCGATTTCGCGGCGGGCACCCTGTCGAACCGGCGCATCTTCGTCGACACCACCGACAAGCCGTTCCGCATCGACGGCGCGACGGTGGATGCGGACGGGTTCTACTGGTGCGCCGAGGTACATGACTGGTGCATCGGCAAGTACGCACCCGACGGCACGCAGGTGGGCCGCATCCGCCTGCCGGTGCGCCAGCCGACCATGTGCACCTTCGGCGGCAAGGACCTGGACGTGCTGTACGTCACCTCGGCGACGCGGTTCCTGGAACCCGGCGAGGCGGAAGCGCAGCCGCTGGCCGGCGCGCTGTTCGCGGTGCACGGCACCGGCGCGCAAGGCATCGCCGAACCGTATTTCGCCGGATAAATATTAAGGAGAGAACAATCTCATGCCGGAAATCGAGACCGTCGCCGATGTCGGCAACACGCTGGGCGAAGGGGTCATCTGGAATCCGCGCGAGCAGGCGATCTACTGGGCGGACAGCAAGGGCAAGCCGCGCATTCAGCGCTGCGATTCGAAGACCGGCGCGATCGATGAATGGGCGATGCCCGACCTGCTCGGCTCCTTCGTGTTTCGCGAAAAGGGCGGCGCGGTGGCCGGGTTGAAATCCGGCTTCCACTTCGTTGATCTGGAGACCGGCGCGACCGAGTTGATCCACGATCCGGAGCCGGACCTGGCGGACAACCGGCTGAACGACGGCAAATGCGACCGGCGCGGCCGTTACTGGTGCGGCAGCCTGGACGATGGCGGCCCCGGCGGCGGCTCGCTGTACCGGCTCGACCCGGACCTGACCTGCCACAAGATGGACAGCGGCGTCACGGTTTCGAACGGCATCGCCTGGAGCCCGGACAACAAGACCATGTTCTATTCCGATTCCCGCGGCCGCGAGTGCTACAATTTCGACTTCGACATCGACACCGGCGCGATCAGCAACAAGCGCGTCTTCACCTCGACCGTGGACATTCCCGGCCGCATCGACGGCGCCACGGTGGATGCCGACGGCTATTACTGGTGCGCCCATATCGGCGACTGGCAGATCGCCAAATACGACCCCGCGGGCGCGATCGTCGACACGGTCCGGCTGCCGGTCAAATATCCGACGATGTGCAGCTTCGGCGGACCCAACCTCGACGTGCTCTACGTCACTTCGGCGCTGCAGTTCGTGCAGCCGGACGAGGCCGCGGACCAGCCGCTGGCGGGCGCGCTGCTCGCCATTCACGGCACCGGCGCGCAGGGCATCGCCGAGCCGTTCTTCGCCGGATAAACAGGATTGGAACAGGAGGGCAGATTTCATGGCAGAGATACTTACCGGCGGGTGCCAGTGCGGCGCCATCCGCTATGAGGTGACCGGCGCGGCGAAGCAGCTCCTCGCCTGCCACTGCAGCGATTGCCAGAAGCAATCGGGCAGCGCCTTCGGCATGACCATGGTCGTCGACGAAGCGGACTTCCGCCTTGTGCAGGGCACCGTGAAGAAATTTACCGCGCGCACCGATGCGGGCCGGTCGAAAACCGGCGTCTTTTGCCCGGAATGCGGAAGCCGCCTCTATCACGAACTCGAAGCGCGCAAGGGCATGGTATCGATCAAGGCCGGCACGCTGGACGACACCAGCGGCCTGAACCCGACGGTGCATTTGTGGACCGACAGCAAGCAACCCTGGGTGACGATTCCCGACGGCGTGAAGGCGTTCGAGAAACAACCGTTCTAAGGGTTTGCGCCGGATTCGATACTTGTATGTCGGATGTCGGCACTGGCCGCCGCGTCGCGCAGTGTCACCCCCACCTAAATCCTCCCCCGTAAGGGGGAGGATTTAGGTGGGGGGTGTTCGGCTTTTGACCGAGCTCTCAGCAGCGTTCGGTACACACTCGGAAAAGCAAACAGCCCCGCTCAAATTACCTGACACACGCGGGGAAAGACTTCCTCGGCGACGAGCTGCATCGACTCGATCGAGCGGGCGACGTCGAGCCCCGGCCAATGCATGCTCATGACCACGTGATTCATGCCGACCCGCTTGTGGAACTTGATCATCTGCTCCGCCACATCGTCGGGCGAGCCGATGAAGAACCGGTCCTTGAGCAGATCCTCGAAGGGCTGGCCGAGCTCGTCTTCCGCGTCGGGGCGCGAGCGGCCGAGCCCCCAGGCGTGATAGGCCCGATATTTTGTCATGATCGGTTCCTTGGCAACGCGATACGCCTCCTCGCGGGTCGGCGCCACGAACACCTCGCGGCGGAACGGGAATTCGTCGGGGAACGGTTTGCCGGCCTCGTCGAGCGCGCGCTTATAGGTTTCCACCTGATCGGCGACCGCGTCGAGCCGGTCGTTCGGGCCGATATACCAGCAGGAGCCCATGCGCGCCGCGCGCCGGATCACCACATCGGCGCTGCCGCCGATCCAGATCGGCGGGTGCGGTTTCTGCACCGGTTTCGCCGAGCACCCCGCATCCACGAGATTGAAATGCGAGCCCTTCAGGGTGACGGTTCTTTCCGTCCACAGGCGGATGATGGCCTTGAGATTTTCCTCGAAGCGGCGCCCGCGCGCAGCCTTCGACGTGCCGAACGCCTCGAACTCCACGTCGCGGTAGCCGACGCCGCAGCCGAAGATCAGCTTGCCGTTGGTCATGATGTCGAGCGTGCCGAGCTGTTCGGCCACATCGAGCGGCTTGTGCAGCGGCAGCAGCAGGACGCCGGTGTTGAGGCGAAGGTTCGGCGCCTCGGCGGCGATCCGCGCGAGGAAGGGCACCTGCGCCAGATCCTGCAGCGGATGGGTGCTGTAATGCGCGCCCTTGGTGATCGAATCGTAGCCCAGCCGCTCCACCAGCCGCGCCTGCTCGAGCATTTCCTCGAAACGGGCGGCGACGTTGTCGTCTTCGGGAAACTGCCCGCGCATCATGATCCCGAACTGCATCCGGCTCTCCCTGCGTCTGTTTTTGTTTTCTAATCCGGCGTCAGTTTAGGCGGTTTGCTGCTTCCTTGACCATCCGCCGCGCGCTGCGTCCGATGCCAGGCGGATTTGTAACCGCGCAGATATTGCGGCGGGAAGTCCACCGCCGCCCCCAGGATCTGCGCCGCGTGCCAGGGCCAGCGCGGATCGACCAGGAGGGTCCGCGCCAGCGCAACCGCGTCGGCCGCACCTTCCCGAATGATCGCCTCGGCGTGATGGGGATCGGCGATCATGCCCATTGCCATCACCGGGATATCCGCTTCCCGGCGCACGGTCGCCGCGAAGTCGACCTGATGGCCTTCGCCGGTCGGCACGCGCTGATCGAACAGCAACCCGCCGGAGGAAACCGCGACATAATCGCAGCCCCGCCGTTCGAGCTCGACCGCCAGCGCAACCGTATCGCCGAGCGACCAGCCGCCGTCCGCGTAATCGGTTGCGGACAGCCGCACGCCGAGCGGACGGTCCGCCGGCCAGGCGTCCCGCACCGCGTCGAACACGTCGAGCGGGAACCGCGCCCGCCGGATCGCATCCCCGCCATAGGCATCGTCCCGGCGATTGGTCAGCGGCGACAGGAATTCATGCAGCAGGTAGCCGTGCGCCATCACCAGTTCCAGCAGGTCGAAACCGATGTGCGCCGCCCGCCGCGCCGCGTCGGCGTGCGCGGCGCAAATCGCCTCGATGCCCGGAGCATCGAGCGGCGCCGGGTCGGGCCAACCGTCGGCGCGCGCGATCCCCGATGCGCCGACCGTCGGCCAAGCGCCCTCCGCATCGGTAAGCGGCCGGTTGCGTCCTTCTGCCGGAAGCCGCGTCGAGCCCTTGCGGCCGGCGTGGGAAAGCTGAATACCGAGCTTGGCGGGGCTATGGCGGCGGCAAAACTCCACGACCCGGGCGAGCGCCGCCTCATTGTCATCCGAATACAGACCCAGACAAGAATGTGTAATCCGTCCCTGCGGCGTCACATGCGCCGATTCGGTCATCACAAGCCCCGCGCCGGACACCGCGAGCTGGCCCAGATGCATCAGATGCCAGTCGGTGGCGCAGCCCTCTTCGGCGCTGTACTGGCACATCGGCGACGCGACGATGCGGTTCGCGAGTCCGAGCCCGCCCAGCATGAGCGGCGAAAACAGGGCGCTGGTTTCGGTCATTGTGCTCAACCGCCGTCATCCATGGTCAGCCGCGCTGTCTCAAGAATCGTTTCCACGGTTCCGTCCCTGATCACTTGTTCGTTCCCTCCATCGTGTTTAGCGGATTTCCCGCCCTGGAGGCAAAGCCGCGGTACGCAACGCGGCCGATCCGCCCTTGCCGTGCGTCCCGTTTTCCGCATCAATAACGGCACGCCCGCGCGAGCGGGACGGATGACATTTTAGTAGGATCGCAGCATGGCCGAGACCGCACTCGACATCACGAAGTACGACACCTTCCCGAAACTGCTTATCCACAATGCGGAGCGGTTCGCGGGCCGTCCGGCGATGCGCGAAAAAGACTACGGCATCTGGCAAAGCTGGAGCTGGGCCGAAGTCGCAACGGAAGTGCGCGCAATCGCCTGCGGTCTCGCCGCGCGGGGCTGCGGCCGCGGCGACAAGGTGGCGATCATCGGCGACAACCGCCCGCGGCTTTACTGGTCGATCGTGGCGGCACAGGCGCTCGGCGCGATACCGGTGCCGATGTATCAGGATGCGGTGGCCGACGAACTGCAATTCGTGCTCGAACACGCCGAAGCCCGCTTCGCGGTGGTCGAAGATCAGGAACAGGTCGACAAACTGCTCGAGATCAAGGACCGCTGCCCGACATTGAAGGTGGTGATCTATGACGACGCGCGGGGCCTGCGACACTACCCGCAGGATTTCGTCTGCGCCTATGAGTCCGTGGTCGAGCAGGGCCGCGCCTACGACAGCGATAATCCGGATTTTTATGACACCGCGGTTGCGGCCAGCGCCGGCACCGACGTTTCGGTAATGCTCTATACCTCCGGCACGACGGGCCAGCCGAAGGGCGTGGTGCTGACCCACCGCAACATCATGGCGACCGCGCTGAACGCGGGCCGGGTCGACCGGCTCGATGAGACCGACGAAGCGCTCGCGTATCTGCCGATGGCCTGGGTCGGCGATCATATATTTTCCTTCGGCCAGTCCTATACCGCCGGCCTGTGTGTCGCCTGCCCGGAATCCAGCGACACGGTCCTGAACGATGTCTGGGAACTCGGGCCGAGCTACTTCTTTGCGCCGCCCAGAATCTACGAAAATCTGATCACCACCGTGATGATCCGGATGGAGGATGCGGGCTGGCTGAAGCGCAAGGCGTTTCATTATTTCATGGGGTTGGCGCAGCGCGTCGGCGCCAGGATTCTCGAAAAGGCCCCGGTATCCTTCACCGACCGGCTGCTCTACGGGATCGGCGATCTGCTGATTTACGGCCCGCTGCGCAACAGCCTCGGCATGAGCCGGGTGCGGCTGGCCTACACCGCCGGCGAGGCGATCGGGCCCGACATCTTCAACTTTTACCGCAGCATTGGGCTTAACCTGAAGCAACTCTACGGTATGACGGAAGCCAGCGTGTTCGTCACCATGCAACCGGATGCCGAGATCAAGGATGATTCGGTCGGCCGTCCGGCGCCCGATGTCGAAATCAAGATCGCCGACAACGGCGAGGTGCTGTTCCGCAGCCCGGGCGTGTTCCAGGAATATTATAAAAACCCGGAAGCGACCGCCGAGACGAAAACGCCGGATGGCTGGGTCCACACAGGCGACGCCGGTTTCGTCGACGACGACGGCCATTTGACGATCATCGACCGTGCCAAGGATGTTGGGAAGCTGACCAGCGGCGATTTGTTCGCGCCGAAATTCATCGAAAACAAGCTGAAATTCTTCCCGCAAATCACGGAGGCGGTGGCATTCGGCGACGGCCGCGATTTCGTCGCCGCGTTCATCAACATCGATCATGACGCGGTCGGCGATTGGGCCGAGCGTCACGGGATCCCCTATGCGAGTTACCAGGAGCTCGCCACCCATGAGGCGGTCCGCCGGCTGATTCTGGAGAAAGTCGAGGAGGTCAACGCCGATCTTGCGCAGGAACCGCGGCTCGCCGGCACGCAGATCCGTCGTTTCCTGATCCTGCACAAGGAACTCGACGCGGATGACGGCGAACTCACCCGCACCCGCAAGGTGCGCCGCCGTATCGTCGCGGAAAAATACGGCGTGCTGATCGACGCACTCTATTCCGGCGTGGATCAATGCCATATCGAGACGCAGGTCACCTTTGAAGACGGGCGCACCGGTGTCATCGAGGCGGAAATTCAGATCGACAACGTGCCCGAATCCGCGCCGGTCCAGGCGGCGGCGTGAGCATGAAACGGATCATCATCACCGGCGGCAGCGGCAAGGTCGGGCGCGCGACGGTGCGCGACCTGACCGAGCACGGTTACACGGTGGTCGCCAATCTCGACATCGCGCCATCTTCCGACACCATCGCGCCCTTCGTGCACACCGACATGACCGATTTCGGCGAGACCATCGACGCCTTTCATTCGATCAACAAGATCCACAACGGGGCTGACGCGGTGGTTCATCTGGCCGCGGTCCCGGGACAGGGCCGCCGGCCGGACAGCGCGACCTTCGCGATCAACACGCTCAGCACCTACAACGCGTTTTCGGCCGCCGCCAAGCTCGGCATGAAGCGCGTCGTCTGGGCGTCCAGCGAAACCCTGCTCGGCCTGCCCTTCGATCGCGAGCCGCCGGGGTATGCGCCGCTCGACGAAGACCTGCCGGCGCGGCCGAATTCCAGCTATGCGCTGGCCAAGGCCTGCGGCGAGGAAATGGCGCGGCATTTCAGCCGCTGGCATCCCGACATTCCCTTTATCGGTCTGCGCTTTTCCAACGTCATGGAGCCGCACGACTACGCGAGTTTTGCGGCCTGGCAAGACGATCCGTCGGTGCGCAAACGCAATCTGTGGGGCTATGTCGATGCGCGCGACTGCGCACAGGCGTGCCGGCTTGCGCTTGAAGCGGACATCGCCGGCGCCGAGAATTTCGTGATTGCCGCCGCGGACACGGTGATGACCCGCGCCAACCAAGCGCTCATGGAGGAGGCCTATCCCGGCGTCGAAATCCGCGGCGCTGTCGGCGACACCGAAACCCTGGAATCGAATGCGAAGGCCAAG
>Ga0224508_10002810_pt1 | contig 14646 bp, 14 predicted proteins | sample SF_Jan12_sed_USG_4_FD_170157 | JGI IMG/M metagenome (GOLD analysis project Ga0224508, IMG submission 170157) | Sediment microbial communities from San Francisco Bay, California, United States - SF_Jan12_sed_USGS_21 | ecosystem: Environmental > Aquatic > Marine > Sediment | place: USA... | reverse complement strand
CGAGCAATGGCGCCAGCATTACAACACCATCAGGCCCCACAGTTCGCTGGGTTACAGAGCGCCGGCACCGGAGAGCATCTTGCCAGCAGTCAGATCGGTCAAGTACCTTGAACACCAGCCACCGCAGGAGGCATGGCAAAACCGCCAGATTCTCTCATAGAAAGTGGACCACTTAAATCAAGCCGGTCAGGCCTGGGTCGAGTTACGGCCGGGGCATGGGGCCCGGCGGCGGTCGGGGCCCCGGCAGCGGTATGGGTCCCGGCGGCGGTAGAGGCCCTGGCGGCGGTATGGGTCCCGGTTCTGGCAGGGACCGGTAAACCGGACGGGTAGCCGAAAGGGCGTGACATCGACGCGTCCCTCGGCACCGGCCGGAGCCCTGGCGGCGGCGGTTCACAAACGCGATTTACGGTAGGACCGTTTTGCCGCGATCTTGCCGTCCCGGATCGTCAACAGGTCGACCAGGTGGATTTCGTAGGGTGTGCCGCCGACCGGCGTGCCGGTGGTGACCGATTCCACGACGGCGAATTCGGGCGACACGAAATGCCGGATCTCCTCGAAATGCAGATCGGGGACTTGTTCGAAGATGGCGGCGGCGAGGATACGCGCCGCGTCCCTGCCGACGGCGCGCTCGCCATAGGGTTGGGTGCCGAACGACGCTTCGAAAATGACATCGTCGGTGAACATGCTGGTGATGCCCTCGACGTCATGCGTGTCCCATACCGTGTTGAACCGGTCGATGAAGGCCTCGCCGTCAAATTTCGTCATCTAAAGTCCTCCTCGGATGAAGTGTCTGGCTCGGGCATCTCGCGCGGCCATGCAATGACTTGAAACCATGGGTATTCCGTTCATTCGCCCTTGAACGCCGGTGTGCGCCGCTCGCGCCACGCCTGATGGGCTTCTTCCTTGTCCTGGGTAAACTCCAGCGCCATGAAGCGGTAAAGGTCGGTCAACGCGGCGTCGGCGATGTTGGGCACGTCCATGCCGTGCTGGATCGATTCCTTGACCATGCGTGACGCCAGCGGCGGCATGGCGGCGATGTGGTTGGCGACCTCTAAAGCCTGCGCCATCAGTTGGTCGTGCGGCACCATCCATTGCGCGAGGCCGATGCGGTAGGCCTCCTCGGCGGACAACGGGAATCCCATGGCGAGCCGCATCGCCTGTCCCTTGCCGACCCATCGGGCCAGCCGCGCCGAGCCGCCATAGGCCGGCAGGATGCCGAGGGCGACCTGCGGCAACCGCCATTCCGCCCGGTCGGAGGCGACGATCAGGTCGCAGCAGAAGGTGACGATGCAGCCGATGCCGATGGCGTAGCCGTTCACCGCGGCGATCACCGGCTTGGGGAAGTTCGAAAGCGTGTTGAACGGGCTGATCCGGCGTTTTGGAAGCCGCTTGATGAACTCGGCCGTCGAGTCCAGGGAATGGGTCTTGGCGTCCTTGAGATTGGCGCCGGCCGAAAATGCGCCGCCCGCCTCGTCACCGGTCAGGATGACGCAAGCGATGCCGTCGTCATCCTCCATTTCGGCGAAGTATTTGACGACGCCGTCATAGTAATCCTGCCCCCAGGCGTTGCGCGCCTCCGGGCGGCTCAGCGTCAGAATTCCGACGGCGCCCTGTTTCTCGTAATGGATCGGCATTTTCCCCTCCCGCGATAAGCAATGGTTTCCATCGAGTCTCGCCGCACCGGGCGTGGAGTCAAATTTCCGGCGCGCGAGGGGCTGATCAGCTTTCTTCGCCGCCGTCCTTTCCGACAACAATGCCGGCTTTCGCCTCGATATATTTGAAGATGCCGCTGGAGCGTTCGGTGGCGCCGCCCTGGTCGATCGCATCGGCGATGATGTCGCGGACCACCGCGCCGAGTTCGAGCGGCACGCCGAGCCGTTCGCCCTCCTCGAGGCAGAGGCTGATGTCCTTGTGGCTGATCGGCATGAAGGCGCCATAGCTGAAATCGCGGTCGGGGACCGCGTGGTTCAGGGTCTGCGAACTGGGCGTGTTGCGGCCGGTGCTGACATTGATCACGTCGAACATCGCGCGCGGGTCGAGGCCCGCTTTGGCGCCCAGGACGATGGCTTCGCTGGTGCCGATATTCGCGATGTTCATCAGATAGTTATTGACCAGCTTCATGGTCTGGCCGCCGCCCGGAATATCGCCGAGATAGAATACGTTCTTGCCGATCGCCTCGAAGGCCGGCCGGACGCGGTTGAATGCCGTTTTCGATCCGGTCGCCATGACGCTGAGCGTGCCGTCCACCGCGCCGCTGATCAGGCCGCTTACCGGCGCGTCCAGCATGTCGATATCGGTGTTCTCGAAATACCGGCGGACCTCCTTCGCCACGGTCGGGCCGGTGGTCGACAGATCGACATAGGTCCGGACAGCCGCGCCTTGCGCTGCTTCCTGGGCGACCCCGTGGGCGGCCTGTACGGTGTTGAGACAGACCAAGACGGTCTCCGCCTCGGCGGCGATCTCCCGGACCGACCCGGCCGCGCGGACCCCGGATTGCGTAACCTCGTCAAGCGCTTCGCTCCGGATGTCGTAGGCCAGCACGTCGAAGCCGCCCTTGACCAAATTGCGCGCCATGGGCCCGCCCATATCGCCGACGCCGATAAATCCGATTGTCCGCGACATCACACCGACCTCCGACTGTTACATTGCATTGGCGACACGCCAGCCGAATTATGGCGTAAATTCGGGAGGATGATTTGGCCGATATAGAATATTTCTACTCCGCCCATTCGGCGTATGCCTATCTCGGTTCGACCTGCTTCATGGACATCGCGCGGGCGGCCGACCGCAAGATCAAGCACCGGCCGATGGATCTGCGGCGGGTCATCGAGATAAATGGTCCGGGAGCGACCAACGGCCTGACACCGGCCCGGCGGTCCTATTTTTCCGGCCGCGAGATCGAGCGCTGGGCGGAGTATCGCGCAGCCCCGGTCATGGAGGGATTTCCGACCCATCACAGTGAAGACATCACCCTGCCCAACTGCATGGTGATCGCGGGGATCCAGCAGGGGGTCGATGTGGACCGCCTTGCCCATTGCATGCTGAAGGCGCATTGGCGGGACGATGCGGATCTGAGCGATCGCGAGACGTTGGCGCAGTTGGGCCGCAAGGCCGGGGTCGATCCCGAGCCATTGCTTGCCGCCGCGCTGTCGGCGGATGTCCAGGCGGCGTATGCGGCAAATACCGAAGAGGCGATCCGCCGATCGGTTTTCGGGTCGCCGACCTATTTCGTCGATGGCGATATGTTTTACGGCTAGGACCATCTCGATTTGGTCGAGCGCGCCCTGGTGCGGCCCTTTGCCGGGACATGGCCACGGTCTTAGGGTGCCAGCAGAGGACGCGATAATTATGACACCGCTGGTTGGGGCGGGCGGCGACCTGCGGTATAGTTGCCTATCGTTTTTGGTTCATCTTCCGTTCAGGAGAGAAAGATGCAGATCGTCAATCCATCTTTCGGCCTCGAGGAAGGCGCTGAGAACCGGAGCAACGCGGTCGAGAAGGGCTCGACCGATTGGAGCCGGGATGCAATCGCCATCATGTCGAACTCGAAGCCGAATGCGCGTGAATTGCTCGAGGGCGTTCGCGACAAAATGGGCGCGTATCGCTCGACCGACAATATCGACTATTTCTTCAAGGACAGCGCCGCGAAGCCCGCACCGGACGCGCTGTACGACGAAATTGCCGGCAAATACAAGGGAGCCATCGTCGCTCTGGCCGATTGAGGGTCGTGTTCGTCGTGGAGTTTCCATGACAGCATCGAACTCGAAAAGCGCGGCGTTGAGACCTACATCGTCATTACCGAAACCTTCCTGCCGCTCGTGCGTGCGCAAGCAAAGGCCCGCAAGGCGGATCCCAAGCTGCTGATCGTCAAGCATCCGGTTGGCGGGTTGAATGCGGAAGAACTGGTCGATCGCATCGACGTCGCCTCGACCGAATTGAAGGGCGCCGTCAACGCCTGACGGCCGTCGAGAAGGATAGAAATGACGGAACCTACCGAGGAGGTAGTCGAGGTCGGTGACCTCGACCCCGATCAATGGAACGACTATGCCGTCGCCCAGGGATGGAGCGACGGCCTTCCCCTCATGCTTCCGACCGAGGAGAAGGTCGAGCGGATGGTCGAGGCGTGCCGGGGCGACAACGAGCCGTTTTTGCCGATGTCGCCGCGTCGGGTCATCCCGACACTGAAAAGTATCGCGGCGAATGCGGTGATGGCGGGATGCCGGCCGGAATACTTCCCGGTCGTTGTCGGCGCGGTGCGGGCCGTGTTGAATCCCGACTACAATTTGCACGGCACGCTGGCGACGACGCATCCTTGCAGCCAGGGGATGATCGTCAACGGGCCGCTGCGCAAGAAACTGGAGATCAATTGCGGCAGCAATTGTTTCGGGCAGGGAACCAAGGCCAACGCCACCATCGGCCGTGCGCTGCAACTGACGTTGCTCAATGTCGGCGGCGCCAAGCCCGGCGACATGGATCGGGCGACCCACGGCTCACCGGCCAAATACAGTTTCTGCTTTGGCGAGAACGAGGAGGAAAGCCCCTGGGAGCCATTTCATGTTCGCCGGGGGTTTGCCGCCGGCGACAGCGTCGTGACGGTTCTGGCGGGCGAGGCGCCGCACAACATCAACGATCACGCCAGCACGTCGGGCGAAGGTCTCCTGACGACGATCGCCGGGACCATCTCGCAGACCGGTGCAAACGTCCTTTCGGGAGATGCGCCCTTCATCGTTGTCCTCGGGCCGGAGCATGCGCAGACCATTCATCGCGACGGCTGGACGATCCAGGATATGCAGGAAAAGATCTATACGGACTCCGCGGTAGATGTCTCCCGGGTCTCCAAAGAGCAGCGGAAATTCTACGAGGAGCGGACGACCTATATGGTGAATAACCGGTATCATCTTTCGCGAAATCCGGACGACATCCAGATCCTGGTCGCGGGCGGGCCGGGCAAGCATTCCGCCTATATTCCGAGTTTTGGCCACAACGAGGCATGTTCCGTCCGCATCGCCCATAGCTGAGTTCACGACGATGACGGACCGGGACGACCTGCCGCTATTTTCCGACACCCTCCCCTGGGAGGATGCCCAAGCGGCGCTGGAGGCATTGGCGCTCGGCGACGGGCTGCCGCTGGTGCCGCCGACGCTTGGCCGCTTCGACTCGATGATTTCGGGACGCGGCGCGATCGGCCAATCCTTCGGTCATGTCATGCCGTTGATGGGCGAGCTCACCCTGGAGGCCGTTGCCTACAATTGCATCCTCGCGGGGTGCCGCCCGGAGGAGCTGCCGATCGTGCTGACCGCCGCCGAGGCGGCTATTGAGGAGCAGTTCAACCTGCTCGGCGTGCTGAGCACGACGGGGACGCCGGCGGTCGCGGTCTGTGTGCACGGTCCCATCGTGAACACGTTGGGACTCAATGCCGGCGGCAATATTCTCGGACCCGGCAATCGCGCCAATGCCTGCATCGGCCGCGCGGTCAGTCTGATCATGCGCAATGTCGGCGGTGCGCGGGCCGGCATCGCCGATATGGCGACGATGGGTCAGCCGGGGAAATACACCTTCTGTTTCGCCGAACGGCCCCATGACGGGTTTCCCCCGCTTCCCGTGCGCCGCGGTTTCGGCGCGGCGGAGAGTTGCGTCACGGTTCTGGGGGTTTCCGGCACCGCGGAAGTTCTTCCGGCCAGTCCGGGGGATACGCCGGAACTGGTGTTGCAGCCTATCGCGGCGGCGATGAACGCGGCGATCGATGTTTCCAGCGCGACGCAAAAGCCGGAGCGCGGCGAACAGGTCTTTCTCATGCCGCCGGAAATGGCCGACATCCTGTTGCGTGGCGGTTGGGATTTGGAACGGGTGCAGCGCTACCTGTTCAGCGCGCGCCACCCGTATGCCTTTGATGGCGCGGGAGCGCCGGACGATCGGCCGCTTGGGCGTACGCCCGCGGATATCCAGCCGATTGTGACCGGCGGCGCCGGCATCAAGATGACCCACCTGCCGCTCTGGGCCGGCGGGACGGAGACGGTGACGAAACCGCTGCGCGCGCTCGGCGCATAAAGCGCCGGACGGGCCGAGCTTCTAGACCATTTCTTGTTCAAATTGACACAAGTGAAATGGTCTATCTCTTTAGTTTTACGCAAATACGTCGTCGCGAACCGGCTCGGTTAGCTCGGGATTTGCTTTAGGCTAGAAGTTCGCGGACTTCATCGACGCGAAACGGTTTCTCGAGCGTGGCGACGCTGGCGTCGCCACTGCCCTCCATGACCTTGCGCGCGCGCTCCAGATAGGAGGCATCGCGGCCGGTCATGAACACGATCTTGCCGTTGAATTTCCGTTTCGAGAGCCAATTCGCCACATCGATACCATCGAAGTCAGGCATGAAGATGTCGACGAAGATCGTGTCGGGTGCGACTGTATCGTAGCGGTCGATGATGTCGCGCGGTCGTGAAATTTGCTCGGCGGTGTAGCCCATGCGAGAGACGATCCGTTTTACGAGCCGTCCGAATTGAACGTCGTCATCGACGATCAGAATCGATTGCGCCGTCATGGTAGTGTTTTCATAGGTTTGCCCATTTTCAAAGCAGCGCCGAAGCCTGCCAACCCCCATACCGGGACATGCATCGTCCCATTCGTCCCGGCACTCAGGCACAATACGCCTATATCGTTTGCCAATCGTTAACGATAAATATTGGCTGAAATCAGGGGCTAAGGCGCCAGGCGATCTGCGGCATCTCGGCAGGGGTGCGGGATCGCCCCGCGGCAACGTTCACGCTGCTGCTGGAAATGCGCGATAATAGCCCAGCAGGTCGGCCGAGGCGTTATAGATCGGCGTGTGGCCGCGCAGCAGAATTTGGGTGCTGCGTTCGTAAGCGGCACTCGGCATTGAAATCTGAGTGCCGTCGGTGCGCGCCCGAATGGTCGCCTTCAAGATGCCCGCGGGATTGGCCATCCGCACCACGTGGTCTTCTTCCTCCGGGCCCAGGACGCTCACCCCCTCGGCAATTCCGTGGGCGACCGTGCCGGGGATCAGGCAGGCGGCGGCGAGACACGCGCCGCCGGTGACCGCGAGCGATTTATGGCAGGCCTGCGGTGTGAAATAACGCACGCGGATATTTGCCCCACGACCGGATTCTTCCGGACTGGCTGGGGCGATGATGCAAATTTTCGGGATGGTCTCGCTGGCGGCGAGGTCCGCTTCGGTCATGGCATTGCCGCCTTTGCCTTTTAGCCCCATCTTTAGGCCCGCCGCGACCCAAATGCGGCGCAGGCGGTCGCCAAGCGCGGCGTCGCTGTCCAGACTGTCCGGGGTTTCGCTGGCGTTGCGGTCCAGGTCCGCCGCCCGGACGATCACCATCGGCACGGCCAGATCGACGCAGGAAACGTCGATGCCGTCGATATGGTCGACCGCGTTGCCGGTCGGCAGCAGGGCGCCGGTTTTTGCGCCCGCGGGCTCGAGCAGGGCAAGCTGCAAGCCCGGCCATTGTCCCATGACACCGGGAATTTCGGTGTCGGCGACGAGGCCCGTGTCGGGCGTGGGCATGTCGATCAGGGCATGGGCAACGACCCCGGTATTGGTGTTGTGAATCCGCACGCGGTTGGTGCCGGCCGTGGGCGTCAGCAGGCCGATCTCGAACGCGAAGATCGGCAGCGCCGCCGACATGTTGCCGCAGTTTACGCTCCAATCGATGGCGCTCTTCTCGGCCGCAAGTTGCGCCAGCGTGCTGTCGATGTCGGCATCGTCCCGCGCCGACGGTCCGACGATGAAGACCTTGTTGCTTTGGGGAATACCCCGGCCGAGCCCGGTGATCTGCCGGTTGCTGGCGACAACACCGGTCAAGGGCACGCCCATGATTTGACGGATGACTTCTTCCCGGAGCGCAACCGGCTCGGGCAGGTGACCGTCGAACAGAACGATCCCGGTCGAAGTCCCGCCGCGCATGTGATAGACGGGAATCTCCAGCGTGCCGTTGAGGAAACGCGGCGCCAGGCCGAGAAAATGAACGGAGTCGGGACTGTTGTTTGCAACCATGGCTTCAATCCGGTCGGGGCTGTTCGGACGATCACGGCCAAAGTGGCAAAGATTGATAGATTAGGGAAATTAATTTTTCCGGTGATTTGATTAGGAAATCTAATGGCAGCCGTCAGCGCCGAAATGGTCGACGCAGTCACCGCCGCGATTCGCGGTTCGCAGCGGCGGCTCGAATATTTCGAGGATCTTTGTGCCTGCGGCGGCCGCTTCGCCGGCAGCGACAGCGAAAAGGCGGCGGTCGCCTATCTCAAAAACTGTATCGAGGCGGATTTCGGACGGCCGGCGGAGGTATTCGCCTCTCTGTTCGACGGCTGGACGCGCCGGGCGCAATCGCTTGCACTGTTGGGGGAACAGGGCCGGGACCTTGATTGTCATACCCTGGTCTGGTCGCCGGCGACACCGCCGGGCGGGATCGAAGCCGAAGTTCTCGACCTTGGCCGCGGTTTGCCGGATGACATTCATGCCAATGCCGAGGCCGTGAAAGGCCGTATCGTGTTGGTCCGGCACGAATACATGTTCGCTTCGGAGACCATGCACCGGCGGTGGAAGTACGATGCCGCGCGGGCGTGTGGCGCGGCGGGATTCCTGATCGCGAGCCATCTGCCGGGCGACCTGTTGGTGACGGGCTCTTCCGGGCGCAACCGTCCGGAGGATATTCCGGCCGCCGCGATCACCCGGGAAGGGGCTGCACTTCTCGGCCGCGATGACGGCGCGCTGCCGAGGGTGCGGCTGACCATCGAGACGGCGGTCGATGATGCGGTAGCGGAAAGTCTGATTTTCGATTTGCCCGGCGAGACCGACGAGCGGGTTGTCCTGAGTGCGCATATCGACGGCCATCCGCTGGGCGAAAGCGCAATCGACAATGCCACGGGTCTCGCCGTCGCGCTCGATGTCGCGCGGGTGCTTCGGCCATATCTTGCGGGGTTGCGGCGCGGTATGCGGCTGTGCCTGTTCAATCTGGAGGAATGGGGCCTGGCCGGATCCGCCCGGTATGTCGATGGCCTGTCGCAGCGGGCGCGCGATGCGATCGCGCTCAACATCAATCTGGATTCGGTCGGCGGCGACGGGACGCTAGCGGCGCTGACCAGCGATTTTCCCGAAGTGGAAGCGTTCCTGCGCACGGTCCCGGGCGGCGGGCCGGAAGATCTGCGGTTCTATCGGCCGTTGATGCGCAATTCGGATCACTACAATTTTGCGCGCCACGGCATTCCCGCATTCCGCCTTGTGGCCGGCTTCGACGATCCGGCGAGCAATCTGCGCTATGTGCTGACACCGGCGGACCGGCGCGGTCTCGTGACGGCGCAGGAGCTCGAACGGGCCGCAATCCTATCGGCGCGAATCGCCCTCGAGGCCTGCGCCGCCCCGGAATTGTCCTTGCGGAGCTGAAAGTGATCGCGAGGCGCGGTCGTCTGTTCGGGCGAAAGCCGCTACCCTGCCAGTCTGCGGTCGTATGGGAAGCCATCGATCATGCAATACGGGACCGGTGTCATGGAATTCAAGGATAAGCACGTTTTCATTTCGGGCGGCGCGTCGGGTATTGGGCTCGCGATCGGCCGCGCGTTCGCCGGGCGCGGCGCGGTGGTCACGCTCGCCGATATCGACCGGTCGGCGGCGGAAGCCGCGGCGGCCGAGCTAAGGGGCGATGGTGGCGCGGCCCAGGGGTCGCACATCGACGTGGCGGATGCGCAATCGGTGGCGGAGTCGGTTGGCGCGGCGGCGGCGCGCGTGGGCGCGCTCGATATCATGGTGTCGAATGCGGGTATCGGCTTCGGCAAATCCTTTCTCGGGACGACACCGGAGGATTTCGCCAAGGTCGTCGCGGTCAATCTCGCCGGGGTCTTTCACACGTCGCGGGCGGGCGCCGGTGAGATGATCGCCCGAAACACCCAACGCGGCAGGCTCATTAACATGGCGTCGGTCTCGGGTGTTCGGGGCTCCGCCAATCGGGCGGCATACGGCGCGGCGAAAGCGGGTGTCATCAATCTGACCCAGGTAGCGGCGGTCGAACTGGCCAAATACGGCATTACCGCGAATGCTATTGCGCCGGGTCCGATCGAAACGCCCCTGGTGCAAAACCTGCACACAGATGAGACGCGGGCATCCTGGATTCAGGGAACGCCGGCGCAGAAATACGGCGTGCCGGAAGACATTGCCGCCGCCGCGCTCTACCTTGCCGGCGATGGCGCAAGGCATGTTACCGGCACGATCCTTACGGTCGATGGCGGCTGGGCAGGTGCCGGCCTGATGTCTTGATACCCGGCGCCGCGCCGGTCTTTGCGACGGCCCGCTAGTCCAGTGAAACGCTATGCCGGGGCGCGCTCCAGCCGCGGGCGAGTTCGACCGCGCGCTCGACATCTTCTTCGAGCATCAGGCCGTCCTCGACCAGGGTCATCGCCGCTTCGCGGATCGCCCGTACATAGCCGTCGAGGTTCTGGTAGCGCTCCTGGATCGATCGCCGCGGATCGCCGGTTGCCTGGCGGTGCTCCGGCGTTTCCGGGAAGGGCATCGTACTGCCGGTAAATTCGTGCATCGCGCCTTCGCCGTATCCGCGCGCCCGCAGGTTCCAACCCGTATAGGTGCCGAGCGGTGCGCTGACCATCGGCACACGGATGCCCGCAATGTCGTTGCCGTCCGCATCGACCGCCGGGACAAGGATGGTATAGCCGGCCGCATCCACCACATTTGGCGGCTCCTGCGACAGGATGCCCTTGTCCTCGTCGGGTCCGAAATCAAGCAGCGGTAGGCCATTGGCGCTTTGCGGCGTCGCAACGCCGGGGATCGCCGGGAATTGGGTCTTCCATTCCGCCCAGGTTACCAAGGTGCCGTCGGCCCGCCGCGGGATGCGGCTCGGCGGCGGCGCGACACCGTCGGTTGCCCAGCGGTCGAGCGCATCGAGCGTCGACCGGAACAGCATCGAGGTGGTGGTGACGCAGCAATCGTTCTGGCAGACACCCCTGGTCGGGGCCTGGAGGTTGGGATTCGCGAAATGTTGCGAGCTCGACCAGAAATACGCCCGCACGGTGTCCGGCTGTTCGAGGTCATTGCCCTGCGTGTCCGTATGCACCAGCGATCCCCGGCGCTGCCAATATTCCGTGCCTGTCTGGGTATGGATCACCAGCGGATCGGTGTCGGGCCGTTTGAGAATGGCATCGGTCTTGCCGGTCAGGTGATCCGTGCTCTCTGCATAGGAGAAGGGAAATTTATCGGCCCGGTTGTCGTGGTCTTCATAATGCTGGCCGGCTGGGGTGATCACATTGGCGAAGCGGTGGTTCATCCACATACGCCCGGCGCCGGCCACATGCGGCATCACGCCGTCGAACACCCTGCGGCCTTCGGCGTCCGCGTTGTAGCCGTTATAGAGCGAGTCCCGGATGCAGCGGCCGGTTTGCGAGCGGCCCCAGGAATACGCCTTTTCCACCATCTCCGGGCCGCCCGCCGGGTTCGGATTGCCGGCGCGGTCCGTCTCGGCATATTTCAGGAAACTCACCAAGTCCCGGACCGCCACATGGCCGAGGCCAAGCACCAGCGGATCGCGGCCGGTATAGACCAGTTCATAAATCCAGCCGGTTTCGAACCCGGTCGGAATATGGATGTTGCTGTCCGACGGAATTAGCGAAGTTTCGGCCCCTTGCATGTCGAGGCCGGCGCCGCTCTCGAGCCGCGCGAAGCACCATTGATCCGCGGGAACCTCGATACGCTCATCGGTCGCATAGCGCCGTCGGGTAAGCCGGGCTTCGCGGGTATCGAGGGAAATCGTAGGGTGGCTTCGGGTCGAGGCGCGGCCGCCGCTCAGCGGAAAGGTGGTCAAGCCCGGGCTGTCGGCGATGATTTCGATGCGGACGGGGCCGGTGATCGGGCCGTCGGCTTCGCGCGCGATGGGCAGGTCCAGCAGCATGCGGCCATTGCCCGGCAGCAAATCCCCCTGCCACGCGCCCCAGACTACCGTATAGCCGCGCCGGAACAGGTAACCATTGCCGGCGTCAGCCAGGCTTTGCGGGTTGTTCGAGCCCGGTGCATCGTTGAAGAATTGAAGCGCGCGCATATTGCCGCGATTGCCATAATCGAAAAACACGCGTTTGTTGCCGCGGCTCAGATCGGCGGGACGCAGGATACAGATGTCCGAGGTGAATTCGACGAGGCCCTTGTCGTTGCGCGGCGCCTTGTCGATATCGACGATTCCAGCCTGCGCCGGCGCCTCCGGATCGACCGCGAAGTGCGCCCGGCCGACGAGCTTTTCGAAAGCGCCCGTCTCGCCGAATTCATGGCCGTCGGCGAAGCTGGTCTGTTCGGAAATCCGCAGTTCAATTTCATTCGTCATCGTCGATGCTCCTTCGCCAATCTCGTTCATGGTTCGGCTTGTCCGAACAGTTTAGACTCATACGTCACGGGGAGGAGCGAAAATGACCAATAAAGACTTATGTTTTTTGCCGGCCACCGAATTGGCAACGCGGATCGCCGATCGGGACATCTCGCCGGTCGATGCGGTCGAAGCCGTGCTGGCGGCCATCGAACGGTGGGAGCCCCGGATAAACTCGTTCATCACCGTTACCGCCGAAGAAGCGCGTAGCGCGGCGCGCGCTGCCGAGGCGGCAGTGATGGCGGGCGATTCACTGGGACCGTTACACGGTGTCCCGTTTTCGGTGAAGGATTTGCTGAACACGGCGGGCGCGCGAACGACCTTCGGCAGCCATGCTTTTGCGGACAACGTCCCGTCGGACGATTGCGTCGCGGTGGCGCGGCTGAAGCAGGCAGGTGCGATCCTGATCGGCAAGACCACGACGCCGGAATTCGGGCACAAGCCGCTGACCGAGGCGCCGTTGTTCGGGAAGACGCGCAACCCCTGGAACCTGGAATGCACGTCGGGCGGGTCCAGCGGCGGCGCCGGCGCCGCGGTCGCGGCCGGTCTCGGCCCGCTGGCGGTCGGCACCGATGGCGGCGGCTCGGTCCGGATTCCGGCGGCGTGTTGCGGTATCGTCGGTATGAAGCAAACCCTCGGCGTGGTGCCGCACGATCAATCGCCGGACAGCTTCGGATTGATGTCCTATATCGGGCCGATGGCCCGGACTGTGGGCGATGCCGCCTTGATGCTGTCGGTAATGGCCGGGCCGGACGCCAGCGATGTCCACTCGATCGGGCGGACACTTGGCGACCTTGCCGCTGCCGGGCGGGCGGCGGGCGATTTGAAGGGCGCGCGCATCGGATGGCGGATGCTGTTGGGCAATGAGCATATTGATCCCGAAACCGCCGAAATATTCCAGCAAGCCTTGGGTGTGTTCGAGGCGTTGGGGGCGACCTTGGAAGCCCGGGAAGACTTCTTTGAAAATACCCTGCCGATCTGGGGCCCGCTTACTTTCTCGATTTGGGCCAGCCGGTTTGGCGACATCGAGAACAAGCTCGGTGACCGGATGAGCGATACGCTTCGGCGGTGGATGGCCGAAGGGCGCCAAGCGGGCGCGGTCGATGTACAGGATGCAATGGCGGTCCGCACATCGGTATTTCGGAGTGTCCAAGCCTGGTTCGACGATGTCGACCTCGTGGTCATGCCCACATTGGCCCGACCGGCAATCTCGACCGATCACGACCTGTTCGAACCGATCGAAGTCGATGGTCAAGCGGCCGGCGGACCGCGCGACGCCTGGTATCCCTACACGCATCCGTTCAATTTGACCGGTCATCCGGCCATTACGGTGCCGTGCGGCTGGACGAAGCAGGGGCTTCCGGCAGGGCTGCAAATTGTCGGGCCCTGGCTTGGCGATGCTCTTGTCCTGCAAACGGCGGCCATGTTCGAAGCGGCCCAGCCATGGTCGGATAAATATCAAGCAAAATTAGGATGTTAACGGAATATTCTAGGGGTGGTAATTTGCCGCCAACTAAGCCATAAAATAACCCAAATGTGGCCGTAGGATTGGAATTAACGCCTCCTCTCCAGCGGATCGGCGTAAACCCGTTTTGCTCGATATTTCCAATTGGAGGGTTTGTAGATGCAAATTAAGGCGATTAAGGCGTCGGTTGTCGTGGTGGCGCTCGCCATGGCCGGCTGCGCGCAGCCTGGCGAAGGCGGGCCCGGCAACAAACAGGTTCTCGGCACCGTCGGCGGCGCCGCTCTGGGCGGCTTGGTCGGTTCCCGGTTCGGCAAGGGTGGCGGCAAATTGGCGGCGACCGCGGTCGGCGTGTTCTTGGGCGGCGTGCTGGGGAGTGAAATCGGCCGAAGCCTGGACCGTGCGGACAAGATCAGGGCAGGTCGGGCCATGAATCAGGCGCAATCCGCGCCGATCGGCGAGACCATTAGCTGGAAGAACCCGGACAACGGTCACGCTGGGACGGTTACACCGGTGCGCGAAGGGACGACGTCCGACGGCAACTATTGCCGTGAATTTCAGCAAACGGTCTCGATTGGCGGCAAAACAGAGCGAGCCTACGGGACCGCATGCCGTCAGCCAGACGGATCGTGGAAAATTGTCAGCTAGGGTCTGTGGACATTTAATGGATTCACACAGATTCTGAAATGTGATTCAAGCTTCCTTTTGAGGGGAGTTTGCATGAACACGGATCGATTTGTCATTAGCGACGATACTTGGGCGCGGATTTCAGGGCGCGTTCCAGGCAAGGCCTCGGATCGGGGCGTC
>Ga0224508_10002809_pt1 | contig 14648 bp, 11 predicted proteins | sample SF_Jan12_sed_USG_4_FD_170157 | JGI IMG/M metagenome (GOLD analysis project Ga0224508, IMG submission 170157) | Sediment microbial communities from San Francisco Bay, California, United States - SF_Jan12_sed_USGS_21 | ecosystem: Environmental > Aquatic > Marine > Sediment | place: USA... | reverse complement strand
CTCCTGAAGACCTCGACCCCGAGCTTCTCGCCAGCGAGCCCCGCGATCTCGCCTCCATCGACTCCTGGCATGACGAAGCCGACGTCGTGATCGTCGGCTACGGGGGCGCGGGGGTGTGCGCAGCCCTCGAGGCGGCGCGCGCGGGCGCCGATGTACTCGCTCTCGAGCGTGCCGGCGGCGGCGGCGGCACCACCGCTATGTCGACCGCACACATCTACATGGGCGGCGGGACCCGCGTCCAGAAGGCGGTGGGACTCGAGGACACGACCGAGGACATGTACCGCTTCATCATGGCCTCAGACGTCAACCCCGACGAAGCGCGCGTGCGACGCTTCTGCGACGAGAGCGTGGACCACTTTAACTGGCTGGTCGAACAGGGCGTCCCCTTCAAAGATTCGATCTACCCCGAGCGCACGCCCGAACAGCCCAACGACGACTGCCTCCTTTGGTCCGGCAACGAGAAGGCCCATCCGTTTCGGGAGATCGCAAAGCCCGCAGCACGCGGCCACAAAGTACAGGCCGACGACGCGGGCGGGCCGGTGCTCTTCCGGATCCTCTCCGAACGCGCCGAGGAAGCCGGCGTACGCGTGCAGTGCGACACGCGTGTTTGGAACCTGATCGTGCGCCCGTCCGACGGACGGGTCTGCGGGGTCGTGGTCAGGCAAGAGGGCGAGGAGCGGTTCATCCGCGCGCGGCGCGCGGTAATCCTCTGCGCGGGTGGATTTGCGCTGAACACCGCCATGGTGCATAACCACCTGCCAGGCCTCATCGCTGAAAACAGCGCCCCCATCGGCAACCCCTACGACGACGGCGCAGGCATCCGCATGGGCTTGTCGGCTCGGGGCAGTGCGATCCGCATGGACGAGTACTTCATCACCGTAATGTGGTATCCACCTGCGAGTCTCACGAAGGGAATCCTGGTCGACGAGAACGGTCAGCGTTTCATCAACGAGGATTCCTACCACGGACGCTGCGCCGAGTACGCCATGCGCAACCAGCGCACGTACCTGATCGCCGACAACGCCATCTTCGGCTACCCGGCGAGCGGACTCGAATTGATCGCGACCGAAGAGTCCATCGCCGATCTCGAATCGGCGCTCGAGATCCCCACAGGCATGCTCCAGAACACAGTGACGATCTACAACCAGAACGCCGCGAAGGGCGAGGACCCGCTCTTTCACAAGCACGCCGACTGGCTGAAGCCCCTCGACGAAGGCCCCTACGCGGCCATCGAGTGCAGCTACGGCAGCGCGCCGTATCTCTACTTCACCCTGGGCGGCCTGAAGACGCGCGTCACCGGCGAAGTGCTCACCGAGGACGCCCGCCCGGTAGCCGGCCTCTACGCGGCCGGGCGTACGGCTTGCGGCATTCCGCGGTCATCCTGGGGCTACTGCAGCGGAACCTCTGTGGCCGACGCCACGTTCTTCGGCCGCATCGCAGGCCGCGCGGCGGCGACCAACGAGCCCTGGAAGTAGTCGAGGTCGACACAAGCGACGGGAGTCCTCTATGACCCACACGCAGCCCTCCATCTGCCGCTTCTGCCACAGTGCCTGCGGGATCCTCGTCGACGTCGAAGACGGACGTCCGGTCCGCGTGCACGGCGATCGCGACAACCCGGCCTACCGCGGCTTCTGTTGCATCAAGGGCCAGCAGCTGCCGGACCAGTGGGCGCACCCCGAGCGCCTCTTGCACACGCAGAAGCGCATGGCCGATGGCTCTCACCAGACCATTCCCCTCGATGCGGCGGTGGACGACATCGCGACGCGCCTGCACGAGATTCTCGAGCGCCATGGTCCGCGCTCGGTCGCGATGTACACCGGGACCTACAGCATCGCGAATCCCGCCACGATGCCGGTGGCGATGGCCTTCATGGACGCCATCGGCTCCTCCATGCACTTCACGTCGAACTCCATCGACCAGCCCGGCAAGGCCGTCGCTCAGGCGCTGCACGGGAGCTGGCTGGCGCCGACGCCACCGTTCGATCAGCGCGACGTCGCGTTGCTCATCGGCACCAACCCTCCCGTCACCATGTCCGGAGGCGTCCCCCTCGCGAATCCCGGTCGCGAGTTCACCGATGCCCTCGGGCGCGGGATGCGCTTTATCGTCATCGATCCCCGGCGAACCGAAACGGCCCAGCGGGCGCACATCCACTTGCAGTGCCGACCCGGCGAGGACATTCCGCTGGTGGCCGCAATCCTGAACGTGATTCTGCGCGAGGACCTGCTCGACGCGGAGTTTGCAAACGATAACGTGACCGGGCTCGACGCTTTGCGGACGGCAGTCGCGCCCTTCGACCCCGAGCGTGTTGCAAGACGCGCCGATGTGTCGGTCGATGACCTGATCGAGTCGGCGCGGCTCTTCGCGCGCGGCCGCGGTGTCGCGACCGCCGGGACCGGACCGAACTTCAACGGACAGGGAACGCTCTTCGAATACCTCCTGCTCTCGCTCAATTCCATTTGTGGCCAGTGGAGTCGCGCCGGTGAGCCTGTGCCCCATCCGGGCACACTCGCACCGCCCTTCCCCGCCATCGCCCAAGCGGCTCCGCCGCGTCAGGGCTACGGCTACGGGCAAAAGCTCCGCGTGCGTGACATCGCGAATTGCGACGGCGGGCTTCAGGCATCCGCACTCGCAGAGGAGATCCTGCTCGAAGGCGACGGGCAGGTACGGGCGCTGCTCTCCGTTGGCGGGAATCCCGCAGCAGCGATCCCGGACCAGCTCCTGAACGTGCGCGCCCTCGAGCAGCTCGAACTCTTGGTGCACGTCGACATCAAGCTCAGCGCCACCGCGAGCCTGGCCGACTACGTGATCGCTCCCAAGCTCCCCCTGGAGGCGCCGGGCATGACGCTCACCCAGGACCTGATCACCTTCTACGCGGCGGGGATGGGTTACCGCGACGCCTATGCGCAGTACACCCCGCCGATCGTGTCGCCGCCGCCGGGTGCGGAGGTCGTCGAGGAGTGGCAGTTCTTCTATGCCCTTGCGAAGCGGATGGGTCTGCCACTCGCGATCCGACCTGCTCCGCTCACCGGAACCACCAGCGACGCGCAGACCGTTCCTTTGGACATGAAGCGTGCACCCAGCACGGATGACATCTTCAACATCTTGACCCAAGACGCGCGCGTACCTTTGGCCCAAGTAAAGAAGCACCCCCACGGTGCGTTCTTTCCCGAGCCCGCAATCACCGTGGCTCCGCGCGAAGCAGGCTGGGAGGGGCGTCTCGATGTGGGCAATGCCGAGATGCTCGCCGATCTCGCCGGAGTCGCGCGCTCCCTGGACGACTCCGAAACGGGCGCCGGTTATCCCTACCGACTCGTGTGTCGTCGCCTGTTCACCACCTACAACTCGAGCGGCCAGGATCTAGAGCAGCTGCAGCGCAAGTGGTCCTACAACCCAGCCTTCATGCACCCCGACGACATCGCCAGCGAAACGCTCGCGGCCGGGGACCTGATCGAGATCGCCTCGGAAAACGGCGCCATCCTCGGAGTCGTCCAGCCGGATGCCACTCTGCGCCAAGGCCTCGTCTCCATGCCGCACTCTTTCGGTGGCCTGCCAAAGCAACAGGACAAGAGGGTGCGCGAGGCCGGCACCAACCCGGGCCGGCTCCTGCGCGTGGACGACAGCATCGACCGCTACACGGGACAGCCGCGCATGAGCAATATCCCGGTCCGGGTGAAGGCGGCCGAAGCCGCCGGCTGAGACAGCCGCTATTTCCGCTCGAGCACGACCACCGGGATGTCGCGGTCTGTCGCCTCGGCGTAGGCGTCGTAGTTGGGCCAGCCCTCGACCATGATCTTCCACAGCCGCGGCTTCTCCTGCGCTGTCGCAGTGCGGGCGGTGGCGCTGAAGCGCTCGCCTAGAACTTGAACCTCGACGTCCGGGTGCACGCAGAGATTCTCATACCAACCCGGGTGGTCGGGCGCACCGCCCTTCGACGCGACCAGAAGATAGTCGTCGCCGTCTTTCCCGTAGATCAGCGCGAAGTCCTTCGGCCGGCCGGTCTTCCGGCCCTTCACCGTCAACACGAGGCAGGTCGCGCCGTTCCAGATGTGTCCCTCGGCGCCGTCGGTCGCGCGGTAGCGCTCGACGTGGGCATCGCCGATCAAGCTGAGGTCGGGCTTGCCGCCCTTTGGGGTCGGTATGAGTCGTTCAGGCATTGGGCTCTCTCCGCCCAAAGCCTACCCGCTTTCTACCGCGCACACTCCTAGCTGATAGGATCGGGCTTGACCTAGAGCAGTTAGGGGGTCGAGCGAATTCTATGAGCACCGATCTCGAGATCGCCCGCGCGGCAAGCCCGCGCCCCATCATGGATGTCGCTGCGCAGCTGGGTCTGGCGCCTGACGAGCTTCGCCCATACGGCCACGAGATCGCGAAGATCTCGCCCGCCGTGCTTCGGGGGCCTCGCCGACGCCCGGGCAATGGACGGCTGGTCCTCGTCTCCGCCATCACGCCAACCGCGGCGGGCGAAGGCAAGACCACAACGAGCATCGGGCTGGCCCAGGCGCTCACCCAGATCGGAGAATCCGCCTGCCTCGCGCTTCGCGAGCCCTCGCTCGGTCCCGCGCTGGGCCGGAAGGGCGGTGCAACGGGCGGCGGCCACAGCCAGGTGATCCCGTCTGACCGCATCAACCTGCACTTCACCGGCGACTTCCACGCGATCACCACCGCGCACAACCTGCTCGCCGCACTGCTCGACAATCACATCTACTTCGGCAACTCGCTGGGCATCGATCCGCGGCGAATTCTCTGGCGACGTGTACTGGACATGAACGACCGCGCGCTGCGAAACGTAGTCATCGGGCTGGGCGGTCACACCCAGGGCGTGCCGCGCGAGACGGGATTCGACATCACCCCGGCATCCGAGGTGATGGCCATCCTGTGCCTCAGCGAGGGTCAGGACGACCTGCGGGCGCGTCTCGAGCGCATCCTGGTCGGCTTCACCTATGACGGCGAGCCCGTAACGGCCGCGAAGCTAAAGGCCTCGGGCGCGATGCTGGCTCTGCTCAGCGACGCGCTCTGGCCCAACCTGGTGCAGACACTCGAGGGCACGCCGGCTCTGATCCACGGCGGGCCGTTCGCCAACATCGCGCACGGTTGCAACAGCGTGCTCGCCACGCGCATGGCGATGCAGCTCTCAGACTGGACGATCACGGAGGCGGGCTTCGGCTTCGATCTCGGCGCGGAAAAATTCTTCGACATCAAGTGTCGCAGCGCCGGCCTCAACACGGCGGCCGTGGTGCTCGTCGCGACCGTACGAGCGCTGAAGATGCACGGCGGCAGGACGCGCAAGGAGCTGGCGAAGCCCGACCCGCTGGCGGTTGGACGCGGTCTTCCGAACCTCGAGAAGCACATCGAGAACATCCGCCAGTTTGGAGGGGTGCCCGTCGTGGCCCTGAACCGCTTCGCCAGCGATCAGGACGACGAAATCGCCGTCGTCCGCGAGCGCTGCGACGCGCTCGGTGCCCCCTTCGCAGTCTCTGACCACCACGCGCGGGGGGGGCCCGGCGCGGTCGAGCTCGCGCGCACGTTGGTGGCCCACGCGAAGACCGATCAACCGTTCAAGCCCCTGTATCCCACCGCAGCGCCGGTGCGCGACAAGATCCTGGCAGTGGCGCAGAAGATGTACGGTGCGAGTGCAGTCAACTACACGAAGCGCGCCGAGCAGGAGATCAAAGAAATCGAGCGTCTGGGCTACGCAGACCTACCGGTCTGCATCGCCAAGACGCCGACGTCGCTCTCGGACGATCCCCACAAACTTGGCCGGCCGAGCGACTTCGAGCTGACGGTGCGCGGGCTCCAGATCAACGCGGGCGCAGGATTCCTCGTCGTCCTCACCGGGGACATCCTGCGCATGCCGGGTCTGCCGCGTCGACCGTTGGCGGAACAGATCGGCGTGCGCGACGAAAAGATTGTAGGACTCGAATGACGCCAGCAGAGCGAGTGTGCGGCGCCCTCCTGCGTGCCGTCGACGGCGGCAAGGGAGTCGCCTCGCGCACCGAGAGCGGGAAGCAGTGATGATCGCCGCCAGAGAGGCGCTGGGGCCCAACGACGCGCTGTTGCTCGTCGACGTGCAGAAGGACTTCTGTCCCGGTGGCGCGCTGGAGATTATGGAGGGCGACCAGGTGGTTCCCGTTCTCAACCGTTGGATCGGCGCGGCGCGGGAGTGCGGTATCCCCATTTACGCGTCCCGCGACTGGCACCCCCGGCGACATCCGAGCTTCCGGAACCAGGGGGGTCGCTGGCCCGCACACTGCATCCAGGGGACGGCCGGCGCCGAGTTCCATTCCGACCTCGCCCTCCCGGACGACGTGCTCGCGATCGCCAAGGGAACGCGCTTCGATCGCGACCAGCTCTCAGCCTTCGACGAGACAGGGCTCGCGGAGCAGCTCGCGCGGGATGGGGTGCAGCGCCTCTGGGTGGGTGGGCTGGCGTTGGACGTTTGCGTGCGCGCCACGGTACTCGAAGCGCTCGCGGCGGGTTTTGAAGTCCACGTGCTCGTGCCGGGGACGCGGCCGGTGAGCGAGGCGAACGGGGCCCTTGCGTTGCGCGAGATGGACGCAGTCGGCGCGATCCTCGAGGAGGCCGCGTGAGCGGAGACCGGTTCGCATCAGGCGACGAGGGCCACGCCCTCTTCACCGACCTCTACGAGCTCACGATGCTCCAAGCCTACTGGAAGGAAGATCGGCAGCAGCGTGCGGTCTTCAGCCTCTACTTCCGCCATCTGCCGCCGGCCAGGAACTACGCCTTGGCCTGCGGGCTCGACGCAGCGCTCAGCTACCTGGAGCACCTGCGCTTCACCGAGCCGGAGATCGCGCAGCTCCGCTCTCTCGGATTCTTCTCGGAGGAGTTCCTCGAGTGGTTGCGCAGCTTCCGGTTCACGGGCGACGTCTACGCCCTCGCCGAAGGGACCCCGGTCTTCCCCAACGAGCCGCTCCTCGAGGTCGTGGCGCCCCTGCCCGAAGCGCAGGTAGCCGAGAGCTTTGCCATGAATCAGATCCACCTGCAGACCGTCCTCGCGACGAAGGCATCCCGGGTCGCCCTGGCCGCGCAGGGGCGCACAGTGGTGGACTTCGGAATGCGGCGGATGCACGGAACCGACGCGGCGCTAAGGGGCGTTCGGGCATTCTACGTCGGCGGTGTCCATGCCACGAGCAACGTGCTCGGCGGTCTGATGCACGACATCCCCGTTGCGGGCACCATGGCGCACAGCTACATCCAGGCCCACGAGAGCGAGGCCGAGGCATTTCGCCGCTTCAGCTCCCTGTATCCGCAGACCATCCTGCTCGTCGACACCTACGAGACCATTGAGGGAGTGCGGAAGGTCGTGGATCTAGCGCGCGAGCTGGGCGATGCGTTCCAGGTCCGCGGGATCCGGCTCGACTCCGGGGATCTCGCACAGCTCGCGCGGGAGGCGCGAAAGGTGCTCGACGAAGCTGGGCTCGAGCGGCTCCAGATCTTCGCCAGCGGCGACCTCGACGAATACCGCATCGACGAGATCGTGCGCAGCGAAGCGCCGATCGGCGCTTTCGGAGTGGGCACCCGGATGGGAGTGTCGCGTGACGAGCCCAGCCTCGACCTCGCCTACAAGCTCACCGAATACGCCGGCACAGGGCGCCTCAAGACCTCTCCAGGAAAGGCGAGCCTGCCGGGACGCAAGCAGGTCTTCCGCATCGAGGAGAACGGGCGCTCGGTGCGCGACCTGATCGGGCGCCACGACGAGCCGCAACCGGGGAGGCCCCTGCTCGAGCCGGTCATGCGGGACGGAGAGCGCCTGCCCGCTGGGCGCCGGACGCTGCGCGAGGCGCGCGAACGAGCAGCGGAGGAGCTCGCCAAACTTCCCTCCCACGTGCGTGCGCTCGAGCCGGCACGGCCGGCCTACACCGTCGAGGTCAGCGAAGCACTGCAACGCGACGCAGAGGCGGTGCGCGAGAAGGTGGCCCGATGAGTCGCCTCTCCGAGCCGGCGGCAACGCGGCCTCACGAGCGCTTCTCGAACCTGCGCGTCGCCCGTCACCCCTTGGTCGAGGATACGCTGGCCCAGCTGCGAGACGCACGCACGCCCAGGGAGGCGTTTCGCCACGCGCTCTCGACCCTGTCGCGCCTGCTCGCTTCGGAAGCCACGCGCGATCTGCCGAGCGTGGCGGTGGAGATCGACACGCCCAACGGTCTGTCCGCAACTCGACGGGTCGACAGCGAGCGCATCGCCCTGGTCCCCGTCCTCCGCTCCGGGCTGGGCATGCTCGGAGGGATGCTCGATCTCCTGCCCGCAGCCGCGGTGGGGCACGTAGGGCTTGCGCGGGACGCGACGACGAAGCGACCTCGCGAGTACTTCGTGAAGCTGCCACCCGACTGGGGCGGGCCCGTCTTCGTAGTCGACCCCATGGTCGCCACCGGCGGCTCGGCGGTCCACACGCTGGACCTGCTGAACGCGCACGGCATCGAGGACGAGCGCATCCGCTTCGTCGGAGTGGTGGCGGCCCCCGAGGGCGCGAGCCAACTGCTCGAACGCCACCCCGCGGTTCGGGTGTTCGTAGCCGCCCTCGACTCCCACCTCAACGCCGCGAAGCAGATCGTGCCGGGCGTCGGAGACATGGGGGATCGCCTCTTCGGCACGGAGTAGTCCATGGTGATTCATCCCAGGAGCCGAAAGAATGACCACAGAAGAAGACTTGCTCGCCAAGGCTAGAAGACCGGCAGAAGCAGCAATGCGATTGCACCCGTTTTACCGAGGGAAGGTGCAGATCTCGCTGAAGTGTCCGGTCCGAGAGTTCGACGATTTTGCCATCTGGTACACACCTGGTGTCGCGGCCCCGTGTCGTGCGATTCAAGAGAATCCCGACTTGGTCTACAGCCACACGAACAAGGCAAATACGATTGCCATCGTCTCCGATGGCACTCGCGTCCTCGGTCTGGGCGACATCGGCCCCGAAGCAGGGCTGCCGGTGATGGAAGGCAAGTCACTGCTGTTCAAGTATCTGGGTGGCGTAGACGCAGTGCCGCTTTGCCTGCGTACAAAAGACCCCGACGAACTGATCCGTACCGTTCGCATCCTCGAACCGTCTTTTGGCGGCATCAACCTCGAAGACATTTCGCAGCCGAAGTGTTTTGCCATTCTAGATCAGCTACGAGCGGAGATGGAAATACCCATCTGGCACGACGACCAGCAAGGAACGGCCACCGTATTGCTGGCGGCCCTGCAGAGCGCGCTGAAGGTCGTGGGGAAGCGGCTGGACAAGATCAAGATTGCCATGATCGGCATGGGTGCAGCCAACGTGGCAACGTATCGTTTGCTGCGGGCAAGCGGCGTTGATCCGGCGGCCATCGTTGCCTGCGATCGCAAAGGGGTGCTGCATCAGAGGCGAGACGACATCGAGCGAAATCAGAACACGTACGCTGACAAATGGCGCGTCTGTCAGGAGACGAACGGAGACAATGCCGTGGGAGGAATCGCCGAGGCGCTGCGCGGGGCGGACGTGTGCATTGCCTTCTCGGCGCCGGGTCCGAATCTGATTCAGCCTGAATGGATTGCCACAATGACCCCGAATGCCGTGGTCTTCGCCTGCGCCAATCCCATTCCCGAGATCTGGCCTTGGGAAGCGAAAGATGCCGGTGCGCGTATTGTCGCAACAGGCCGGAGCGATTTTCCCAATCAAGTGAACAACTCACTGGGGTTCCCCGGCATCTTCCGGGGTGCCCTCGATGTGCGCGCGCGCACCATCACGGACGAGATGTCGCTGGCGGCAGCCGAGCAACTGGTTGCGGCGGCCGAATCGCTCGGGTTGCATGAAGAGCGAATCGTGCCCCGCATGGACGAGTGGCAGGTGGTTCCGCAGGTCGCCGTCGCCACGGCGATGAAGGCCCAAGAACAGGGTGTCGCCGCACTGACGAAAACAGAAGAAGAGCTTCACCGTGAGGCGTCGAATATCATCCGGCGGGCCCGCGATGCGACACAAGTCCTCATGCGAGAAGGCATCATCACCCCAGCTGTTGACTGAGGAGCTCGTCCGCATGCGCCGGTGTACGCCTCCTGCCAGACGCCTTCCGCTACCCTCGACCGCGTGAGCGCTCCCCCCGACTCCGATTGGCCCGGGCCTAAGTCTCGCGGCACCGGCTCGTCCGGCGCGACGCCCGAAGGTCCGAAGCGCGATGCGACGCGGAGCGACGGCCCGAGCGGCGGCCTCGGTTTCCCGTTGCGCGGCATGAACATCTGGTGGGTCATCCTGGCTGCCTGGGCGCTCTTCCTGTTCGGGCAGCTCTGGTACGAAAACACCCAGGTGGTGCCGATCCCATACAGCCTATTCCTCGAGTACCAGCGGGAAGGGCGCGTCAGCGACCTGGTGATCGACAGCCAGCAGATCACGGGGCGGCTCGTCCAGCGCGAGGAAGGCCAGCCCGAGCGCTTCCGCACCGTGCGCGTCGACCCAGAGCTGGCCGAGCAGCTGGCCGAGGGCGACCTCGAGTTCACCGGCCGCGTGGAGGACACATGGGGCAGCCGGCTGCTCGCGTGGCTCCTGCCCCTCGCGATCATACTCTCGATCTGGATGTTCGCGCTGCGGCGCCTCGCCCAAGGCCCTGGACTCGGCGGCGGGCTCATGTCCGTGGGCAAGAGCAAGGCCAAGATCTACGCAGAGGAGGATGTCAAGGTCACCTTCGACGACGTCGCTGGCGTTGACGAGGCCAAGGAGGAGTTGAAGGAGATCATCGGCTTTCTGCGCGCGCCGGAGCGCTACGGGCGACTTGGGGCTCGCCTGCCGAAGGGCATCCTGCTCGTGGGGCCGCCGGGCACGGGCAAGACGCTGCTCGCGAGGGCCGTTGCCGGCGAGGCGGGCGTCCCCTTCTTCTCCATCAGCGGCAGCGAGTTCGTGGAAATGTTCGTGGGCGTGGGCGCAGCACGGGTGCGCGACCTGTTCGACCAGGCGCGCGGCCGGGCGCCGTGCATCATCTTCATCGATGAGCTCGATGCCATGGGCCGCGCCCGCGGCGTCGGACCCATGTTCGGCGGTCATGACGAAAAGGAGCAGACCCTGAACCAGCTCCTCTCCGAACTCGACGGCTTCGATCCCAGTCAGGGCGTCGTGCTGCTGGCGGCCACGAATCGGCCCGAAATTCTCGACGCGGCCCTGCTGCGTGCAGGGCGCTTCGATCGCCAGATCCTGGTCGACCGGCCCGACAAGAAGGGTCGGGTGGAGATCCTGAAGGTGCACCTGCGCAAGCTGGACCTGGCGCCGGACGCGAAGCCCGAGCAGATCGCCGCGCTCACCCCCGGATTCACCGGCGCCGACCTCGCCAACCTGGCTAACGAGGCGGCCATCCTGGCCACTCGCAGGGACGCCCGCGAGGTCGCAATGGACGATTTCAACCTCGCCATCGAGCGCATCGTGGCCGGCCTCGAGAAGAAGAACCGTCTGCTCAATGAGCACGAGCGCAAGGTCACCGCGTATCACGAGATCGGCCACGCACTGGTGGCCCGCGCGCTGCCCGGCAGCGACCCCGTCCACAAGGTGTCGATCATCCCGCGCGGCATCGGCGCGCTCGGCTACACCATCCAGCGCCCCACCGAGGACCGCTTCCTGATGTCGAGCCGGGAGCTCCGGGACAAGATGACCGTGTTGCTGGCCGGCCGCGCGGCCGAATCGATCGTCTTCGGCGTGAACTCCACCGGCGCTGCCGACGACCTGGTCAAGGCCACGAACATCGCCCGCAGCATGGTCACGCGCTACGGCATGGACGAGAAGCTAGGCATGGTGTCGCTCGAGAGCGAGCGCTCGACGTTTTTGCAGATGCCCGGCGAGTTCGCCGCCACGCAACGCGACTACTCCGAGGAGACCGCCCGCGAGGTCGACTGCGCCGTGCGCGACCTCGTGAGCCAGGCCTTCGACCGCGCCGTCGCCATCTTGGAAACACACCGCGATGCCCTCGAGGAGACTGCACAGCGGCTGCTCGAGACGGAGACGCTGAGCGGGGAGGAGCTGCCCGTGTTGGCAGTGGAGGCAAAGCCCGGCGAGGTGAGCGAAGCGCTGTGAGATCGGGCTGGATCGGCTCCACTTGCCGTCCAACCGCGGACTCAGCGCAGCTCGTCCGTGGTCTCCGGCGGGGGAGGGGCGACCTGATCTAGGAAACGACCGATGCGCGCAAAGTAGGTACGACCGCCCACCGCGGTGGTGTCGTTGTGACCCGCACCCGGGATGATCTCGAAGGCCTTCGGATCCGGTGCCAGCTCAAAAAGACGCCGGCCCAGCTCGAGATTGATGATGTCGTCGCGGTCTCCGTGAAAGAAGAGAAGCGGGCAACGCACCTGCGCGATCTTCTGGGCGACGTCAAAGCGTCCGCGCGCGATCAGGCCGCCGAGCGGTCCGTAGATCCCTCGAGCCACATCCGCTGCCGAAGTGAACGCACTCTCCAGCACCAGCCCCGCAAGCGTTCGATCGCGCGCCAGCTCGACCGCCACGGCCGCCCCCAGCGAGCGCCCAAACACAACAATCCGCTCCTCGGGTAGACCCCGGAACTCCCGAAGGTACGCCAGGCCGGCCCGCGCATCCGCGTAGACGCCCCCCTCGCTGGGCGACCCCTCACTCAACCCGTAACCGCGGTAGTCGAGCAGGAGCACGTGCGTCCCGAGCCGGACCAGCTCGGCCGCGTTGGGCAGCCGGTGCGAAGCATTACCCGCGTTGCCGTGTAGGAAGAGCAGCGCGCGGGAGGCACCGGGTGCCGGCAGAAAGAAGGCGTGCAGGGCGACGCCATCCTCGCTTCGAAGCCACAGCTCCTCGCCCGCAAGACCGATCTCCTCGGGACGCAGATCGCGGCCGGGGCTTGGCTGGAAGACGAACCAGTCGACGAGACGACCGAGCAGGCCAGCGCTCCCGAGAACGGCGGCGGCGAGAGCCAACAGCGTGATCGGCGTGCGCACCTAGAAGGCCTCCGCCGGCGCGAACACCAAGAACCACTCGCGTGGCAGGAAGTCGTGGCTCTCGACCAGCACGAAGCCCGCCTCCGCAAGCTCGGCGCCGATCTGCTCGGCGGCCATCCGCTCCTGCTTAGGCGGGCCAAAGCCGCGCGCTCCGGGCCGGAACTCGAGGATCGCCACCCGCCCGCCGGGTCGCAGCAAGCGCCGAACCTTGCGCATGTACGCCACGCGGGCGTCGATCTCCTTGTAGACGCTCGAGAGGAACACGAGATCGCAACACGCCTCGGGCAGCCTCGGGTCGTCGAAGCCCCCGTGCACCACGGTGACGTTGTCGAGTGCGCGCTCCCGCACGCGCTCGTCCAGGCGCTCGATCATCTCGGCCTGCGCGTCGGTCGCGTACACTCGCCCGGCGAGCAGGCGCCGCGCAAAGCGCTCGGTGAAGTAGCCCCCGCCCGCGCCAATGTCGGCGACCACGGCGTCCTGCGGCAGTGCGAGGGCCTCGACCACCTGCTCTGGCAGCTGCCAGGCATCGCGCGCCTCCATCTCGAGAAAGCGCGCGTAGTTGGGGTTGAAGACGCGATGACCCTCGCGCTCGATCATCATGGGCCCGCAGCCCGTGGCGGCGAGGGCGAGGGCGGCAACGAATGCGAAGTCGGCGACGCGGCCCCCGGAGGGTACCTGGATGCGGACCACAGGGCGCGCCATGCCCAAAGCCTAGCCACCGCGCGCGAACGCCGCCGTGCGGGCACGTTTGGGGGGTTATCGCGCGGCGAAGCCGCACTCGGTGCGGCTACGCACGAGGGGCTACCCTCAAGCGGCCCTTAACGTGGGACCCCCCCGGCCATGTGGACTCTTCCGACACACTGCGCAGCGGTTGCTCTCTTGTGCCTTCACTGTGCCGATCCCGCGCACCCGACACGAGCCGTGGACCGCGGCGAGGTCGCCAGGGGCGAAGCGAACGAACGGTACTACGAGCCGCTGTTGCCTGGCGCAGAAGAACCCGAGCCCGCGCCGGAGCTGGAGCCGCGGAATGTCGCGCAGCTGCCGAGCGAAGTGGTGGGTTCGCAGTTCGACTACACCGCCCGAGCGGGCGACTCGCTCAGCAGTGTGGGCGCTCGCTTCGGCCTCGAGGTTCCGGTCCTCGCTCGCGCCAACGGGCTCGAGCCCGACGCTCGGCTGCGCCTGGGACAGGTGCTCCGCGTGGCGAATTTCCACGTCGTGCCCGAACGCCTCGACGAGGGGATCCTCGTCAACGTGCCGCAGCGCATGCTGTTCCTGTTCCGGAGCGGCGGCGTGGCAGCCGCTCATCCCGTGGGCCTGGGACGCCCGGATTGGCCGACGCCGACAGGCGACTATCGACTCGAGACGCGCGAACGGGACAAGGTTTGGTACGTGCCCCCCTCGATCCAGGAGGAGATGCGCGCGGCGGGCAAGCCCGTTATGACGCGGGTGGAGCCCGGGCCGGAGAATCCGTTGGGTGGCTACTGGCTCGGCCTCGCAGGGACCACATGCGGAATCCATGCCACGCTCGCCCCCACCAGCATCTACGACTTCCGCAGCCACGGCTGCATCCGGGTCCACCAGGACGACATGGAGACACTCTTCGCTACAGCCCGCATCGGGGAGGAGGTGCGCATCATCTACCGGCCGGTGCTGCTCGCCGTCACGCCCGACGGCCGAATCCTGCTCGAGGCCCATCGAGACGCTTATGAACTGGGCGATCTGCCGATAGAGAAGGTTCGGGCCCT
>Ga0224508_10002808_pt1 | contig 14650 bp, 10 predicted proteins | sample SF_Jan12_sed_USG_4_FD_170157 | JGI IMG/M metagenome (GOLD analysis project Ga0224508, IMG submission 170157) | Sediment microbial communities from San Francisco Bay, California, United States - SF_Jan12_sed_USGS_21 | ecosystem: Environmental > Aquatic > Marine > Sediment | place: USA... | reverse complement strand
CGAGATCGCGCTCGATGTAGCAGTTGAGCGTGTTGGCGGCGCCAGCCGACAGCGCGATGCCGAGCAGGGTGGCCAGCACGAAGCCGGGCGCGGGCCAGCCTCCGGCCGCCATGCCCATCACCGGGAGTCCGGTGAAGATCACCAGCAGAAGGATGCGCGGCTTGGTCAGGGCCAGGAAGCCGCGGAGAGTGTGGAGGGCCTCCGCCATGGGCAGCCCAGAGGTAGCACACGGGGCCAGACCGGTCGGGGGGTGCTCCCTACCGGGGAAGGGGCCGGCCTAGTCCGACTTCCCGAGCTCCCTCCGCACGATGCTCTGAAGCCAGGGGCCCAGATCGGGGTGCTGGAGCAGGCCCACGTCGCGCAGGCTGCGGGCCCCGATCGCTCGCACCTCGGCGGCGCTCCCGGCCTCGAGGGCGCGGCGCGCCTCGGCTTCGGCGGCCCCCAGGTCGAGGGCGTGCACGATCTCCTTCACCACCGGAACGGCCGCCGGCGTGCCCGACAGCTCGCTGATGCCCAGCCCCACCAGCACCGGCACCGCCAGCGGGTTGCTCGCCATCTCGCCGCAGACCGAGATCGGGATGCCGGCCTGGGCGGCGGCGCGCACGCTGCGGTCGATCAGCGCAATCACCGCCGGGTGGAGCGGGTCGAAGAGATGGGCGATCTGCTCGTTGCCTCGATCGACGGCGAGGGTGTACTGGGTGAGGTCGTTGGTGCCGATGCTGAAGAAGTCGCATTCGCGGGCCAGCGCCTCGCCGATCAGTGCGGCCGAGGGCACCTCGACCATGATGCCCACCGGCAGGTCCGGGTCGAAGGGTTGGCCCGCCCGGCGCATGTTCTGCTGGGTCTCGCGGATGATCTCGCGCGCGGCCCGCAGCTCTTCGATGGAGGAGATCATCGGCAGCAGCAGGCGAACGTTGCCGGTGGCACTGGCGCGCAGGATCGCGCGCAGCTGGGCCCGGAATGCCTCGGGGTGTTCGAAGGAGAGTCGGATCGAGCGGCAGCCGAGCTGCGGGTTCTCTTCTTCGGGCAGCGAGAGGTTGGCCGCGTACTTGTCGCCGCCCAGGTCGAGGGTGCGGAAGGTCACGGGACGCGGGTGCAGCGCGGTGGCCACCCGCTCGTAGAGCTGCTCCTGCTCCTCTTCTTCGGGGAAGCCGCGGTGGGCGAAGGCCAGCATCTCGGTGCGGAACAGGCCCACGCCCTCGGCTCCGTGGCGATCCACCAGGCGCAGGTCGCTGACCAGCCCGCAGTTGGCCGTGAGGGCGATACGGCGCCCGTCGCGGGTCTCGGCGGGCAGCTCGCGCAGGCCGTCGAGGTGCTCGCTGGCGATCTCGAAGCGCTGACGCGCGCGCTCGTACTCGCGCACCAGGTCGGCGTCGGGCGAGAGGAAGAGCGTGCCCTCGCCCCCGTCGACGATCGCGCGCTCGCCGGGCCGTGCCGCGGCCACCACGCCCGCCAAGCCCGTCACCGCCGGGATCTCCAGCGTGCGCGCGAAGATCGCGCCGTGGGAGGTGCTGCCGCCGTGCTCAGAGACGATCGCGGCCACCCGGTCGACGTCGAAGAGCGCGAAGTGGCCGGGCAGCAGGTTGTCGGTGACCACGATCGAGCCGGGCTCCAGGCTGGGACGCTCGTGGCGTCCGCCCAGCAGCTCTTCCATCACGCGCCGCCCGATGTCCTCGATGTCCATGATCCGGTCGCGGAAATAGGGGTCGCGGATCCGGTCGAAGGCCTTGCGATAGGCCCCGAGCACCTCGGCCAGCGCGGCGCGCGCGTCGCCGCAGTTGCGCACCGTCTCGCGCAGCTTCGCGACGAAGCCCTTGTCTTCGAGGATCTGGATGTGGGTGTGGAAGACCGCCGAGAACTCGGGACCGAAGCGCTGTCCCAGGTCTTCGCGGTTGGCGTCGAGGTGGCGGCGCACCTCGCTGAGCGCCTGGATCAGTTCGCGCTCCTCGTCCTCGGCGCTCTCGCGGGGCGCGTAGCTGAGGTTGGCGAGATCGAGGGGGTTCTCGAGGCGATAGATGGGGCCGATCCCGACGCCGCGCGAGGTGCCGATGCCGCGCATCTCGACGTTGCGCTCCCCGCGCAGCGACTCGCGGCCGGGCACCGGCACACCCGCCGAGGCCAGCTCGTCGGAGCTGCGCTCGATCGTCTCTTCCGTCTCGTTCACCAGCGAGAGCAGCCGCGCGTTCATCACCACCGGTGACAGCAGCTGCGCGCAGGTCTGGAAGACGTCGACCTCGTAGGGCTCGAAACGCCGGCGTTCGATGGTCTGGATGATCAGCACCCCGATGGTCACACCGCGCATCAAGAGCGGCGCGGCCATCAGCGAGGCGAAGCGCTCCTCGCCGGTCTCGGGGAAGTACTTGTAATGGGGGTGGCTCGGGGCGTCCTCGCTCACCACCGGTCGGCGCTGCTGGGCCGCCAGGCCCACCAGGCCCTCGCCCATGGGCAGCTTCACCTGGCCCACCGCCTGCTTGTTGAGGCCGTTGGTGGCCGACAGCGTCAGATGGTTGAGGTCGGCCTCGACGAGATAGATCGAGCAGGCGTCGGCGTCGAGGCGCTTGGCCACGAGGTCGACCACGTTGTCGAGCGTCTCGAGCAGATCGTGCGAACGTGCGACGATCTCGGCGACATCGGCCAGGAGTGTGACGCGGTCCGGAATCGCTCGGGTCCCCGTAGAGGCCCCGAGTCGGGCCCGCCGCCGCGCCGGGCCCATCCACGGGGCAACTGAGACAGGGTACCGAATCCGGGCCCCGGTTCGGGCGTCCCTACGCGGTCAGTACTGGGGCGAAGAGGGGCTCGAGTCGCCGTTGCGAGGGTCGCCGGGCGAGGCCTCTCCGAACTCCGGCATGCGGTGCATGGGCGGGAAGACCTGGTCCTTGTCCTCGAAACGCAGGCCGAGCGCCAGGAGGATCTTGCGCTTGGTGTCCATGCGGCAGTTCATGCCCTTTTCGACGCTGTGGATGGTCCGGAGAGCGACCTTGGCCTTGCGCGCCAGCTGGGCCTGGGTCATCAGGCGGTTCTCCCGCAGCTCGCGCACACGATTCTTCCGAATCGTCTTCGATCGATTACTCTCCATCAGAATCCACTCCCCTGAGGTCGACCCGGAGCCCGCCGGCGTTGGGGTTGTTCTCCGGTTGGAGGTTCTCATCGTCCTCGCGCGCGGATTCTTTAGGGACAATGCGGCGTTGGGAGCACACTGGGGGGGTGGGGAGCCGGTCGCCCGCGCCCGCTTCCCCCGCTGCCTGCGCGTGATCGGACCCCTGGACGCACACGCGTGAGCCCCGATCTTCCCGCGGGAGAGGCCCCCAGGGGTGCGCGCCGACGCGTCCTGCGTCTGCTGGCCGCACTGGCCGTGCTGGGGATCTCGGCCCTGGCCGGCCTGTGGGTGGCCCAGAAGGCCGGTCCCGAGCGTCTGCGCCGCGAGATCGAGCGCCGCCTCACCGAGGTGACCGGAGCGCCGAGTCGCCTGCCGGCCCTCGAGGTGCGGCTGGGGCTGCCCGTCGAGTTCGTGGGGCGCGGCCTCTCGCTCTGGGACGGCGCCGTGGAGGCGCGCGAGCTGACGGCGCGAGTGAGCGTGGCCGCCGCGCTGGTGGGTGAGCTGCGCGTGAACCGGCTGGAGGCGGAAGGCGTGGTGCTCCGGCTCCACGGGGGCCGGGGCCAGACGCCCTCGCCGCCGTGGCTCGCGCCGCGCCGCAAGCGCGACGCGGATCGAGCCGAGCGCTCGAAGGCCGAGGCCTTCTTCGGCGGCGTGGTTTCGGTGTTGCGCGGCGTCCTGGAGAGGCCCCGCCTCGCCGACCACATCGAGTTGCGCGACGCCCGGGTCGAGCTCTCGTGGGCGCGCGACGCGGGCCCGCTCGAGCTCGTCTTCGACGAGGTGAACGGCGAGCTCTGGCACGGCGGGATCCTCGACCAGAGCACCCTCGAGCTGGCCGCCTCCGTCGTGGACGACAGCGGCCCGCGCGGGCGCTTCGAGCTCGAGGCCGAGCGCAGTGATGGCGGCGAGCATCGGATCAGCCTGGGCATCGCCGAGCTCGACCTCGGTGTGCTCGGTCACTGGATCCCGCGCGAGACGCTGCGCACGGCGGGAGCGGTGAGCGGGATCGCGGATCTCGCGCTGCCCGCTTCGGAGTCCATCGAGACACCCGCTGGCCTCGACTTCGAGCTGCTGGCTCACGACCTGGAGGTCCGCTCCGACGTGCCCCTGTGGTCGGCGCCGCGGGCGAGTGTGCGCGGGCGGCTCGAGACCGAGGCGGGGCTGCTGCGTCTGCGAGAGGGACGCGTCCTGAGCGACCCCCTCGGCCTGGCCCTGCAGGGCTCGCTGACCCGTCCGCTAAGAGCCGGCTCCGAGCTCGATCTGGGGCTGCGCATCGACACCCTGGACGTCGAGCAGCTGCCGGGTCTGCTCGCCACCGTGCCCGCCCTGGACGGCGACTCCTCGCGCAGCGTGGTCGACGGCCTCGAGAGGGGCCGGCTCAGCGCGGTCTCGCTCAGCGGGGCCGGCAGCCTCTCGAAGTGGCGCGATGCGCTCTCGGGCAAGGCCGGCTCGCTGCGCCGCAAGCTGCGGGTGAGGGCGGCGCTCGACGACTTCCGCATCCGCCTCGACCGCAACGACACCATCGACCGCGTCAGTCTTCGCCTCGAGCTGCTCGGCGACCACCTCAGCATCTCGAATGCGCGCGGCCAGCGGCAGGGCCATCCCCTGCCCCTGCTCGACATCGAGCTCGAGGGCCTGAGCCACCTGCTCGGCGCCGACCTGGCCCAGCGGGTGCCCGAGACCGACGACGTCGTACTGGCCGGCTTGCCGCTGCTGCTGTCGCTGTTCGAGCCCGATCCCGAGGCGGAGTCGGAGTTCCGCAGTCCCCACATCGAGGTCCGCATCGAGCGCCTGGCCCATCCCACGCTGCTCTGGCCCTTGCGCGACCTGGAGGTGGCCGTGGACGGCCGCGAGGGCGGGCTGCTCGCCGAGATCCGCCGCGCCACCTGGGCCGGCGTTCCCCTGCACGGCCAGCTCGACTGGATCGAGGACCCCTCGCAACTGACGGCCAAGGTGGTGCTCGGCGCGAACGACGAGGGCGCCTTCGTGCCGTCGCCGGCGCCGGCCCGTCGAGAGGGAGCGCGTTCGGAGTGGTCCCGGGGACGCTTCGAGATCGGTCGTTTCGAAACCCGGGTCTGGTCTCACCAGAGGCTGGTGGGGGACTTCCGCTTGCAGGGGTCGACGGTGCGCTTCGCCGGGCTCGAGGCGGAGATCCTGCCCTCAGGCGGCGCGCGCGGCAGCGGCGAGATCGACCTGGGCGACCCCGGGAGCCTCCCCTACCGCTTCGAGCTCGACGGCCGCGGACTCGACGCCGCCGCGCTGCTCGCCCAGATCGGGCTCGGCGAAGAGCTGGCCACCGGCGACATGGACCTGCGCGGCGAGATCCGCAATCGCTACACGCCCGGCCGGCACCCGCTCGCCGACCTCGGCGGCGTGCTCCACCTCTCGGCCCGGAACGGCGAGGTTCGCCGCAACGTGCCGGCCGTGTTGGCACTGGCCCTGTCCAGCGACCTGTTCCGCTTGAACCCCGACGGCAACAACGTACGTTACGACACCTGCCAGGCCACGCTCGAGGCCGAGGAGGGCGTCGTGCGCACATCTGCCATGCAGCTCGAGGGGCCCGACGTGCGCCTGTTCGGATCGGGCTCTCTCGATCTGGGCCACGCGCCCCACCCAATCGACGCCGAGGTCGCCGTCTTCCTGCTGCGTCCGATCGACCAGGCACTCGGCAGCATTCCCATCGTGGGCAATCTGCTGCTGGGCGACTCGAAGAACCTGTTGGCCGCCTACTTCGAGCTTCGCGGCCCGTGGAAGGCGCCCACGGCCACCGCCCAGCCGCTGCGCAGCTTCTACGACCGGCCGATGAGGATGGTGGGCCGGATCCCGGGCGTGGTGCTCCGCGGGGTCGAGGCCCTGGGCGACGCGATCAAGCTGCCGCCGCCCGCGAAGGAGAGCGACCCGAAGGCGCCGCCCGAAGCCCCGCCCGGTGCCGCCGAGGGCACGCCGTGAGTGCGCCCACGCCGGCTCGCTCCCGCGTGCTGGGGCGCCGCGCCGCCGCCGAGGCGGTGCGGCGGGCCCAGCGCCGCGGTGAGCGCGTGGTCTTCACCAACGGCTGCTTCGATCTGCTGCACGTGGGCCACGTGCGCAGCCTCGAACAGGCCCGCGGCTTCGGCGACCGGTTGGTGGTGGCGCTCAACCGCGACGCCTCGGTGCGTCGGCTCAAGGGGCCGAGCCGCCCGGTCATTCCCGAGCGGCAGCGGGCCGAGATGGTGGCCGCCCTGCACTGCGTCGACTGGGTGGTCTTCTTCGGCGAAGACACGCCGCGTTCGGTGATCCGGGCGCTGCGTCCCGACGTGCTGGCCAAGGGCGGCGATTGGACCCTCGACACGATCGTGGGCCGCGACGACGTCGAGAGCTGGGGCGGCGTAGTGAAGCGCCTGCGCGTGGTGCCCGGTGTGCGCAGCACCCTGATCATCGACAAGCTATCGCGCTAGGCGCTCGCGCACGGCCTCGAGGTCTTCCGGGGTGTTGACGTTGGTCAGCGCGATGCCCTCGCGATCGACGACCGCGAGATCCTCGCCCTCGAGGTAGAGCGTCTCGATCTCTTCGAGCAGCCCGTGGAGGGCGAGGCGTTCTTCGGCGAGGCGGCGCCGGGCCACGGGCAGCACCGACTCGCGCGCATAGAGCCCGCACAGGGGGTGGGCGCCGCGGTCGTCGCGGGGCACCACCGCGTCGGCCTCGGGCCAGGCGATCAGCAGCAGCAGCAGCTCGGGGCCGAGCAGCGGCAGGTCGGTGGCGAGCACCAGCACGCGCTCGGCGCGGCAGGCCTCGAGCGCCCCGACCAGTCCGCGCAGCGCGCAGCGCGGGCCGGGCGGGTCGGGCACGCGGCGTCCGGGCGCCCCGGCCGGTGGCTCCCCGCCCACCAGCACGACCTCTTCGCACAGCGACCCCAGCAGCTCGGCGGCGCGCGCGGCGCCCGTCACCCCCTCGAGCTCGAGCCCGGCCTTGTCGAAGCCCATGCGTTGGGAGGCGCCGCCGGTGAGCACGGCGCCTGCCACGTTGGCGAAGCGGCTCGGCTGCGGCATCGGACTCAGAACCCCGCGTCGTCCGAGGCCAGGAAGTCCGGGTCGAGCACCTGCACCCAGGCCTCGTGTCCGGCCGGCCACTCGGTGGCTTCGGCGTCGAAGAGCAGCACGCCGTCGGCGCGGGTCATGCTCTTCTGCACCCCCGAGCTCTGGTTGCCGGTGCTGCGCGCGACCACCCGCTCGCCCTCGCGCGCGAGGGTGACGCGCACGAAGTGCAGCCGGCCGGGCTTCTTGCGCAGCGGCTCGGCGAGGCGGGCGCGCAGCCGGGGACGGAACAGGCGCGACGCGCCCGCGAGCTTCAGCAGCGCCGGACGCACGAACTGCTCGAAGGTCATCATCGCCGACACCGGGTTCCCGGGCAGCCCGAAGACCAGCGGCCCGGCCGCGTCGCCGCGCTCGGGATCGATGCGCCCGAAGGCCAGTGGGTAACCGGGCTTCATGTTCACGCCCCAGAACGACAGCCGGCAGCCGAGCTTCTCGAGCACGTCGCGCACGAAGTCGCGATCGCCCACCGAGACGCCGGCCGAGCTCACCAGCAGGTCGGCGCCGAGGCCGCCGCGCAGCCGGCGCTCGATGTCCTGGGGCGTGTCGCGGGCGATGCCCAGATAGACCGGCTCCGCGCCGAGCTCGCGGCACTGGGCGGCCAGCGCCCACGAGTTGGAGGAGACGATGCGCCCCCCGCTCACGTCTCCGTCGGGCTCCACCAGTTCGTCGCCCCCCGAGAGGATCGCGACGCGCGGGCGCTGGTGCACCGCGACGAAGCCGCGCCCCAGCGAGGCGAGCATGCCGAGCTGGGCGGGGCCCACCCGGCCGCCCGCTTCGAGCACGCGCTCGCCGTCCTCGACGTCTTCGCCGGCGCGGCGCACGTGCTCGCCGGGCGGCGGCGCGACCCGGACGGCGACCTCGCCGTCGCGCCGCTGGGTGTCCTCCTGGCGCACCACGGCGTCGGCGCCGGGGGGCAGGGGGGCGCCGGTCAGGATCCGGGCGGCGCGGCCCCCGGGCAGGGCGGGCGGGGTGCTGGCGCCGGCCGGGATCTCGAAGGCGACGGGCAGCACGACCGGGGCCTCGGCCGTGGCCCCGGCGCAGTCGGCGGCGCGCACGGCGAAGCCGTCCATGGCCGAGTTGTCGGCCGGGGGCAGCACCCGGGTCGAGTCGACGGGCTCGGCCAGCACCCGCCCCAGGGCCTCGGGCAGGGAGACGGTCTCCGACCGCAGCACCGGCGTCTCGGCCAGCACGCAGTCGAGGGCTTCGCGGGGTGTGATGCCGCTGCGCACCGCCGGAACGTACCGCCCCGGGCCCCCCCGTGCGCCGCCCCGGCCGAGTGCCCAATTCTTGGGCACAATGGTACGCCGTGAAGCGAGACGCCCTGGAGGTCCTGGACGCGGCCCTGGACGGCCTGATCGTGGTCGACGCCGACCGCAAGGTGGAGTTCGTCAACGCCGAGGCCTGCCGCATGCTCGAGACCTCGGCCGAGGCCGCCGCCGGCGGGCGGGTGGGCGTGGTGGCCCGCGAGCTCGGGCTGGAGGCCCTGGTGGGCTCGGTGCTCGAGACCGGCCGCGCCACGGTGCAGGACGACCGCCGCCTCGCCCGCCGCTTCGCCGCCGACCTGGTGGTGGACCTGGCCGCCTCGCCGCTCTGGGACGCCGCGCGCCGCCCCAACGGCGTGGTGATCGCGCTGCGCGACCGCACCATCCAGCACTCGCTGGCCGAGCGCGTGGCCGAGCGCGAACAGCTTTCGGCCTACGGCACCATCGCTTCGGGCATCGCCCACGAGGTGAAGAACCCGCTCGGCGGCATTCGCGGCGCCGCCGAGATCATGGCTTCGCGCACCGAGGACGCCAAGCTCCGCGACGCCGCCGAGCTGATCGTCCGCGAGGTGGATCGCATCCGCGAGCTGGTCGACGAGCTGATGATCTTCCACCGAGGCGACGCCCTGCGCCTGGCTCCGCTGAACATCCACCGCGTGCTCGACGACGTGATCGAGCTCTTGTCGATGGACCCACTGGCCAGCGGCGTGAAGCTCGAGCGGAGCTTCGACCCCTCGATCCCCGAGCTGCTCGGCGACGCCGACCGGCTGATGCAGGTCTTCCTCAACCTGGGTCGCAACGCGCTGCAGGCGCTGGAGGGCGAGGGCACGCTTCGCATGCAGACGCGCATGGCCCTCGAGCAGCGGCTCGCCGCCCCCGACGGCGCGAGCCTACCCACGGTGCAGGTCACGGTCGCCGACGACGGCGCCGGCATCGCGCCCGAGGTGCTCGAACGCCTGGGCACGCCCTTCTTCACCACTCGCGCCCGGGGCACCGGGCTGGGCCTGGCGGTGAGCCTGCACTGGGTTTCGCGCCACGGCGGCGAGCTGCGCGTCGAGAGTGAGCCGGGGCGCGGCACGAAGGTGAGGGTGGGGCTGCCCGTGAGCGGTCCGGCCCAAGAGGAGGCGGCGTGACGCGCCCGGGAGCGCGGGTGTTGGTGGCCGACGACGAGCCGTCGATCCGCTTCGTGCTGCGCGAGACGCTGGAAGAGCTCGGCTGCGAGGTCACCGACGTCGACGACGGCGAGGCGGCGCTCGAGGCCCTGGCCGGAGGCGACCACGCCCTGGCCTTCCTCGACATCCGCATGCCGCCGCCCAGCGGCCTCGAGCTGCTCGACCTGGTGAAGAGCCAGGGCCTCGACACGGCGGTGGTGATCATCACCGCCCAGAACACCTTCGAGAACGCCGTCGAGGCGATGAAGCGCGGCGCCCTCGACTACCTGGTGAAGCCCTTCGGCATGGACGAGGTGAAGGCGCTGGCCGCCAAGGTGTTGCGCACCCGCGAGCTCGAGCGCGAGGTGGCCGAGCTGCGCCGCGAGGTGGGTCGCCGCGCGTTGCCCGGCGAGCAGCTGGTGGGCAAGTCGCAGGCGATGCTCGAGGTCTTCAAGACCATCGGGCGCGTGGCGCCGCGCGACGTGCCGGTGTTGATCACTGGAGAGAGCGGCACCGGAAAGGAGCTGGTGGCGCGGGCCATCCACGCGGCGAGCCCGCGCGCCGAGAAGCCCTTCGCGGCGGTGAACACCGCCGCGATCCCGCGCGACCTGCTCGAGAGCGAGCTCTTCGGCCACGAGCGTGGCGCCTTCACCGGTGCCGTGGCCTCGCGCGCCGGTCGCTTCCGCGAGGCCTCGGGCGGCACGCTCTTCCTCGACGAGATCGGTGACATGCCGAGCGACCTCCAGGCGAAGCTGCTGCGCGTGCTGCAGGAGAGCGAGGTGACGCCGGTCGGCAGCAGCCAGCCCCAGCCCGTCGACGTGCGCATCATCGCCGCTACACACCGCGACCTCGAGGCGGCGGTGCGCGACGGCGACTTCCGCGAAGACCTGCTCTACCGGCTGCGCGTGGTGCCCTTCCACCTGCCGGCGCTACGCGAGCGCCGCGAGGATGTGCGCGTGCTCGCCGAACACTTCGTGGCGCGTTATGCGAACGAGCTGGCCGGCGGACCGCGCTCAGTGGCCGAAGAGGCCGTTTCGCTACTGGCGGGCCACACCTGGCCCGGCAACGTGCGCGAGCTCGAGAACGCGGTGAAGCGAGCGCTGGTGCTGGGCAACTCGGGCGTGCTCGCGACCGAAGACTTCGCCTTCTTGAGCGAGCCGACGGCGTCCCGCCGCGAGGTGGGCCTCGACGAGGCGGTGCGCCGTGAGGCCGACCGCGAGCTCGACGCCGGCGCCTCTGAGGTCTACCGCCGCCTGATCGAGCGCGTCGAGCAGAACCTGATCGAGGCGGCGCTGGTCCGCACCGAGGGCAACCAGATCCGGGCCGCCGCGCTCCTGGGCATCAACCGCAACACGCTGCACAAGAAGATCGTCGAGCTGGGCATCGCGTTGCCCGGGAGAGACTAGGATTCGCCCCCAGCCGGAGCGCCTGCTCGGCCTGCACGTGCTCGCCGACGACGACCCGCGTTGGAAGTGGGACCCGGTCGAGCAGGCACGGGCCGCCTGCGCCGGGGGCGCCGCGGTGGTACAGCTGCGCGCCAAGCGCGCGACCGATGCGGAAGCCCTGGCCTGGGCGCGCCGGATCCGAGCCGAGACGCGCCGCGCCGGCGCGCTCTTCTTCGTGAACGACCGCTTCGACCTGGCGCTCGCCGCCGAGGCCGACGGGGTGCACCTGGGCCAGACCGACCTGCCGCCGGCGCGGCTGCCCGACGCCGCGCGCGCCGCGCTCGCCATCGGCCGCTCGACGCACACCCCGTCCGAGCTGCGCGCGGCCCGCGACGAGCCGGTGGACTACCTGGCCTTCGGTCCGGTCTTCGGCACCCGCTCGAAGCGGAGCGAGCACTCCGAGCGCGGCCTCGAGGCGCTGGCCGCCGCCGTGCGCGCGGCCGCGCCGCGCCCCCTGGTGGCGATCGGCGGCATCGCGCTCGCCGACGTCGCCGCGCTGCGCGCCGCCGGCGCTTCGGGCTTCGCGGTGATCTCCGCCGTGGCCGGCGCCGACGATGCCGAGGCCGCGACGCGCTCCCTGGCCCGGGCCTGGCGCAGCGCGGCCGGCGCGTGAGCGACCTCTCGGCACGCGCGGTCTCGCTGCTGGGCTTCGCCTGCCTGATGGCGATCGCCTGGGGCCTGTCCGAGAATCGCCGCGCCATCGCCGCGCGCACGGCCCTCGCGGCGGTGGGCCTGCAGCTCGCCCTGGCGGTCCTGTTGCTGAAGACCCCGGTCGGCGCGCTCTTCTTCGTGGGCATGAACGCGGTGGTGTCGGCGCTGATTCGCTACGTCGACGCCGGCAGCCGCTTCGTCTTCGGCCCCCTGCTCGACACCGGCTTCAGCTTCGCGCTGGGCGTGCTGCCGGTGATCGTCTGCATGGGCAGTCTCTTCGCCGTGCTCTACCACCTCGGCGTGCTGCAGCGCATGGTGAACGTGCTGGCCCGGGGGCTCTCGCGCAGCCTCGGCCTGTCGGGCGCCGAGAGTCTGGCCGCCGTGGCGAACCTCTTCGTGGGCATGACCGAGTCGGCGCTGGTGGTGCGCCCCTATCTCGAGCGCATGACGCGGTCGGAGCTCTTCGCGCTGATGACCCTCGGCATGTCGACGGTGGCCGGCTCGGTGATGCTCGCCTACGTGGGCATGTTGGGCGGCGGCGAGTTTGCCGGCCATCTGGCCACGGCCAGCCTGCTCTCGGCGCCGGCCGGGATCGGGGTGGCGAAGCTGATGGTGCCCGAGACCGACACCCCCCAGACCAAAGCCGGGGCGGGCGTGCCGCTCGAGCGCAGCGCGGTCAACCCCATCGACGCGGCGGCCCAGGGCGCCGTGGCCGGCCTGCGTCTGGCCGCCTACGTAGGCGCCATGTTGCTGGCCTTCGTCGCGGGCATCGAGCTCGCCAACGACGCCATCGGCGCGGTGGGCGATTGGCTCGGCGCGCCCGACGTCAGCCTGCAGTCGCTGCTCGGCCTGGCCCTCGCCCCGCTGGCCTGGTTGCTCGGAGTGCCCTGGGCCGACGCCCGCGAAGTGGGGGCGCTGCTCGGCGTGAAGACGGTGCTCAACGAGTTCCTGGCCTACCGCGAGCTGGCCCTGCTGGTCGAGGGCGGGACGCTGGCGCCGCGCTCGGCGGTGATCGCCTCCTATGCCCTGTGCGGCTTCGCCAATCTGGGCTCGCTGGCCATCCTGCTGGGTGGAATCGGCGGTCTGGCGCCGGGCCGGCGCGGCGAGGTGGCGCGCCTGGGCCTGCGCAGCATCGTCAGCGGTAGCCTGGCCAGCTTCCTCACCGCCTGCCTGGCCGGATTCCTGCTATAGCTACCGCCCGCGCGCGCCGACCCGTAGCGCGGAGCCCCCCTTCGGTTGGAATGTGGCCAATTTGACGCACCTCAGGGCCGTGGGGCTGGTTTTCCTGTTCGCGCTGCTGGCCTCGCCCGCCTCGGCGCAGACGCCCCGCCAGAAGAGCTATCCGGTCTCCGCTCTCGAGATCGCCTACGCGCTCGAGCACCCGCGACAGCCGGCCGTCGCCGAGCTGCTCGACCTCGAAGTCGAGATGCGCGTCACGCGCGGCGGACTCATGCAGCCCCACCCCACGGCGCTGAGCACGCGCTTTCGGCTGGGCGAGATCCCGCCCGACACCCGCATCTGGACGACCGGCCTCCACCACCTGACTCAGCAGATCCTCGCCGAGTTCGAGCGCCGCGACATCGGCGGGGTGATCCTGACCCTGCCCGATCTCGAAGAGGGCAGCGGCCGCGACCTGCGCGCCCCGGGCGAGACCCGCCTGCGCATCCACGTCTGGACGGGGCGCGTCGAGAACGTCGTCACCGTGGCCGACGGTCCGCGCTTCGCGGGCACGCTGGAAGAGCGCAGCAACCGGCCGGAACACGACTGGGTGCGCCAGGGCTCGCCGGTCACGGCCGGCGGCGACGGCGCCCTGATCGAAGTGTCCGCCCTCGAGGACTACACCCTGAGGCTCTCGCGCCACCCGGGCCGTCGCGTCGATGCAAAGCTGCGCCCGGGGCAGGCCAGTGGCGCCAGCGTGCTCGAGTACCACGTGGCCGAGACCAAGCCCTGGATCGCCTACGCGCAGTATTCGAACACCGGCACCCGCGCCACCGGCCACGCCCGCCAGCGCTTCGGCTTCGCGCACAACCAGCTGACCGGGCGCGACGACGTCCTGCGCCTCGACTACAGCACCGGGAGCTTCGACCAGGTGCACGGGGTCTTCGGCAGCTACGACACCCCTCTCGACGACGCGAAACGCGTACGCCTGCGGGCCTTCGGCTCGTGGTCGCGTTACGACGACGCGCCCCTCGGCGACACCGGGCTGCTCGAGTTCTGCTCGGGCCTCGGGGGGCCGGCCCTCACCGACTGCGAGGGCATCTTCACCGGGGTCGAGTTCTCGGGCGAGCAGTGGGAGGTGGGATCGCGCCTGGGCCTCGAGGTGCTCCAGCGCGGGGCGTGGTTCGTGGATGTCTTCGCCATCGGGCGCTGGCGCGAAGCCAGCTCCGAGAACGAAAACGCCGCGGGCGATCCGGTCGGCGGCTTCGCCAACGGCCGCGCCGACTTCTTCCTGCTGGGCGGCGGCGCCCTGCTCTCCTACGACGACTGGATCACCCGGCTCGACCTCGGCGCCAGCTTCGAGGCCAACCTGCCCGGAGTCACGGGCACGAACACCCAGGACCTGATCGAGCTCGGCCGCGTCGCGCCCGACACCGACTTCCAGCTGCTGCGCTGGAACGGCGAGCTCGGCTTCTACATCGAGCCCATCCTCTACTACGGACGCGGCTTCGGCGACCCGGGCAGCGCGGCGCGCTCCACGCTGGCCCACGAGGTGGTGATCCGCACACTGGGGCAGTGGTCGCTGGGCAACCGCCTGGTGCCGCAGTTCCAGCAGGTTGCCGGCGGCATGCACACCGTGCGCGGCTACCGGCAATCGGTGACGGCCGGCGACTCGGCGGCGATCGGCAGCGCCGAGTACCGCCTCCACCTGGCCCGCCTGATCGATCCCGGCGGCGAGCCGGTCGAGGTGCCGGTGATCGGGCCCTTCCAGGTGCGTCCACGCACCGTCTTCTCCCGCGCCGACTGGGACCTGCTCCTG
>Ga0224508_10002807_pt1 | contig 14651 bp, 13 predicted proteins | sample SF_Jan12_sed_USG_4_FD_170157 | JGI IMG/M metagenome (GOLD analysis project Ga0224508, IMG submission 170157) | Sediment microbial communities from San Francisco Bay, California, United States - SF_Jan12_sed_USGS_21 | ecosystem: Environmental > Aquatic > Marine > Sediment | place: USA... | reverse complement strand
GGCCAAAATCGCCCGGCCCTGCGGGTGGGGCGCATCGGGGCGCCGGGTGCGTTGCGGCGCTTGCCCGACCCGTCCTCCGCAGCAGCGGCGCTGCCGCTGCGGAGGGTGGATGCGCGCATCGCCCCCGGGCGCCCACTGCGCGCCGCGCCTACCCGGGCGACCCGATCCGCTCCCATGAAATGAGTCATTATTTGTGACCTTTGGTATAACGGCAAGGATTGACCGGCAGGCCCGGGAACACGGGGCACCACCCGCCGTTCTAAGCGCCGCCGCACGTCAGCGGCGGCGCAGGTAGGTGAGCAAAACATAAACCAGCCAGAGCGGCACGATGACGGCGGCGCCACGGATCACGAAGGTCCAGACCCAGCGGAACAGCCGCGTGCCCAGGTCGACCGCGTCCTGCGACAAGGGGCCGAGCCGCCCGACGTAGGCCCAGGGGTTTACGTCGAAAAGCGAAAGCACGAACCCTACGCCGAGCGAGGCCACCAGCAGCTTGATGATGATGTCGAGCAGCTTGCCCGGCATGGCGCCCCCCGATGCGATCTTATCGGCCCCCGATTACGCAGCCATAATCGTCCGATCGCCTGGTCAAGGCAACCACCACCGGCCCGCCGAGCCATGCCACCATGACCGCACACTAGAGCCGGCCAAGGCGATGGGCGCCGCGTCCGGAATCGCTTGCCGCACCACCAGCACCAGACCCAGCTTTTCTAGGGAACCGGCTGGATGAGATGTTGGGCAAACCCATCTATTTGAACTATAAGAAGCGTGACACGCCACGCGGCCAGGGGCCGGCGGGGCCGGCTAAATCGAAAAGGGACCGGAACATGTTCGGCTTGGCCAACACAAGGATCGCCCTGCTTGCCGCGGCCGCCCTGCTGTCGCTGGCGGCAAGTGGCGGCGCACTGGGCCAGGGCAGCCTGTTCGACAAGGCGAAGGAGACCCTCGGCGACTACAGCGGGTCGCTGCTCGGCTCCGAGGCCCTGGGCGGCGACCAGATCGCGGCCGGCCTGCGCGAGGCGCTCAAAGTCGGATCGGAACGGGTGGTGCGGCAGGTCGGCGCGCCGGACGGATTCAACGCCGACCCCGAGATCCATATCCCCCTGCCCGGCGTGCTAAAGGACGTCCAGTCCATGCTGAAGCGCGTCGGCATGGCGGAGCTGGGCGACGATCTGGAGGTCAAGCTGAACCGGGGCGCCGAGGCCGCGGCGCCCGAGGCCAAGGCGCTGTTCCTGCGGGCAATCAGCGAGATGACGCTGGACGACGCCGAGAAGATCTACAAAGGGCCCGACGACGCCGCCACGCAGTACTTCAAGGATAAGATGTCGCCGCCGCTGGCCGAGCGCATGACCCCGGTCGTCGACAAGAGCCTCTCCGAGGTCGGCGCGGTCCGCTCCTACGACGAGATGATGGGCCGTTACGAGGCGATCCCTTTCGTGCCGGACGTCAAGGCCGACCTGACGGCCTACGTGGTGGGCAAGGCGCTCGACGGCATATTCTTCTATATCGCCAAGGAGGAAGCCGCGATTCGCAGCGACCCGGCGGCCCGCACGACGGATCTACTGAAGAAGGTCTTCGGCGCCGGCTGAGCGCCGACCCCTCGGCCGAGAAGACGGTCGGTAGAACAGGGTCTGTCCGACCACATTGCGACTTTTGGTCGTCTATCCAGCCGGAGAGAAGGTCTCGGCCGCAACCAGATCGGCGCCTTCGCGGCCGTGGTAGAAGCCGTTCGAGAAGGGCGCGATGTCGACCAGTTCCCTGAGCCGAGCCTCGGCCTCGGCCAGGTCGTCGCGGCCATCCAGAACGCCCTGAAAGATCCCGGCGACCGCGACCATGTCGACGGACTGCGGCCACAGGCGGAAACAACCGATGCCCAGATCCCGAAGCTTCTCGAGCTCGCGCAGCAGGGAGCAGAGGGTATGGGACAATGTCTGCGTGCCGTTGACGGCGAGGAAGCCATCGCCTTCCAGGGTCTCGAGGGCCATGCCGTCCGGGTCCTCCTCGCAGACGTAGCGGCAGCCGTCCTTGTGCAGGTCGTGGGCGCGGGCATGGTAGCAGCGCGCGGAGAGCGCGAGTGGCAGCCGGCCGAAGACCTGGACCTCGAGCTCGGCGTTCCCGGCCGCCCGGCCGAGGACCTCGAGCGAACCCACCGGCAACTCGCAGGGCAGCACGACGCGGTCCGCGCCGCCTCGCACCAGGACCTCTAGGGTGCCTTCGTTGTAGACGTTGACGAACGGGCCGATGACGTGCGGCCGGCCGGCCAGGAGCGCGGCGCCCGAGATGTCGTTGGCCTCGACCCGCATGTCCGGCGCCGCGGCCAGCGCGCGGACCGTCTCCATCTCGCGCTCGTTCATGATCAGCGCCAAGGTCGAATGCACGACTTCCTTGCCGGCGCGCGCCAAACGCTCGCTCACTTCGGGGACATAGGGCTCGAAGAAGGACGAACGCTTGGAGCAGACCACCTCGCCGAGATAGACGACATCGATGGCGGCCTCGTCGGCGATCCGGAAGTAGAAGTCGCGCTTGACCTCGGCCGGCCAGTTGTAGAGCACCGGACCGAGGGTCAGTTTGGCCGCAGGCGACATCGCCGTCCTCATCGCCAAGTCTTCGTGTAGGCGCCGGTCGTCTCGCGCAGGCCTTCGGTCATGCCGCCGAGGCCGAGTGGGGGCACGGGATCGCCGCGCGCCGCCGCGTCGACCGCGCGCCGGAACGCGGCGACGACCTCGGCAATATAGGCGCGACCGCGCTGCCGGCCCTCGATCTTCAGAGCCCGCACGCCAGCGGCCATGAGCTCCGGCAGGACGGTGCTCGCATCCAGGGAAGTCGGCTCCTCGAACAGGTAGCCGGCGCAGCCGCCGGCGACGAAGCGGCCCTTGCACAAGGTCGGATAGCCGGCCGGCTCGCCGTCCGGGAATTCGTTGATGGTGAAGCGGCCGAGGCGCGAAACCATCCGGCCGCCCAGTTGCTCATAGCGGACGTGACTGGCCGGGGAGCAGACGCCGTTCATGTTGGGCGAGCGCCCGGTGGCATAGGCCGAGAGCGTGCAGCGCCCCTCGGCCATGACGCACATGCCGCCGAAGGCGAAGACCTCGGTCTCCACTGGGATCTGCACGTTGAGCCGGGCGATCTCCGTCACGGTCAGGACACGCGGCAGCACCACCCGCTGCACGCCGAAAGCCTCATGGTAGTAAGCGATGGCGGTGGGATTGGAGGCCGAGGCCTGCACGGAAAGGTGGCGCCGCGTTTCCGGATGCCGGCGCCGGGCGTAGTCCAGCAGGCCGATATCGGCCAGGATCAGCGCGTCCGCGCCCAGTTCCGCCGCGTCATCCACCGCCCGGTGCCAGGGACCGGGATTGCCGGCGGCGGCGAACGTGTTGACGGCGACATAAATCCTGCAGCCGCGCTCGTGCGCGTAAGCCAAGCCGTCGCGCAGCTCCGGGCGGCTGAAGTTGAGGCCCGGGAAGTTGCGGGCGTTGGTTTCGTCGCGAAAGCCCAGGTAGACCACGTCCGCGCCCGCGTCGACCGCCGCGCGAAGGGCGCCGGGCGTTCCCGCCGGACAGACCAGCTCCAAGGGCGTTCCGCTCACGGTCGAGCAGTCCCGGGTCTGGCAGCGCGCTTGCCGGCCGCGTTCGCGCGCGGCATCCCGGTACGCAAGTCCGCCAGGTCGTCTTCCAGATCGCGCAGCCGCGCGGTCTGGGCATCGCACCGCCCGTCCACGGGAGCGACAAAGGCCGCCCGGACGGTTTCAAGGTCCCGCTCGGCGCGTGCGAAAAGCGCCTCTGCCGCACCGAACGCCCGCCTGGCCGGCCCGTTCAGGGGACCGAAAAGCGACAGCAAGTCCTCGGCAAGGTCGATCCCGCCGCTGTCGACCGCATTGCGTAGGGTCAACACGGCCTCCATGTCGCCCTCGACCGCGAGATCGCGGGAAAAGAACGCCGCGTCTCCGTCCATGCGCCCCTCGAGCAGCCGGATCAGCACCAGGAGCGGGCCGCGGAGGACGGCGCTGGGCGACTCCATGTCGTCCGCATTACCGACCACCGAGAGGCGCGGCGCGGGCGGGCCCAGGCGCAGCGTGAAACAGAACGGCAGGTCCACGGGGTCGATCAGGAAGGATGCGTTCTCCAGGGTATCCAGGCGTTCGAAGACATCCGAGTGCCGCCGCCGCATCAAAGTCATCGCGAGATCCAAGGCCGGTTGCAGGAGGACCAGCGGCAACGGACGCAACGCGAACCCGGCCAGCAGGACGGGCGACAGGGACGGTGTCCCGCGGTTTGGCTCGTTCGTCACGGGTGCATCGGCGCGATGGTTGACTCCGCCGGCGACCTCCGGCCACCGGTAAACCAAGAATGCACCGCACCGCCATCCCCGGCATTGACACAAGTCAAGAATGAGCGGCGCGGCCCGACGTTCAGCCCTCCCAAAGACCTTCGCGGCGGACGTCCGCCATGGCGCGTTCGATGCCGGCGCGCAGCAGGCCCACGAGGTCGTCGACCTGCGCTTTGGTGATGATCAGGGGTGGCGAGAGCACACACATGTTGATCAGCGGGCGTGCGAGAAGGCCCAGCGCCTGACAGTGCGCGTCGATCCGCGAACCTATTTCGTAGTCCAGGATCAGCGGGTCCTGGCTTTCCCGGCTAATGACGCATTCGACGCAGGCCATCAGCCCCATGCCGCGCACGTCCCCGACAATGGGAATCTCGCGTAACTCTCGAAGCCGCTCCTGAAAGTACGGGCCGATGTCGCGCGCGTTCTCCAGGACGCCGTCGCGCTCCATGATCTCGATGTTCTTGAGCGCGGCGGCGGCGGCCACCGGATGTCCGGAGTAGGTGAAGCCGTTGGAGAAGATGGCGCCTTTCGGATCCACACCATCGAGCTGTCCGATCAGCCGGTCGGAGAGGATGGCCGCGCCCATCGGCACGTAGCCCGAGGTCAGGCCCTTGGCGGTCGTGATGATGTCGGGGACGATGCCGAACACCTCCTCCGAGGCGAAGAAGTGACCCAACCGGCCGAAGGCGGTGACGACCTCGTCGCTGATATAGATCACGTCGTGGCGCCGGCAGACCTCCAGGCAGCCCCTGTGGTAGCCGGGCGGCGGCACGATGACGCCGCCCGAGGCCAGGATCGGCTCGGCGATGAAGGCGGCCACCTTGTCCGGGCCGAGTTCGAGGATCTTGGTCTCCAGGTCCGCCACCTTGGCGTCGCAGAAGGCCTCCACGCTCATGCCCTTGGGGCGGCGATAGGGGTTGGGCGACGGCAGGTGGTGGATCAGGCCGGTTTCGAAATCCAGGTAGTTCTTGTCCCGGGTCTTGCCCGAGCAAGAGGCCGAGAGGTAGGTGCTGCCGTGATAGGCGTCGTGGCGGGAAATGACGTGCTTCTTCTCCGGCCGGCCCAGGTAGTTGTTGAAGAACGTGACGAACCGCAGGGCCGAGTCCACGGCCGTCGAACCGCAGGTGGTGAAGAACACCTGGTTCAGGTCGCCCGGCGCCAGGTCCGCGAGCTTCTGCGCCAGCCGGGCGCCCGGCACGTTGCTTAGGCTCCAGGGGCTGTAATAGGTCAGGCTCTTGATCTGCTCGGCCACCGCCTCGGCGATCTCCGCGTTGCCGTGGCCGATATTGACGCACCACATGCCCGCCGGGCCGTCGATCAGCTTATTGCCGTCGGTATCGTAGACATAGATGCCCTCGGAACGGGCGATGACGGTGCGCTCGCCCTGGGCTTCGGCGCCGAAGCTGTCCCAGGGGTGGACCCAGTGCCGGTCCCGGGCACGGGCGTCTTCGGTGTTCAACTTCAATTCGGTGTCCTCCGGCTCGTCAATGATCCAACGGCGGGGTCGCACTGCGACGCGGCGTCTTGAAGAACGGGCGCTCGGTGATGTGACATAGTGCGACCACCTTTTCCCATTTGCCTTCCTTGTTGACATAGATCTCGGTCCAAAGGGGTTCCTTGCCGAGGTCATAGGGGCGTTTCAGCGTCGCGATGGCGATGTTCCGCTTGCAGGTCGGCGACCACATGGCCGAGGTCACGGTGCCGACCTGCGTCGCCTCGCCGACATAGACCAGGGCGTCACGGGCCGGTTTGCTGCCCAGGACCTCGAGTCCGACCACGTGGTAGCGCGACCCCTTTTCCCGTTCCTCGAGAAGCGCGCGGCGGCCCGTGAAATGACCTTTGTCGAAGTCCACCAGCCGGTTCAGTCCCAATTCGAAGGGAGAGCGCCCCCGGTTCGGCCGCAGGGCGTTGTCCTTGGCGACGAAATCGATGTTGGTCGCGATGAACCCGGCCTCGATCCGCGCAAGGTCCAGCGCCGCCGAGCCGATCGGCCGCAGACCGTGCAGCCGGCCCGCCTCCCACAGGGCGTCCCAGAGGTCGAGGGCGCGCTCCGGCGGGACCCAGAGCTCGTATCCGAGATCGCCGGTGAACCCGGTCCGCGAAACGGTCAACGCGCCGCCGCCGAATTCGAAATCCGTCACGTCAAAGGGCCTGAGCGCCGCGGCGCCCTCGAGTCCCATGCGCTTGAGGACGGCGAAAGACGTCGGCCCCTGGAGGGCTAGCCCGGCGACCTCATCGGACACGTCATCGATCGTGACGTCGAAGCCGACGGCGGACTCCCAAAGCCAGAGATACTGCCGCTCCTGGCAACACAGGCGGAACTCGGTCTCGGAGAAGCGGAACACGGTGCCGTCGTCGAGGACATGTCCCGCGTCGTCGCACCAGATGCAGTAGCCGACCCGCCCCGGCGCGATCTTGCGGACATCGCGCGTCAGCAAGCGGTTCATGAAGCGCTCCGCGTCGGGGCCATGAACGCAGTACTTGTTCATCGGCGAAACGTCGAAGACTGTCGACTGGTTGCGAACCGCGAAATATTCCAGCTCGACGTTGTCGAAGGCGTTCACGGTGGTGTATCCGCCCCACCGCACCCATTCGTTCGTCAGGCAAAGGCCCGAGAGGCGTGGATGGAAAGGGGTCGGCCGGGACACCTCGGTGTGCAGCGAGGGCCGGGCTTCCGTCAGGTCGCTCATCCTACCGCCTCCCGCGCCATGACACGCTTTGCCGCGTTCATACCGGCCACCCCCATCACGCCGCCGCCGGGATGGGCCCCGGCGCCGCAGAGGAACAGGCCGGCGACGGGCGTTTCGTATTGCGCCGCGCCCGGCACCGGGCGAAGCATGAACATCTGGTCGACGACCAGTTCGCCGTGGTGCCAATGGCCCCCGGTCATCCGAAAGCGCCGTTCCAGATCGAGCGGCGTCAGCAGCTGCTGCCCCACGACCAGCGATCGGAGGCCCGGAGCATGGGCCTCGAGCAGATCGAGCACGATCTCCTGGAAGCCGTCCCGGGCCGCGTCCCATCCCGCCTCGAGGCGAGTGGGGGCGTATTGCACCACGGCGGAAAGAACATGCCCGCCGTCGGGCACGAGCGTGGCGTCGTGCACGCTGGGCAGCGTGATCTCGAGCGCGGGACGCGGCGAGAACTCGCCGTACTTGGCCGGGTTGAAGGCCTCTTCCAGGTAGCCGACCGACGGGGCGATCACCAGCCGCTCCCCAAGCGCTTCCGCCGGCAGTCCCTGGATTTCCGGCAGCCCCTTCAGCGCCAGGTTCAGCTTCGCGGCGCTGCCTCTCGTCCGTATGTTCGCGACCTGCCGCACGAAACCGGCATCCAGATGTTCCGCGCCGAGAAGGTCCAGAAAGGTGATTTTCGGGCCGGCGTTGGAGATCACCTCAGGGGCGCGGATGTCCTCGCCCGAGTCCAGGACGACGCCAGCCGCACGATCGCCCTCCACGAGAACGCGGGTCACAGGGGCCTGCGTCCGGATTTCCGCGCCAGCGGCCGAGGCCGCCGCCGCCAAGGCGTCGGCGACCGCGCCCATGCCGCCCTTCGGCACGGCCACCGCCCCCTGCACGCCGGCCGCCGAACCGCTCAGCCGGTAGAGCAGCGACAGCACCGTGTTCGGCGAACGCGGTCCCACGTGCTCGCCCAGCACCGCGTCGAAGGCGAGCGCGCCGACCAGCAACTCGTCCTCGATCTCGTCCTCGAAGAGATCGGCGACGTTCATCAGGACGATGCGAAGGAACTCCCTCATATCCGCCCGGCCCAGGCGCCGGATGGCCCAGCCGAGCTTGAGCAGGCTCTTGCGGTCGGACCACGCCGTGGTTCCCAGCCTGGGCGGCACTTCCGTGAGCATCGGCTTCAGCGCCTTCGCGTATTTCAGGAGTCTGGCGCGGACGCGGCGGTAGCCTGCCAGGTCGGCCTCGCTCACGCCCGGGCCATCGAAACGGGTCACCGAGGCGCCGTCGATCCGGAGGTGCCGGCCCGACCGCTCCAGCGCGACCGTCGCCAGCCCCCGGGCGGCCAAGGCGAGGCCGTGGCCGGCCAGACCGAGATCCTTTTCGATGGCCGGGTGCAGGTGATGAAGAAGATGGGCAAAGACCGGCGCCCGGTAGCCGGGCGCGATTTCCTCTGTCGCGGCGGCGCCGCCGACCTTCTCCCGAGCCTCCAGCACCAACACATTCCGTCCGGAGCGGGCAAGATAGGCCGCGCAGACGAGCCCGTTGTGGCCGCCGCCGATCACGATCGCATCGTATGTACCGCTCATCGCGCCATCTCCCGGACCGTCTGCTTCGCGCCGAGGTCACGGAGTATCTCGCGCGCGGCATTGGCGCCCGGCGCGGCCATGACGCCGCCGCCCGGGTGGGTCGACGAGCCGCACATGTAGAGCCCTTTCACGGGCGAGCGATATTGGGCGTAGCCGGGAACGGGCCGGTTGAATACGAGCTGATCGAACGTGAGCTCGCCCTGGAAGATGTTGCCTTCGGTCAGCCCGATCTCGTTTTCGATGTCCCAGGGCGTGCGGACCTCGGCATGCAGGATCAGGTCCTTGAAGTTCGGGCTGTAGTCGGCGATCTGATCGATCACCGTTTGCCCGAAGGCGTCCCGGTTCGGTCCGTCCCAGGGCTCGCCGTTCGCCAGCTCGGGCGGCGCGTACTGGACGAAGACGGTCATGTAGTGCTTTCCGGGCGGCGCCATCGTGGGGTCGATCTGGGTGGGAATCATCATGTCGACGTAGGGGTCGCGCGACCACGTCCCGCGCTTCCAGTCGTCGTAGGCCTTCTCCATGCGCTCGATGGAATCGGTGAAGTGCGTGTCGCCCTTGCGGAAGGGCGCGCCCTCGGGGAGCGCTGGAAAATCAGGTAGTCCGTCGAGGGCGATATTGAGCTTTCCCGAGGAGCCGCGGATCTTGAAACGCCGCACGCCCTCGAGAAAGTCCGCCGGGAGGTCCTCGCGGGCGACGCATTTGAGGAACGTCCGCTTGACGTCCATGTTCGAGACGACCGTCCGGGCGAAATGCGCGTCGCCGTTTTCGAGCGCGACGCCGACCGCGCGGCCGCCCTTGACCAGGACCTTCTCGACGCCCGCGCCCATTGCGATCTCGCCGCCGTGGGCCTGCAGGGCCAGGGCCAGCGACTTGGCGATCGAGCCCATGCCGCCGCGGGCGAAGCCCCAGGAACCGATGTTGCCGTCGACCTCGCCCATGTAGTGGTGCAGAAGGATATAGGCGGAGCCGGGCGAGCAGGGCCCCAAGGCGGTGCCGATGATGCCGGAGCCCGCGAGATGCGCCTTGATCACGTCGCTTTCGAAATACTCGTCGAGGAAATCGGCGATGCTCATGGTCCAGAAGCGGATGGTCTCGTACATCTGCGCTTCGCCGAGGTCGTGGAACTTCTTGCCGAGGAACAGCAGCTCCCTGAGGTCGCGCGGCTTGAAGGAGGTCGGGTCCGGCGGCGCGCGCAGAAGCAACGGCTTGATGAAGCGACACTGGCGCATGAGGTCCATGCTGTAGCGGTGGTAGGCCTCGGCATCCTTCCTCGAGTGCCGGGCGATCTCCCGATACAGCGCCTCATGGTCGTTGTGATAGGCGAAGTAGTCGCAGTCCTGCGTCAGCGTCACCCCGCCGTCGTAGGGGATGACCTGCAGGCCGTGTTTCGCGAGCTCGAGGTCGCGCACGATTTCCGGACGCATCAGGCTGCTGACATAGGAGCAGTTCGAGTAGATCCAGCCCGGGTGAAGCTCGCGGCTGACCGTCGCGCCGCCGATATAGTCGTTCCGCTCGACGACCAGCACCTTCAGGCCGGCCTTTGCCAAATAGCACGCCGTGGTCAGGCCGTTGTGGCCCGCCCCCATGACGATCGCGTCGTGCGCCTCCCTCATGCCGCAGGTCTCCGTCACTGCCCGCCGTCACCCGATAAAACTGACTGAGCGCTCAGTTAGTTTTATTGACACACTTAACTTTGTTTTCTATAGCTTTTCAAGTCGATTTTTCCTCCCCCAACGGCTTGAGGGAAGGTGATGGGAACCGCGATGGAGACGGCATCGCGCAAGAAGCCGGCTAGAAGCCAGGCCGAAAGGTCGGCCTTTCGACGCCGGCAGATCATCGCCGCCACGATCGATTCTATCGGCAAGATCGGTTTTGCGGAAACAACGCTGGCAACCGTGGCCAAGGAGGCCGGCGTGTCGCAGGGCATCCTGGTCTTTCACTTCAAGACCAAGGACGCGCTGCTGGAAGAAACGCTCCGCTATCTGGCGGACGAATATCGTGCGCTCTGGTCGAGAGCGCTTTCCGCCGCGGACGAGGGACCAGCCGAGCGGCTCCGCGCGATGCTGCTCGCCGACTTCGACCCGCCCGTTTTCACCCGAAAGAAAGTGGCCGTCTGGCACGCGTTCTTTGGCGAGGCCAAGGCACGGCCCAAGTACCTGGAAATCTATGGCGTGCTCGACCGGGCCCACTGGGAGGCGGTGGCCGGGCTCTGCCGGGAGTTGCTGGCCGGCGAACGCGGTGCCGCGGATGAAGACGAGGCGGCCGCGATCGCCTATGGACTCTGCGCGCTGAGCGACGGTCTGTGGCTGAACTTTCTGCTCACCCCCAGAGGCTTCGGGCGCAAACAGGCGCGCCATATCATGCTGCGTCAGTTGCGCGCATACTTCCCGGACCGTTATGAGGACGATGCGAGGACCGTGGCATGACCTTCACCCTGCCCGCGGATGCCCTGGACTGGCGGGACCGTATCCGCAAGTTCGCGGACGACGAGCTGATCCCCTGGGAGGTGCACGCGGAGCTCAACGCAGGCGAAATACCGGCCGACGCCGCCGAACGGCATCGGACCCTCGCCCGGGAGATGGGCCTCTCGGGCATGGATGCGCCCAAGGTGCGCGGCGGGCTGGCGCTCGGCGTGACCGCCCAGGTCGTCATCTGGGAGCAGCTGGGCCGGGTCACCAACGCGCTCGGCTGGTGCTTCAGCGAGGCCCACAGGTGGATGTTCGAAGCCTGCAGCGAGGACCAGATCGAGCGCTACGTGCTGCCGGTGATGCGCGGCGAGCGCCACGAATGCTACGCGATCACCGAAGCGGAGTCGGGCTCGGACGTGGACGGCATCCGCGCGACCGCGCGCCGCCAGGGCAACGGCTATGTGGTCGACGGAGAGAAGTGGTATGTGACCAGCGCCAACTTCGCCGACTTCTTCATCCTGCAGGCGAAGATCGAGGGCGGCGACGGTGCCCACGCGCTCTTCTTCATCGACAAGGACACGGCGGGCATCGAGTTGGTAAGCACGCCGGTCTTCTCCCACACCTACGCCCATCACCACCCCACCTACCGCTTTGCCGGGGTGTTCGTCCCGGCCGCCAATCTGATCGGCGCCGAGGGCGAGGGCATGACCTTCTCGCACGCCTGGTTCCGGCGCGAGCGGCTGATGATCGCCGCACGCTGCTGCGGCGCGGCCGCCCGGCTGATCGAGGAGGCGTCGGCCTTCGCGCGCGGCCGGATCGTCTCCAGATCGCCGATCTCCGAACATCAGGCCATCCAGACCATGCTGGCGGACAGCGTGACCGAGCACTGGGCGGCGCGTCTTATCACCTACGAATGCGCGGCCGCCCACGACCGGGGCGAGGACGTAAAGGCGCTCCACGCCAAGTGCTCGATGGCCAAGCTCCACGCGTCGGAAATGGCGAACCGGGTCGCCGACCGGGCGGTGCAGATCTTTGGCGGCCGCGGCTATATGCGCGAGAACGTGGCGGAGCGCTTCTTCCGCGAACTGCGCGTGGACCGCATCTGGGAGGGCACGAGCGAGATTCAGCGGCTTATCATCGCGCGCAACTTCATGAAGCGGGGTCTGCCGCGGCTTGCGGAGGCCGGCGCTTCGGGCTAAGCGTGAAGGCGGCGGGCGCCACAGGACTGTTTTGGGGGGGAGATCTCTTGAAACGACGCGAAGGACGTGCGGCCGGCGACCCCGGCGGGAAATACGCGGCCAGGACGGGGTGGGCGGGATGAGTGCCCGGGCCCCGCGCACCGAATCCGGCCCGCGCCGCTTCGCCGGCTTCCGCGCCCTGCTTTCCCGCAGCGACGCTGTTCGGGGCTACGTCCTTATTTCCCCCACCTTCATCGTCATGACCGCGTTGATGGTCGCGCCGGTGGCCATGGCCGTCGTTTACAGCCTCTGGACCCAGTCGTATCTGGACATCGACAAGACGCTGACCCTCTCGAATTACGCGGAAGCGACGACCGAACGCATGTATCGCGTGCTGCTCGGACGTTCGCTGATGATCTCCGGGCTGGTGACCCTGGTCACGGTGGGGCTCGCCTATCCCATGGCGTACTTCGTGGCCTTCCACGTCAAGCGGAACAAGCTGATCTGGCTGATCATGATCACCGTGCCGTTCTGGACCAGCTATCTGCTTCGGGTCTTCGCGTGGAAGATCATCCTGGGCTTCAACGGGGTCGTGAACTCGGGGCTGAAGGGGCTCGGCCTGATCGACCAGCCGCTGCAGTTTCTGCTGTACAACCCCACCTCCGTCGTCATCACCCTCGCCCACGCCTGGGCCGCCTTCGCGATCCTGCCGATCTACGTATCGCTGGAGAAGATCGACCGCTCGCTCCTGGAAGCGGCCACGGACCTGGGAGACGGGCCGGTGCGGCGGTTCCTGCGGGTGACCTTGCCGCTCTCGCTTCCGGGCATCATCGCCGCGTCGCTCATCATCTTTATCCCGACCGTCGGGGACTACGTCACGCCGGCCCTGGTCGGCGGCGCGGAGGGCCGGATGATCGCGAACATCATCCAGGCCCAATTCGGGAAAGCCAACAACTGGCCCCTGGGCGCGGCGATCGCGATCAGCACGATGGCCGTGGTGACGGTGATTTCCCTGGCCTACGTCTGGCTCACCCGCAAGGCGACGGAGCGAATCGCATGAAGGACGTGAGCTATATCCACCGGCCCAACCGGCCGTTGGCCGTATACGCGATCCTGTACCTCGGGTTCCTGTACCTGCCCGTGCTGTTTCTGCCGCTCTTCTCCTTCAACGACGCCACGACCATTGCATTTCCGCTGAAGGGATTCACGCTGCGCTGGTATGAACAGCTGGCCGAGATCCCCGCGCTCCACGGTGCGCTGCTGAACAGCCTGAAGGTGGGCGCTGTCACGGCGGTGGTGAGCACCTTCCTCGGCATCTTCGCGGCCAAGGCCGTGACCCGCTACACGGCACCCGGCCTGCGCCCGGCTATGGCGATCATCATGGTGCCGCTGGTCATCCCCGAGGTCATTCTCGGCACCGCGCTCCTGATCCTCGTGGTGCAGCTGGGCATGGAGCTGTCGCTCGTCAGCATCACCGTCGGCCACATCATCGTGACGGTGCCCTTCGCCGTGGCCATGCTGATCTCGCGCTTCGAGGGCTTCGACAAGAGCATGGAAGAGGCCTCGAGCGACCTCGGGGAGAACGCCTGGTGGACCTTCTGGCGGGTCACCTTTCCGCTGGTCTTTCCAGGAATTCTGGCGAGCCTGCTGGTCACCTTCACGATCTCCTTCGACGAGTTCATCATGGCATTCTTCCTGTCAGGGACGGAGACGACGCTGCCCGTCTACATGTGGAGCCAGTTGCGCTTTCCCGCGCGATTGCCCAGCGTGCTCGCGCTCGGCGCGCTCATCCTGCTCGCTTCGTTCTTCGTGGTGACCTTCGCTGAGTGGATCCGGCGGCGGGGCGTTTCCAGGTCCCAACCGGGGCTCTAAGAGATGACCGACGACACGCCCTTCATCGCCATCGACCGCGTTTCCAAGTCCTTCGGGCCGGTCGTCGCGGTCGACGACGTGACGATCAGCATTCGCCGCGGCGAGTTCTTCTCCCTGCTGGGGCCGTCGGGATGCGGGAAGACCACGCTGTTGCGCATGATCTCCGGTTTCGAGACGCCGACGGCGGGGGAGATCCACATCGACGGCAATCCCATGTCCGCCGTGCTGCCGCACGAGCGTCCCACCAACATGGTGTTCCAGAACTACGCCATCTTTCCGCACCTGGACGTGCGCGGGAACATCGCCTACGGGCTTAGAAAACACCGTCTATCCAAGGCCGAGGTCGACCAGCGCGTCGGCGATACGCTGGACATGGTGAAGCTTTCGGGTTTCGAGAACCGGCGCGCCACCCAGCTCTCCGGCGGACAGCGTCAACGAGTCGCCCTGGCCCGGGCGCTGATCATGCGGCCCAAGGTGTTGCTGCTGGACGAGCCCCTGGCGGCGCTCGACAAGAAGCTCCGCGAGAACATGCAGCTGGAGCTGCGCTCGCTGCAGCAGTCGGTGGGCATCACCTTCATCCTGGTCACTCACGACCAGGAGGAG
>Ga0224508_10002806_pt1 | contig 14652 bp, 33 predicted proteins | sample SF_Jan12_sed_USG_4_FD_170157 | JGI IMG/M metagenome (GOLD analysis project Ga0224508, IMG submission 170157) | Sediment microbial communities from San Francisco Bay, California, United States - SF_Jan12_sed_USGS_21 | ecosystem: Environmental > Aquatic > Marine > Sediment | place: USA... | reverse complement strand
CCTGCCCAACCTGCCGAAATCATTCACCTTTTTGGATTTCTGGTCGCTACTTTTTACACACCTGTGCAAATAGGTGCAAAACGCGCAAATCCGCGTGGTTACTGCCGCAAACGGCATTCGCTATGTAAACTTTGCGCAACACCCCTGTTAACTAAAGCTTACACTGTCCATTTTTGGACAAGGGTCGGAAAGTGGCTTGGTTGCTGGCGATGAGGCGCATCAGAAAACTGAGGGTGTCGTACTTTTCGTAAGCTTTAGTTAACATCTTTGCGTAGTGGGTGTCCGCTTGTGGACAGGGTGGGCCAAAACGTAAACTTTGGGCACCATGCTGGGCCTCACTTTCCCGACGGCCAGAACTCGAGGTATGCTGCGGGCTTCCGATGCACCGCAAGTGCAGGCAGGGCCTACGTTTCCGGCGATTGTCCGATTCCGGACACTTTCCAGAACCAAGCCAAAAAGTACGTAATCGACGGCCGGAAACGTAGGCGGGGCCTCACTTTGCGGCCGCATCAGATTTCTGAGGGGTACGCAAAAAGTGCGGGCGCGAGGGGGCCCCATCACGTGGTCTCCCTGACCCACCGGCGGGGCAGCCCCCCCACAGATTTTCGGCTGGTCAGCCGCCTCTAAGGTCCCTATGCTACTCACTCCCTTGTTAGGAGTGAGTGTGAGGCTTCGTCCATTCTTCAGTTATTACGGCGGGAAGTGGCGGGACACCCCAGCGAACTACCCCTCGCCGTCGCACGCTGTGATAGTGGAGCCCTTCGCAGGCTCGGCGGGATACTCTCTGCGTTACCCTGCCGCGCAGGTGCTTTTGTGCGAGGTAGACCCCATTCTGGTTGGTCTGTGGGACTATTTGATTCGCGCTCGAGCTCGGGAAATCCGTGCCATCCCGGATCTGCCCGTAGGCGGCACGGTAGACGACCTACCGGTGGTTCAGGAGGCCCGCTGGCTGGTTGGCTTCTGGCTAAATCGCGGTGTCTCAGCCCCGCGCTTGCGCGCCTCGAAGTGGATGCGCTAAGATGCGTGATGAGGGCGAGAGCCTTCCAGGAGGGTGAGGGCCCGGTCCGTCCTGGTCAGCGGAAGCTGACGAACGGGGTTAAGCGTTAGTCCGCCTCTGTCTCCCATCCCGGGCCCCCTTTTTCTCCCTCCCCGAATCCCCCATCCATTTTTTGCTGTTCGGGCCTCTTTATAGTCCCTATAGTGCTCACTTGGAGGTAATGGATGATGGAGTTGTGACATGGCTGTACGTACCGAGCTCGCGTTGTTTGCGGGGGCGGGCGGAGGACTGCTTGCCAGCCGCCTCCTTGGGCACCGCGTTGTGTGCTACGTCGAGCGGGAGCCCTACTTCGTGGAGGTCCTCAGGGCCCGAATCGGGGAAGGGTATCTCGATGACGCTCCGATCTGGGATGACGTCCGGACCTTCGACGGGGGCGCCTGGCGTGGATGCGTGGATATCGTCTCTGCGGGCTTCCCGTGCCAGCCATTCAGCGCTGCCGGGCAGAGGCGAGGCGCCGAAGACGAGCGGAACGGTTGGCCGGATACGGGCCGTATCATTCGCGAGGTACGACCCCGGTGGGTGTTTTTGGAGAACGTCCCAGGGCTCCTTTTTGGAAGCCATGGGTATTTCGGACGCGTGGTCGGAGAGCTGGCCGCGTGCGGGTATGACTGTCGGTGGGACTGCGTATCTGCGTCGGCCGTTGGCGCCCCTCACCGCCGGGATAGGTTGTGGGTTGTTGCTGCCGACACCGAGTGCGGTGAGTTATGGGACGAACCGGGGTGGGGCAGAGGGGCGTGTGGGGAGGGTGCGTCCGAGCCTTCAGACGATGGCGTCGAAGGGGATATGGCCGACCCCGACGGTGCGGGACTGCGGAAAGAGCGGGACGAACAGGCCGGACGGCAAACGCGGGGGGAACCTTCGCAGCGTAGTTCAGCGCCAGGATCTGTGGCCGACACCGGTCAACCGGTTTCCTACTCCGACGTCTTCGATGGTGACGATGGGGGACATGGAGCAGGCTCGGTACGCGGGGAACGACCCGCGGCGTCCAAGCTACGCGGAGGCGAACCATTACCCCACGCCGTGCGTGTCGGGCGGGGCGGCGTACAAGAAGCCGCCGGGGCGCCAGGGGGGGATGCTGCTGAAAGAGGTCACCCATGGTGGTCCGTTGAACCCGGAATGGGTCGAGTGGCTGATGAATTGGCCACTGGGTTGGACGGACTTGGCGCCGCTAGCACAGGAGAGGATGAATGACTGGTCCAACAAAACGCAATTCCGGCCATCGGCAGGCCCAAAGGATGGTGGAGGCCATCCAATGCGAGTCCTGTGGTGGGACCAAGACCCTTCAGCGCCATCACAACGACCGGAATCCATTGAACAACAAGCGGTCAAACATCCGGGTTCTTTGTCAGCGGTGCCACACAGCCGAGCACATGCGAGCGGGGGATTGGGGCCGAGGGACGGTTCCAAAGGCGAGGTGCTCGGCCTGTCAGAGGAAGTTTCAGCCGAAGAGGCGGCGAGGGGGAAGGCTCTGCGGCCGACTGGAGTGCACTCGGGAGTGGGGACGTCAGATGGCTCTTCGTCGTTGGCACCCCGAACGCTGACGGGTGTGCCCCGCAGGATGGACCGACTTAGAGCCCTTGGGAACGGACAGGTACCGGCGGTGGCTCGAGCTGCATGGCGCGCTTTGATGGGTTGACCGTCCGTTTTCGATTTTCCTTTACGGTGGCCCATACGTCCCTATAGTACTCATGTCAGCCAGGTGTTCTCCCGGCCCGACGTCATAGGCTGGCTTGGGGCCGGGGGGCTACCGAACACGGGAGGTGATCGAGGTGAGGGTATGAGCGACGCACAGATTCGAGAATGTTTGGCGTGGTGGGCTAGCAGGCCTTCGGCCTACTTTGAGGTGTCGGTGGAGGAGCACATTCAGCCCTACATGGCTGGTCTCATTACGGCGGCGGCGGGGGGAGAGTTGATGACGAAGGAGGAGGTGGGATTGGCGTTGGTTGCAGCGCTTCCTTCGGCGGCCGTCCGGAAGGTTTGTTGTCGTCGAGGCGAGGTTCCTCCGAGCGCCCGCGTGGTTCGGAAGATAGCTGCGAGCCTTGGGCTAGAGCTGGAGGAGGAATGAACTACATATTCAGCCGTTCTGGGCGTGATTTACGTCCTCTCGTGGTTGAGCTTCAGCACTTGACTCGGCGTCGGTTTGTGCCGGTGGGTGAGCTTCGTCCTTCGGTGCCTCGGCCTGTTCCTTCTGCGCCCCGTGAGCTCGAGCCCCATCCTCGTCGCATTCTCGTGTCGTCGTTGTTTCCGTATCGGCGTCGGGCGAAGCCTGGGGGGCGGAAGGAGACGATGGCGGAGTGGCGGGCGCGGGGCGGTGTGGTGACGGAGTTGAGGCCGGCCTGGGAGATGAGCGAGGAGGAGTTTGGCGATGGGTGAGCCCCAAATCCTCTACGTGAAGAGACGGTGCGGCTACTGTGGGGCTGAGAACCTCTACAGCCATGTGGTGAGTGTGGCGGAGGTGGGGCGGGTGCTCTACTTGCTCAAGGCCCAGTACCTATCGTCGGCCATCACGGGGGACTGGTGGTCGGACGGGTTCGAGGAGGCCATTTCGGTGGTGGCGGACCGCCTGGGCATCGACATGAAGGCTGTCGCGGCTACGCCCACCGGGGAGGTGAGCGATGTTGAATCCTGATTGGACGCGTAGGGCGTTCTCACGGCTGGCCGACCTGGTGTAGAGTGCGGGGTGCCCTGGGCTGCGCCACTTTCACGGTTGGGACGAGCCTGCAACACAAGTTCGTTTGCGTGGCCTGGGGCACCACCTTTTGCCCTCATCCCTTCATTCACCTACATTGGATACAGGCCCTGGCGGCGTATGGCGAAGCGACACCATTTCTCGGTGTGTTCGGGACTATAAGCGCGCTGCTGGGGCCCCTTTACTATCTTTTTTTCACACCTACTTGACAGCCCTATAGGTCCCTGTAAGACTCAGAACCAGGGTTAGGTCTAGCAGGGACGTTGGACTTGGCTTGTGGCCTGGCGGCTGGTTAGGGACGGCCGGCTGCCAGGCTTTTCTGACGGAGGGCAATGATGGCTGATGGCGTGACAGACGAATGGCGGCTGGACGTTCACGACACCAAGCACGGGTGTCTGGTCCAACTGCGCAAGGTGCATCAGGGCGTCGTGACCTTTGCAGCCCGCAACTCGGGGGATGCGGAGCGGGCTCGTCAGGACATCGTCCAATACCTCGAGCGGCTGACGGTCTGGGTCAGAGAACAGGAGGTGCTGTGAGCAAGTCATGGGCAGACATGGAGGCGTTCCTGGCGGGTCTGGACGCGCTGACGCGCAAGCACGGGCTGGTGATTGGGGGCTGCGGCTGTTGCGGTTCGCCCTGGGTCAAGGAGGCTGAGGGGCCGTCGGCGGATTGTGGGTACTCGGTGTCGCTCGACCCGCTGGACATCAGCTTGGAGGAGTGGGGCCAGGCACCAGAGGTCAGGGCCTACTTCTCCGAGGATGTCTGGGACTCGCGCAGTCGACCGGAGGTTCTGCAGTCGGGGCTTTCGATCGAGGAGCTGCGTGGAATTCCGGAGGACTCTGATGGGTAACTGGCGGCGCGTGAACATCGTGGGGACGATCGAGGGGGATGGGGAGGCGCAGCGTCTGTTCGACTGGCTGAGGGAGCCCGGTGAGTACATGCCAAAGAACTTCGGGCCCCTGTCTAATGGAGGGGTGTGCGGTCTTCCAACCTGGCCCTCGAAAAGGTTTGACGAGGTCGGAAACCTCGCAGAGCGGGACTTCGACGCTGCCGATGTGCTGGCCCATCTTCGCGAGATGTCGGCTGTGGCACCGTCGCTCGAGTGCAAGGTCCATCTGGGTGGCGATTACGAGTCAGACGAGTGCGTGGACACTGTGACCTTCCGTCAGGGCTCAGGGTGGGTCGGTCAACCAGAGATTGCGAAGATTCGACCGCTGTCGATGGGCACAATGCAGGCCAACCTGGCTCGACAACTGATGAGGACGAAAGGGTGAGGCAAAGGATCAGCGCGCGAAAACTGCGGAAGTACAACCGGCTCACAGGGCTAAACGCGGTTGTTGGTTTGGTTCGCGGCAATACCAATCACCGGGTCGACCTGTGCTTGCCGGATGGCAGCGTCCGGTCGTTCTGGCCGAAAACCGGTGCCCTGGAGAAGGACGAAGGCATCACGTGGGACCAGCGAGAGCAAGAGGAGGAGAACGAATGAGCTTCGAGTCGAGACAACAACTCTGGAAGGCAGTTGAGGCGCTCCAGGTGAGATGCGCCACGTTAGAGGACCGGCTGTCGGAGGAGATCTACGCCCACGTCGAGACGCGACGGCAGCTCAACGAGCTCGAGGAATCGATAGCCAGCAAGGAGGACACATGACGGATGATCCATGGACAGGCGCGACAGGAAGGTTCCCCCGCGGCATGCTCGACGCCAACGATGAGGGGGAGCTGCAACTGGCGGTGGGCCAGCGCGACAACGTCATCACCGTCAACTTCGGCAAACCGGTGGCTTGGCTTGGGCTGGGGCCGGCGGAGGCGCGCTCGCTGGCCGAGATGCTTCTGCGCCGCGCGGACCTGGTGGATGCGACCCCGCGGGAAACACTGCCCAAACACACCTTCGCCATGGAGGCCAAGGACGTGCTCAAGGCCATCAAGCTCGCCGGGATAAACACGCCGCCGGGCGTGCCCAAGATGGAGCTCGTTGGCGGCGTCCTGCGGCTGCTGTGGTACCGGGGGGAGGAGGAGGGATGAGTAAGTACAGGGAGAGGCTGCAGAAAACGATGTCCTTCGTGCTGAGTCACGCCCAGGCCAAAAGGGTGAACGCAGGCCGTGCGGGGCAGATGGGCGACGGTGGAGCAAGCTACGACGAACTAATGGTCAAGCTGGTCCGGCAGGTGCTGAACGAAGAGGAACCCGGTTGCTGGACGAAGGAGTGGTGTTCCGTCGTCAAGGCCGAAGACGCGGACTGGGCGGAGTACCAGCGCCTCAAGAGGAAGTTCAATGAGTGAGCTCTACCGAGTCGAGCTGGAGTTGACGCTGTGTGTTGTGGCGGAAAATGCGGAGGACGCGTCCGAGATTGCAGAGGCTCACATCCGGGATGAACTGCCGCAGGTGGTGTCGGCATACCGAATAAAGCAGCGCGCTGATATCCCGACTGAGTGGTTGGGCTGCTACCCATACGGCGCCCCTGGGGCCAGGAAGGTCGAGGAATTTCTCAATGAGTGACTGGAAGCCACAGTTTCCGGGGGACTGGGAGCCGGAGGGGACCACCGATGCTGACAGGGTTCGGTCGGTGGTAGTCGCTGCTCACCGTTGGTCGAAGTGGAGGGTGGCCGATGGCGGTGTTGAGCTCCACGAGACGGAACACGACCTCTTCAACGCCGTCTTGTTGCTGGTCCAGGGCCGGGAGGGGAGATGACCTACGAAGAGGCGCTGACGGAGTGGCACAAGGCTGTCGTCCTCGAGCGCGATCAGGAGCCCGAAGCCACAGAGGCGGCCCGCGTCATTCTGATCGCGGCCGGACTGCTCGAGCTGGTGACGCGTGCGCAGATGCACGAAACCCATAAGACGGTGCGCGCCGAGGCCATGGCCGAGGTCAAGGCGGCGCTGATGGCTGAGGCCGAAGGTGCGCAGTCGGCCTACGAGTCCATCGAAGCTTTCACCGAGACCGACAGGGATCTGTGTCACGGGGTAGTACACAGCGTACTTCTAGCCCTCGGAATCGATCTGGAGGAGAAGCCATGAACAAGCTGGACGACTCGAAGGCTACACCGAGGGTGTTGCTCGGCTGCGCGGCGATCTGGCTCTCGGGGCTCGCCCTGGCAGGTCTGGTCCTGCTGCTGCTCGACGGCTGCGGAGAGGCCCCGGAGCCAGAGATGCCGGACTACCTGATCGAAGCGCCGGAGACCGACCGCACTCACTGCCCTTCTCCGCCCGAGCCGCCGAAGTGCCCCGACGTTCGGGTCGTTGTCGAGCCCGAGGTGTGCCCCGAGGCGGAGCCGCCCGAGGTCGAACTGGTACCCTGGGACTGTGGCTGGTGCGAACTGGTCCAGTCTCCCGACGGGAACCACTGGGCCGAGTGGGTGCCCTGCGAACCGACCGTGGAGACCGGCATTGGATTCCACACGTTGACCACCTTCTGCCCCCCGGAGGAACAATGTCTGACCGACATCGAGCTGCTGGAGTGCGTGACCGACCTCTGCATTCTGAAATGACGGAGCCAGCCGACAAGCCTGAAGACCTGACGCAGGTGTCGCTCCTTCGCGCCATTGCGGACCAGCAGAGGCGTATCAGCTACCTCGAAGACCTGCTGACCCAGTTGTGGCGCGTGCGGCCCTCCGTCAGCCACCTCAAGCAGCTCATCGACGAGCTCGACCCGGAGAAGCCGCGTGACTGACGCTGAAATCCTGAGTCTTTACGAGGTCGGATCGAGGGGGGCCTACACCGACCTGGTTCTGCACCTGGCGGCAGAGGGTAGGCTCGTCTCGAAGAACACCATCGTTGAGGCCGCCATCGCTGAGCTCAAGACCTGGGCCGACGCCTGGCAGCTCCGCGGGACGGCAGTTGTTCTCGATGGCCCGGTGGCGGGGCTGTGGGGGCTGCTCGATCGGTTGGGCATTACGATACCGGACCAGGAGGAGGAGCCATGACGCTGGAAGAGGCACTCAGGAGGGCCGGGGAGTTGTTCCCGAAGGGACGCTGGCCGCGACACTTGGCGAAGGCAATCGCCAAGGCCAACAACTGGTTCTGGTTGCCCTGCCCGATCTGCGGCAATCACTTCGCCGGTTTTGAGTGGTACCCCGCCGCCTCGCTGCCCATCCCCGGCGGGAATGGCCTCGAGGGCTACTGCGACGAGTGCTTCAGGAACGATGCCGCGGCCCTGGGAGGGGAGCCCCAAGAGAGCGCAGACTATCGTCTGTTCATCGGCCAGGAGGAGTTCTGGGCGGAGACAATCACGGGCCTCCGCGACAAGATCAACGCGAACTATGCGGGCGCGGCTGAGATTAGCGACGACGGGTCGTTGTTGGTTCACCACGACCGCATTCTCGAGAGGATGAGGGGCGTGACCTTCACGATCACCGAGGCAGGAGAGGAGTGATGACGACAGGGGACAAGGTCGGCACCGGCGTCTTGATCGCCTTTCTCGCGCTTGCGGCCGGTCTCCTGCTCGTCAGCCTATTCCAAGGGCCGAGCGATAGCGCCGCCCGGGAGAACGTTCGCGTCGAGACCTGTGAGCGCTTCTGCGGGGAGGACGAGGCGTTCATAACGATCAGCTCGGAAGGGTTCCTCACAACGAACTACATCTGCACTTGCGGCGACGGGCGTCGCCTGGAGGGTCTACGGTGAGCACTGAGTGGCAGGATACCCCCGACGAAGACTGGGAGTGGTGGTGGGTCGACAGTTCTGACTGTCTGAGCCCGTTCTACGTCCGCATCTACGGCGACACCGTGCTGCTGGCCGGGCTCGTCGCGCTCCAGCAGGGCTTCTTCGATCGACCGGATTGCTGGTGGCTGAGGGCCCCGGCGCCGCCGGAAGGAGTTTCGAGGTGAGCGGCTTCAAGGTGAAGAGACGGCGCTCGATGGTGGCCGCCGAGATGCGAATGCGCGGCATGCTCGATCCAGGCCGTAGCTGTGGAGACTGCATCGCCTGCTGCTTCGTCCTGGCCATCGACGAGCTGGAGAAGCCCGCTCTGAAGCTGTGCAGCCACCTCTGCGAGAGCGGCAACGGCTGCTCCATCCACAAGACGCGGCCGGGTACCTGCAGGGCGTACCACTGCACCTGGCGCTATGGGTGGGGGGAGAAGGACGAGCGCCCCGACCGGTGCGGCCTGCTCGTGGAGGGAGCCAACCACCCGGACGCAGTGCTCAGAATCTGGGCGGCCCCGGGGGCGAAGCGTGAGGTGGTGAAGCGCGTCAATGACCGCCTGTGGCGGAACAAGCAACCTTTCGTCCTGCGCAGCACCGAGAAGGACGACACCACCTCCAAGGTCCAGTTCTTCGACAAGGAGAACGACCTGCACGTTCGGCAGCAGGTAAAGTGCTGGCTCGGCCGGCTGGGTGACGACTGGGGCGACATCATGGCGGGGTCGACGACAGCCGAGGGATCCGAATGAGTGATAGACTGACCGAAGCGGAGAACAGGTGGCTCAGGAGGCTGAAGCGCGTGGTGGCTGATACGCCGCGGGGCATCCATGTGTACGTAGATTCGGCGGTTCATGCCGAGAGCTCTCGGCTCACGGCGCGGGTTGGCGACGAGGATGTTCCGCTGCAACTCGCCTCGAACATTCGTCCGCGACCAGCCGGAGGCTCGTGGGAAGGTGGAGACTGCTGGTGAGAAGGCCCAACACGAGAGACTACCGGGACCGGGCCGAGAAGCTCGAGGCCAAGGCCGAGAGCTTGAAGGGCACGCCGGAGGGAGACCTGGCCGCCAGCCTGGCACGTAGGGAGCGCAAGAAGGGGCCCGCGAAGTCCCCCGCACAGATTCAGGTCGAAGAACTGGGGCTCAAATTCGGCCAGAGATGCGTGGTGGATGGAGTGCCCGCCATGTACGTCGGATCCAAGGTGGTCGACGGTCAGGTCGTCCCCGGCTTTGAACCACTGATTCAGGCCGTCCGCTTTACGGTCGGTCCTTCTGGCGCCACGACGGCCACGTCAGCGGACGGCGTTTGGTTCGAGTGGGATTGACCGATGGGTTCATTCGACCCAGAAAGGGCCGACACAGCTTCTTCGGAATCGAACCGTGTCGCCGTTCATCACTCCGCTCACCACTTCCGGAGCTTGACGAAGGATACCCTCGCGAACGCCGTTGGGGTCCTGCCCGATGGGGGACTCCACCCACATGCGCTCGATGTTCCGGAACAGGACCTGTACGAATGTCGTTGGGTTGCTCATCGTTTTCTCCTTTTTGGCTTTGCCGTGGAATGTCAACTCATGCCCGCGAGCTTCAGGTCGATCGCCTGCCACCTCATGTCCAGGTGGTGGGACGCATCGATCATCTTCTCGACGTGGGAATCCAGTTTTGCGTTGTGGGCCTCCATCAGCCGTCCGCACAGGTCCGTTTTCTTGCCAAGGTCGACCATGACCTCTCGGTGGGCCTTCAGCTCCCGACCGTGGTCGATAAGCGCAGCAGTGTTGGCGCTGATCACCGGAATCGCAGGGTTGTCTTTGGGTGAGCCCGATAGCTTGAGCCCGATCGCCTTGAGCGCCACATGCAGGGCGGCCCCAACCATCATCAGGGCCACACCGACTAGCCCGTACTGCCAAGGATCTGTTGAGTGCATCTGCTCCCCCGGGCGCGTAATTCTGTAGACTTCAGGATGACCGCCAAGCGGCTGAACTGCAACCGGAATGCCCGAAACCAGGCCTGATCCACTGTTGACGCGAGCGCGCTCCGTCCCCATAGTGCTCAATAGCGGGACACGTTCCAGATAGGAGGCACGAATGAACAGGGTCTGCGTCAGCGAGAATCGTTACGGCGGCGCGCCATACATCGAGCACACCGACATCCTCGTTCACGAGGTGATCGCCTGCCTCACAGTTGCGGCGGGAAAGGCGGGACACGATGTCGACATCTGGTACGACGATATCGACCCCGAGTTCCTCAAGGAGCTGTTCGCTCAGTTCCATCGGCTTTGTCACGAGTCGCTGGTCAACCTTCTGGACTACTATCGGCAGCACGAGGCGAAACTGAACTATCGGGTGCGGAAGCGCATCGAGAAGATGCGCTTCGAGGAGGAGGCCCTGCACGAGCACGAGCTGATGGAAGCGGCCGAGAGGGCGGAGCTTCATGTCGTCTCCTCCAGCTGATCTCGCTCTGGACGGCCCTGAGGCGCTAAACGCCATCGAACTCCTCAGCCTCGGATGGGACTTCGACGAGGTCGCGATCTGGCTGAATCTTCCTGAGGAATTCGTGGACCTGGCCTGGATGGAGTATCTCGATCACCCGGCAAAGGCCGACGCCGCCATCGAGGAGATCCGCCCCATCAAGTACCTGATGAAGAAAGACCGGGCCCGACTAGAGGTGGACAAATGAGCGCGATACAGGCACCGGGGCCGCAGCGCTACGGCAGCATCGTCCTGAACGTTGATGACCTCAAGCTGATGAGACGGCTTCTACGGTACGCGGTCCACATGCACACCAAGCTCGACCCTGCGGAGCTAAAACAGGGGGCCAGCGTGATATTGGCGGTCGCGGTCGCCATCGAAGACGCCGAGCCCCTGCCATGCTGAGGAAATACGATGCCCATGCCGCCCGGAAGGAAGCCCCACCCGCCGTTGCCGAGCCTTTCGGTGGCCCGGCGACGCTCGATGGTGTCAGATCTGTACTTGCGGTCGATGTCGTTGCAGCGCATTGCGACGCGCCTCGACATCCCAGTGAGGACTGTCCGCAAGGACGTCAGGAAGCTGCTCAGTGATTGGCAGAAGTCGGCGCAGAAAGACATTAGGTCGCACAAGGGGCGGGAGCTGCAACGACTTAACCGTATCGAGTTCGAGGCCTGGAAGGCGTGGGAGCGCAGCAAGGGGCCGGGCAAGCTCGCGGACGGAAACGCCGCCTTCCTCCGACTCGTCCTCGACCTCGTCGGCGAGCGCGCCAAGCTCCTCGGGCTCCACGCCCCCAAGCAAGCCAAGCTCGACGTCAACGTCGGGCAGCGCGTCGAGTGGCTCTCCCAAATCGACCAGCTCAGCGCAGAAGAAATCGCAAAAGGAAGAAGTCCAGCGGAGCTACGCCGAGCGCATCGCGCGCAGGTTGCGGGTAACCGACCACTACAGCAAATCGGACTCGAGGAAGATCGAAGCACTGGCTAAGGCCAAGGCCGACGTCGTCTGGTTCGTTCACAACTTTTGCTGGACCAACGACCCCCGACTGCTACGCCACGGCGTCGACCCGGTCGTCCCCTTCGACCCTTGGGAGAAACAGGTCGAGTTTCTGCGGTGGCTCGAGGGCTGCTGGGAGCGCGGCGAGAGCTGCCTGGCCGAGAAGAGCCGCGACGCCGGCCTGACCTACCTGTGCTGCTTCTTCGCCCTCCAGAAATGGCTCTTCTTCGACGGCTTCAACGCCACCTTCGGGAGCCGCAAGCTCGACCTCGTCGACCGCCAGGGTGACCCGGACAGCATCTTCGAGAAGATTCGCATCGCCCGGCGAGAGCTGCCCGACTTCTTCATCCCGGTCGGCTTTTCCGAGAAGCGGCACGACACGACCTGCAGGATGATCAACCCGCAGCGCGGTTCGGTCATCACCGGGGAGGGCGGCGACGAGATCGGCCGTGGTGGCCGCTCGTCCATTCTGATCATCGACGAGCACTCCTCGCTGCCGCAGGCCGAGCAGGTGGACGCGGCGGCCTCGATGAACGCGGACACCATCCTCTACCTCGGCACGCCCCGCGGTATGGGGAACCTGTTCGCCCGAAAGCGCTTCTCTGGGTCCCTCCCCGTGTTCACGATTCGGTGGCAAGAGGACCCGCGCAAGGACGAGGCCTGGTACCAGCAGCAGCTTCGCGAGCTGGACGCAACAACGGTTGCCCAGGAGATCGACCTCGACTACGGCGCCTCCGGCGAGCCCGTCGTCATCCCCAGCGAGTGGGTTCAGGCCGCCTGCGATATCGAGCTCGAGCAGCGGGGCCCCATCATCGCCGGCCTCGATGTGGCGGAGAGCGGGACGAACCTGTCCGTCTTCCTCTGCCGGCAGGGACCGGTGGTGCCCCAGGAGTGGATCGAGTCGTGGAGCGGCCACAACACGACCCAGACAGCAAGGCGCGCTGACGAGCTCGCCAAACGCATCGGCGCCGAGCAGCTCCGATACGACAGGGTCGGAGTGGGGGCCGGGGTCCACGGCACGCTCGAGTCTGGAGATGGTCTATTCAAAGAGGAGCAGGAACGGTCCAAATCGGACGCAAAGAGCATGAAGTTGACCCAGAATCTTCGACTTTCCGCCCAAGTTGCGTCGCTTGGGGAGATGAAGGGACAGAATGATTCAAAACGCTTCAAGCTGAACTATATCGGCGTCAACGTGGGGGAGGCGGCGTCCTTCGACTACTTCGACGATGACGACGAGCATCCAAACTACGACCGCTTCCTGAATCTGCGCGCCGAGCTGTGGTGGAACCTGCGCTTGCGGTTCGAGAACACCTGGGAGCACCTCAACGGCGTCAACGAGCACATCCCTCAGGACATGATCAGCATCCCGCGCTCAGCCAGCCAGCTTGTGGCCGAGCTATCCCTTCCCAGGCTGGAGCGGGCCAACGATCGCCGCGTTCAGATTGAGTCCAAGAAGAAGATGCGGGGCCGAGGCATCAGCAGCCCTGACTTCGCGGACGCTTTGGTTCTGGCATTTGCCAACGTAGAACCATTCGAAGTACTGTTGGCGAGGGTTTGAGAACAGAGTGCCGACTTATGTCGACAGAGATTCTCTACACACTCACTCTGGGCGTTGACGCAGCGAGCTGCGAGCAACTCCAGGTGATCGGCGAGATTTTGGCCTTGCTACCTCGTCTCTCGAGTAGCCATCTTCACGGGGTCTCGACGGCTGCTGCAACGCTTGGCGCCACATCGACAGAGATTCCAATGGCGACCAAGCCTGGATTTCCAGGCCCCGGTCAGACCCAAGAAAGGCCGTTCCAGACAATCCCGCCAGTGCCTCGAGACACGGCGCCAACCGCGACGAGACAGCGGAGCGCGACTCCGCTGGGTACGCCGCCACGAGCCGAGAAAATACGATGACCTTGCCCAAGAAGCCAAAGAAGGGGAGCCGCCGAGAGGCGGGACCTTCGCCCGAGCAGAACGCCATCGTGCTTCGCAGCGCGGAGGACATCGAACGGCTCATCCCGAAGCCACTGTTGAAAGCTCTGCGGCTCTCGGACGTCCTCGACACCAGCCAGCTCGGGAAAGCTGTCTGGACCGACTGGAACTACGAGTCCGCAGTCGAGGACGGCTACAAGGCGAACGTCTGGTGCTACGTCTGCATCTACCGCATCGCGACTTCGGCCGGCTCGGTCCCGTGGCGCGTCGAGCGCGGGAGCGACGACCAGGGATGGACGACGATACCCAACCACCCGCTGTCGACGCTCATCAACAAGCCGAACTTCTTCGAGTCACGACAGCAGTACATCGAGCGGCTGACCCTCCACCTCATGCTCGGCGGCAACGGAATCCAGTCGAAGACGAGGGTGCAGGGGTCGGTGGCAGAGCTGTGGAACGTGCGGCCGGACGTCATCAAGCCGGTTCCTGTCAAAGGCCGGACGCGCCAGATCGATCACTACGAAGTTACGGTCAGCGGGAAGGTGGTCCGCAAGATCAAGCCCAAGGACATCGTCCACCAGATGTTCGTCGACCCCTTCGAGACCTTCTGGGGCGTGTCACCCACCGAGCCGACCGGTTCGAGCATCGACACCGACCGGGAGGCGGCCGACTGGCGCAAGAAGTCGCTGGAGAACCGGGCTGTCGTGTCGGGCATCCTGAGCTTCGCCCACAAGATCAGCAAGACCCAGTTCGACGAGGCGCGCGCCATGTTGGCGGAGCAGTACAAGGGCTCCGACAACGCGCTCGACGCCCTCGTACTCGGCAACGATGCCAAGTGGCAGCAGCTCGGCCTCTCACCTGTGGAGATGGACTTCCTCGGGGGCAGTAAGCTGAGCCGCGAGG
>Ga0224508_10002805_pt1 | contig 14657 bp, 12 predicted proteins | sample SF_Jan12_sed_USG_4_FD_170157 | JGI IMG/M metagenome (GOLD analysis project Ga0224508, IMG submission 170157) | Sediment microbial communities from San Francisco Bay, California, United States - SF_Jan12_sed_USGS_21 | ecosystem: Environmental > Aquatic > Marine > Sediment | place: USA... | reverse complement strand
TTGGCGTCACTACCCCCAACAGGATCCCAGTACCAAACATTCCCAAATGCCGAAGCTTGAGGACGTAACGATTCGACAAGGAATTGCAGGTTGGTAACACTTATTGTCTGGGCATCGAGGATCTGGTCAACATTCTGGGTGATCGGCTGTAGACCGTTGATCAGTACAGTGAACGCACCGAGAGTAGGGACCACGATAGGTATTGCAGAGTCTTCAGGGGCTAAGTTATCGGTGAAATTATAAGTCTGACTAGATTCCCCGGGACGTATTCGCCACCCAGCAACATTGTTGAAAAAGAAGTAAGCTCCTTGATCGATCCCCGGGGTTAGCGGTCCACCACCATCGGGTCTGAATGCATCTTCATAGCGGAGGTTATCGTCCAATAGTTGCCATTTCTTCCATTCAGAATAGAGATGCTGTTCAACACTAACATTGAGGATCGTGTCATCCAAGATGAACAGTAAATTGTCACCATCGATTGTTACAGCCATTAGACATCATCCCTATAGTTTCGGTTTATTGTTTGGTTAATACCTATCGTCGTATCGGTCGCAAAAGACACCCCCTTTTGAATGATATTATTATAGGCTACAGCAGGGGGAGAAGGAGGCGTAGGTGTCGGTCCAAAGATCTTAATATCCATAGACACACTCGCTCCAACAGACCACGTGAAACTGTTCCCTGTAACCGACTCAACCCCATCAACAACGGTTGAGGTTCCAGCTAAGTAAACTCGAACTTCAGACCCGTTAATCAACCCGTTATAGGTCACTGACACGTTAGCATTGATGGTAAGTGTTGAAGCATTAACGTTATCAACATCTCCTGCCACCAGTGCTTTTCCTCCTTCAAGGATGTTCAACACTACGGTTGCGCCTGCCGGGAAATCTACTCTCACATCCTTAGTGTTACCAGAGAACTGGATGTTGCGCAGATTATAGGTAGTTGTGCCTGTGGAGGTTCCTTTAAGTAGTAGACCCTTATTGCAGTTAGTGATGTTTAAGTCACGCACAGTGTTCGCTGTAGGGTCTGCACTACCAAGGTCAACTGCTGCATGTTTAGCTGGACAGAGTGAGCCAGAGATAGTGGTTTTCTTTAGGAAGGCTCCGCTGCGTACTCTGACACTACCCATGTTCGTCAGTACGCAACCTATCATCTTATCAGCAGGATCTTCCCACCTAACATCGCCTGCCATTTGTACTGTGACTTGGGTCAAGTTTGGATTAGTTGTTACTGTGCCACCATCGCGTCTTGCGCGTATCCAATATCTATTGTCTGTATCTACGGTAACTTTTGCCCAATCGTCAGGTATTGCATAGTCTACAACATTTGTACCCCCAGTCTTAAACGCATTTGTACCATCAGTAACATCTGTCAGTGCTGCCCATGCAGTCCCGTTGTAGTATTCCCACGTTACCGTATAGGTACCAGACCCTTCACCCGCTGCAACTGCGATAGCAATTGTAACGGAATAAAATTTTTCGTTGTGCCCGAAATAACAGGCATCATTCGCACCAGCACCAGCAGGAAATGCGGCTGTATCATTTGTCCCGGGATCGTTTGCATCACGAGTATCATCTATGAAGGAAGGTCCACCCGAGTTATCTTCCTGTTTGAAGTTCCGCACTTGGTCGTCGTAAATCGCAGGTGGGCCAGTCAGGTTACAACCAAAATATTCAGCGTTGTCTACATTGGCATCTATTGCTTCAATCCAAAAGGGAGCATCACCAGCCGAACTGAAATTAATTCCAGCCGAACCTTCCTCGTCTACCCCTGTTCCCGTGACTTCCCCGAAAGTGACTAGATTAGTTCCTGTGGCATTACCTAAGTGGGTTATCTTATAAAAACCACCAGCGACTTCCCAATCTTCGAATACAACGGAACGAAGTCCATCAATGAACCGAGTTGTTAGAGTGCCTGTATCACCGAAGTCAATTCCACTATTAACGAACGAAACACCACCAACCTCTTTAAGTAATCCTCGACCTGCCGTTTCGTCAGCCACTGATATCTCAGGAAACGTACCTTCAGTTGCTACACCACCACCCTTAACGAAAATCTTTGAGCCAATCTTCACATAGTCAACAATCGCCAGAGACTTACCGTTACCAGTCAGCCAATTGATCTGCATTCCTGTAGAGATTACTGCCGTGATTGCTGGGGGAGTACCGTTAATAGACTGGAAAGGTTTTAGAATATCTATTACACCAGACACCCAACCCTTGAATGAAGCTACACCCTTGTCCTGTCCCAGTGTGTTCCATTGTCCATAAGCTGTTGTACCATCTGTTGATGTAGCTATTCTGAATCTTACGCCACCGCTCGCGTAGGTCGCCCAGATCATTGATTGCCGCATCCATGCGAACAGATGCTTATCGGTGAAGTCAGTAGAGCCGTGATTAGCGTTAATCAAAGCAACGCCGCCGCCACTGGCGATACGAGCCTGAATACAGTTTGTACCTTCTACGTTTGAGTCAGGATCAACCGATTCCTGCGACATAGGAGAAACCGTGTTCCATGCAGCAGCAGAGTCACACAGGTCAATGGTGGTTAGGTCGTCTGTTACTGTAACAGCCACTATTCCACGCTCAGTATCGCAATGGCATCAGCGTTGCCCACATTGCGTAAATTCCAGTCCAGCCCAGATACGACTGTGGGGAATACGCCTTCGATATTGACTCGCTGATTATTGACTCGCGCAGTGATCAGGTAGCGTCCCCGGGCTACATTAAGACCAGCACCTTGTCCTCCCGGGATTTGAATCATCTTACCTACAGGACTGGATGCAACAGTGAATGGGGCTGTTGTATCTCGAAATTCTGCTGGATTAGCGCCTTGTCCGTTATCTGTTATTGAACCAGTACCGGTGAACGCTGTGATCACTGTGCCGTTTAGTCGCCAGTTTGAACTAGGACCACGTTGCCCAAGTTCCCATATCAGAATAGAGGCAAGGCTTTCTGGTATTAAGTGATTATCAAAAAGAATACGCTCACGAAGAAGATCTCCACTGACACCGGGTCCACCACGATCTGACAGGTTCTCAAACCAAGAATCGACCGCTTCGAGTTGAGCGGTCGTAATCGATATATCCCGTGCTGGTATTCTTATTGTCCAAGTAGACATATAACCTCATTACGGGGTGAAGTTACGATCCAAGCTCGCAGACAATGCGATACTTAGAGCGACAGCAGATTCAACCGTTCTAACAGCACTGATCGTTGACTGGGCACCATTGATCGCAGCACCCTGACCCTTCGCTTGAACCTGAGCATCTGTACCTCCTGATCGACCTCCCTGTATATTAGCAGAATAATCAAAGGTAGCGGAGAAGTCAGCATCGGCAGCATGTTGGAATAACTCAGTAATTGCATAAGAGCCTCCAGCAGCTTGCGTCAGTATTGATTGCTCTACCGTAGTGAGTGTACCTGCTGCTGAAGTAGCAACTTCGTAGATACCATCGTTCGTTGGTGTACCTACTACTCGAATGAAGTCACCAATACCGAAGATCGCTAAGCCATTTCCAGTATCACCGATTGTATCTGGTGCTGTAAAACTGATCGTAGTAGCTGTCAAACCATTATCAGTATCGACAATGATGGCATCCGGTGTATGGATACAATTCTCATCGATTGTAATAGCCGTTGAAGCGGTAGTCACGATAGTCTGAGCATCGCGCCGAGTGACACTCCAAAGGGACGTAGAGGTTAATGCTGTGACTTGATAAACACCATTCATCGGCTCATCAAGACCAGTTAAACCTGACACACGAACATAGGCACCGACACCCCTATTCAGAGAAGCTGGTAAGGTAGCAGTAGCCACGAACGTTCCGTTAGCTCCCGCACCTGCTGTGATAACTACTCCAGCAGCCACATTCGTAATGGTGTTATCGAAATACAATTTCAGTATTGCAGAAGTATCGTCAATAAAGATCTGGTTGACATCAACGGTGATAGGAGTACCAATCGGGAATCCGCGCTGAGTCCCTGTATTATCGTACATTACAGTAGTGTTCTTAGACGCAGCATTCAGTCCAGTAATGTAGACACCAGAGCCACCACCTTCAGGATTGACGAATAACTTCGAACCGTCGGTCGGAGAACTGATACCAAGTTGAAGCTGGGAACCAACGAAAGTCGCAAGGTCGTCAAGCATTACACCGATGTTCGTACCGGCACCAGCGTCAATATCCGTAGTTTTCCTGAGTTGTCTTTGTACCCACTCAAGTACTTCTTTCTGTGTACCATTGTTAGCGACTATAGTTGCACCGAAATTATACGGTCCACCTACCAGATCGGTACCCAGAGATTGAGGCGTGGAATGAAGTGTAAGTGTCATACCCGTATAAGGGGCATTTGCATCAATGTTGGCATCGGTTTCAGTGATGTTAGGATCAGATACTGATGATAGCGGAAAGGTCATGAAGCCTGACCGGAGGGCTGTGTAGTTACCGCTTAACAGATTAGCCTGTGTATATGTCTTACCTGTTGGGTCAGCATCCCTAATACGATTCCGTAACTTGATCGCATTGATATTATTCACTGCCAGAATCGCTGTGGTATCAGCAGCGTTATTCGTTAATCCTGTAGTCACGAGAGTTAAAGCTGTGACCGCAGTTAAAGTAAACGTTCCGTTGTTGCCAGCATCTTCAGCATTTCGAATTGTAACCTGACCACCGACCTTGTAACCCTCAGTGATAAAAGAACCACCTACTCGGGTGATAGTAGTAGTCAGGGTAATAGCCAATGATCCCGGCTGTGGTTGTTCTTCGTAATACTTTATCGCTTCGTTAACTGGCCCGGCGAAGTCGAACTCGACGGAGTTATTAACGGAGGTATCTGTACCAAAGCTGTAACGAGCCTTGTCGTTGACAGCATCTTCAAACGAACCAAGGGTACCGATACCGACCCAACTTTGCAGGAGGACACCAGCATCACTGATTTCGTCCCAGCCCATATTTCGAAGCAGCTTGCGAGTACGAATACCGAACGGTGCGGAGTCTAACCATGTCCACCCGTTATTGTTGCCTTGGTTATCCTGACCGATGATGAACTTACCAGCGTCGGCATCGATTGCCAACATCGGTGCGTCACCAGTGTCAATCAGGTAGGAATCTGATTTCCAGTCTTTCTCAAACTTAGAGAATACTGCCTGACCAGTGACACCATCAACATCAAGATTGCCTTGTTCAATCAGTGCAACACCCTTCAGGTCGGTAGCCCAATAGATAGACTTCTCAGTACTAATCCCTGTCGCGCCGAGCGTGGTTATAGTCTCGGCACCTGCAACGATAGGGGCTGAGCCAAACACCTTATCGCACTCGTAATCGTCGGTCGATGTGTTGACTGTAACAACCTCGTAGAGACCGTTATTAACAGCATCAGAATGATCACGTACTTCGAACATTTCGAGGGCTGCAAGAGCAGGTAGATTGTTTGCCGCACTTGTATGAATACGAATATCTGCACCTGTACCGGTTGCAAATATCGCCCCTGCTACTGATAAGACTGAGCCTTGGTTAAGGTCGTCTGGATCTATCTTAATTGCCATGCTTTCTTCCCCTTAAAAATTGTTTACGTGCTTCACGGTTAATAGCCCTTTGTGAAGGGTCTCTAGGAAGAATAGGCTTCTTCTTTGCCTTTGGATTTGACTTCTTATTCATCATCGTCCCCATGCTCAAACGAAGCAGTTTGCTTATCAATCAGCAGTCGAAGTAGCCTGTTATATTCAATCAACTCCTCCTTAAAATCTCGCAAAGTTACCTGCAAATGCTGAATCTGAATATCTCTCGACCGAAACATTTCATGCACAGTTGCATTGTGAATTCGATCCTGAGTTAGTATGACTACGTTCTTTTCCAATTCTATGAACTTAGCGTTGTTTGTAGCGTTCTGCCAAATTTGATGACCGACAATAACACAAACAGCCACGATCAAAGACAAGGGCACTCTTCGATCCAAGTGCCATGCATCCTTATAATTTCTTCCGTTAAGGGGAAGCTCCTGTAGATCACTCATTCTTTTTCATATCCTTTAGTTTTTCTTTTTCGGTATCAACTGTCCGGGAGGCAATGCATTGTCGCAAAATCCTTCATCACCAACTCGATAACAAATTACGAAAGCAGTACTAAGCGCAGACTCACCTAGGGCATTCCAAGCACTCGCTTTAAAAACATTAAGCCCTTGCGGCGCAGTTGTCTCGGAAAATAAAATGGTTGCCGTTACGTTCGCAGTTCCAACCGTTCCGCATTGTGTAAATATAGCCGCCTCACCGGGTGCGCAATATAAACGAAATTGGTCTACATATCCGCCCGCTGGATCTGGGTTTGGAATAATCGTGATTCCGGTGTTTGGCGCAGCGTGCGAAGATAACGAAACTGCAAATAATAAAAAACATATTAATATTTTTTTCATTTTTTCATAGCCCTCACAATATGCGCACCAAAAAAGAACGCGCCTACACCCAGAACGAGATAACCCACAGGATCATCAGTCGCAAGGTTCTTGATAAAAATAGCCAATTCTTTGTCGATCTTGTACAACAATGCGCTGAAGGTCAACATGGCTAGTTCCCACCGCATGATCAATAAAGCGATTTCACGACGAGACTTTGAACGCTCCGTATTCTCACTCATAGTGGTGTCCATGAACGACCCGAACTTCCCTATCATTGCAGCATTATGAACTGCCTGTTCTTCAGCCGTAAACTTCTGCTCATCGATATAACCACCTATTCCTTTGGCTACCGACATTACGTTATCAGAACCTTTCCCAGATCCTGAACCAAGACCAAGTACCATTTTGGCACCTGTCCACAATCCTGATAGAATACCCATTAGTTAACCACCCTTGGCAATGCCTTCAGTGTAATATTACCTTTCATCAGACCACGCTGGTCCCGATCAATTTCCCCGATCACCCAATCATGTGGTTCATGCTGGACGATAACTTCCATCTTCAAAGCCTTAACAGCTTCAACCAAACCTGATACATCAGTACCAGTATCATTGAATTCCTTCTCGTTTATGGTATCAACCAAGCGGTCGATAGCACTTATTAAAATCTTGGTCTGGGCAGTATTCGCAATCTGCTGAACAAGTGCCAGATCTTTCAACTCAGCAACCACATCTCCCAGCCCACTTACCTCTACAAGTTTGGCAATACGGGTGAGATCGGCACCACGTTCTTTTGCTTTGTCTAACTCGCTAGACATTCTCGTAGAACCTCAACTGTAGTTGCTCTCTTCTGGTGGAACTCCCAAACCTTCTGGGCTGACTCTACCACTTTATGATCCTCGATCACATCTTCAAATTTCAAATCACCAAAGTCCTGCTCTTTCTGATATAACGGTTTGCGTTGCTCGATCACTGTACGTTCAGGGGCAACTTTACCAGTAGGACCAATAATACTGAGACCCATCTTCTCATAGAGTTCTTTCACACCTACGTCAATGCCTCGTGCAGCGAGATTAGCTTGTTGGGTAACGACCATGGCTGGTAGTAGCTGCGCACTCATACGGGCTGTATCCTCGCCCTGACGCAACGTTCCAATAACCTGATCCTTTACCTGCTCGTATATTTCATCGGCTTCATCAAGCGATTCCTTGTGCTTCTGAGCATTGGCAACCAGCCGCTCGACATGTGGTGATACTGGTCCCTCAGATAGTTCAGTCTCAGTTTGATGGTTCTCCCGCATAGTGACATGGGGTCTGATCTGCTCCAGTAAGTCTTTATCTTTGATAATATCGGTAAGAAATTTACCCATGGGTACCGCTATGTTCGCGCCCGTTCCATCCATCTGCTCGATAATGTAATCGGGTAGCCCGGGGATCTGGGATAATGCTTCAGGTCGGATATAAACAAAATCATCAGGATCTAAGCCTTCGATAAAACGTTCGAACCGTTTAGAGTCACGTTCGTTAGTCTTGCTTGACTGTGCGTAATGGATACGCTCATCGAGCAATGACTGCCCCATTTCAGAATCCATCCTTAACAGAGAATCCTTCATGCTGGCATTGAAGCTGGGATCGACACTACCCTTACCCGGGGTGATCATATTGATAATACTTCGCATCACAATACCTGTACCACCAGCAGCCAGTGCCTCACGATCCAAGCCCTCGATCAACTGTGCATTAGGATTAGATGTTGCTATCTCATTTACACCGTGGAGGACGCCTTCTACTACTTCCTGAATCGCTTCCTGTCCACCAGCAATACCGACATCGGTCAGGTTCCTGAAGATCCGGTTCTTGACATTAGGTGGTATTCGATTAAGCAACTTATCTAACCCCCATTTCTCAGTACCGAACGTAATGGCTGCACCTGTGATGAGACCGGCATCTGTCACACCTGATTGACCATAAGTGCCTGAAGCCTTTTGTCGCTCTGCTGCCTGATCCGCACCTCCACTAAGTAGCTGGACAGGTGACAGTAGTGGGGCAAAAACAGCAGTCAGGATCTGACCAGTCAATTGACCAGTTCCTTTAACCACATCGACCCCCACGTTCTGCCAGTAACCAAGGCTAGATCTTTCTTCCTCAGTCAGATCCATTGTCCTACCCACCCCCTTGATTTTGCCTCCGGTGTACCGAAGAGATCCACCAATATCGAGGGCTGTATTCAGGTGAGACAGTGCCTTTAATCCAATGTTGTCAGAATGCTCCTGATTCAAGTAATCCTGTAGTTTATTAACACCCAGTAGCTTGTTTACTGATCTCGAATAGGCACCATAGATCTCACCAGCACCACCTACGAACCGACCTGCTTCTTCGATGAGACCAGCAGGGAAATTGATAGCAACATCTTTAAACGATACCTGAGATTCTTCGTACAATGATTCAATCTTTTCAAGGGTACCAATGTCATCTGAACTGATGGCAGCATTGAGGTCATCGTTAAGATATTCGGCTGTACGTGGACTACGCTCAGGAAGATCCTCTAAGCCTAAAAGTTTCAACTGCTTCTTACGACGAGCTTCTTCGATATCGTTCTGAACAGTCTCCACGGGTAGCCCGGTAGATTCTGCCAGTTCAGCTTCTTCAGCTATCCTGTCAGGATCACCAGTCACACGTTCCATAGTCTGAGCAGTCGAGTGATCGTTCTTACGAATCAGCTTCTTCTGTTCTTCCAGCCAGTCAAGTTCTTCGTCAGATAATGCCATTACTGAAACCTGCTCTGTAGATCTTTGATTCGATCTTCATGATCATCAAGTTCCTGAACCTCACCTTGCTGCCTTCTCTGAGAAAGGGCTAGGAATAGTTTGGCAAATTCAGCAGGCTTGATATGCTCCATCCTGACACCTACTTGGAGATAAGACTGCAACACATCGTTATAGATCTCGGGGTCACGTTGCTTCAATGAACCGAACTGAATTTCACGTTGTTCTGGTACAGAGACCTGAGACAAAAATTCACTTCTCTCAGTGTCATTATCCAATCGATCATAGGCACTAATTCGATCACCAAGATCCATTGAGTGTACACGCTCTGAACTGAGAATCCCGGTTGAGTACTTGGTAACAGACTTGTGTATCTGATCGTTGATTACCTGATCGTCAGGTATCGCTCCATCATGGGTATCTTGGAAGTTCAGGAACCAACGGTTGATGCCGCTGTATACATCACCCTTCTGTGATGCCGACATGCCTTGCACTCGATCCTGTACCACTTTCTGCCAGTCGAACATAGACTCGGGTGAACCACCGTAAACCAGCTTGAGCCAGAACTTACGATCTGTAGCATTCAATTTAGCACTATTCTCGAAATAGTATTGCTTGGCTTCAGCACGATGATCTGGTCCCTTATCCCACTTACTCATCAATTTCTCGTATACATCCATGTTAGTTACTTTGAGAGGGGTTGGATTATTAATCTCTTCCTCAAGTCGTTCAAGGTTAGTTCTCATGGCTGGCGTAATCGCTTTCCAATCCTCCCTAAAATCATTCTTGAACTGCTCGATGTCGAAACCATTCTTATCGCGCAGCATCTCATCGTACTTGCTGTAAAGGTTGGTACCGATCTCAGCCTGCCCCTTCAGCTTGTTCATACGAAGTCGAGTGTATTGTTGTTGAGCAGCCAATAGTAGCTGTGGATCGCTAGTAAATTTATCATTCCCATAAAGATACAAATCAAACTCACTTTCACTCATATCGTTCACGAGACCGTGATACGCAGCACCCTGAGCCTCACCCAGAACCAGTAATCGTTTGGCCTCATTCTGTAACTGAACTCTGATATCGTTCGGCAGTTCCTGTGCCCATGGCTTCTTCAGTGCCAGCAACTGGTCAGCCGGGGGAAGACTTTTAATCTTACCTTCAGCAATCGCAAACTTAGCACCTCGGATCTGTGCCCCGGCATTCTCCCAACTAGTATATCCACTGTTGGCAGCAGCCTCCCAAACTGAAGTAATAGCCTCCATAGAGGATACGACATCACCACCATCTTGTACTGCACCCTTAGCGATTATGTCAGTCGATCCTGAAGCAAATGCCATCTGCTGATCAGCTTTTTTCGTGAAGGCAAATTGCTTAATAGCCATCTGCCCCTGAGCCAAGGAGACCTGACTTTCCTCGACAAATGCTTCGCGTACATCGCCTTCGCTAATGTTCGTAGCAGCCTTACCGAGATGTTCTATCATCTGACCATTCCATCGTTCTTCGATGGTGTCCACATCCTGATCTTCGTTATAAGCGTTATCCTGCTCAATACGACCCAGTTGTAATTGAACTTTAGCCTTGGCTAACTCTTCAGTTGCCTGCTTCCGGTATTGCTCATCGAGCAACCCACCGATAATACTGGCTGTGTTCGGTCCCTGAACAGGGGTGATACCGGGTGCTCTATACACCTGCTGTTGACCAGAGTAGTCACTACGCTGGAGGGACTGGACATCTGGGATGATAGCAGCCATTAAGAGTACGCACCCATCAGTGTTGCAGCAGCACCAAACCTTTTCCGTGAGGCACTAGCCTTGGCATTTGCATAGTTGATAGCACTCGCACTTTCGATTGACTGTGCTTGTAACCTCATACCACCTGACTCCCGGGTACCTTGGAATACAGCCTCTAATGCAGCCTGTGTGGTCTGTGCCTTGATCTTTGCAAGGATAGTAGGATCTACGGTGCCACCCTGAGCAACCATGGCTGCAATAGCATCCGACTCCATACCACGCCCCTTACGAGCCACCTCACCAGCCTGCCTCGTACCTTGTGCATATCGATTCTCAGCATTACGAATCAACAACCGCGCCTGCTGCTCACTGGTAAACTTATCAAATTTTGCTGCATTGACATCACCACTGGCCTCCATAAAGGTACCCAGAAGATTAGCACCAGAAGTAAGATTCTTGTAATCTCGTGCAGTGAACCCAGACGTAGATCTGCTATAGGTTTTTCCGAGTCCACTACCATAACCACCACTAGGATTATAAGTATTACTTGCCATTATGTTGTACCTTCCTTCTTAGTTCGTTGAGATGAATTTTTTACATCGTAAGCCAGTGCCATGATGTTACACGGACCAGTTGCCTTGATGTGGATGCGAGGATCTACTTCACTGATCCCACTAAATTCAAAAGGAAAAAAGTCGTAACCACCGTCCAAAGGTACCTGCCCATCCTCAAGTAATGGCATTGATCCAAGCAGTGATGTTTCGGGTCCAACGGTAACAACTCCTGCTACATAATCTTTCATGATCAAGCCAGTATTAACAATCCTCTTCCTCGATGCTAAAACAGATAAGTCATCATATCCAGTCAACTTATTTGACTTGTAATCGGCATCATACCTGTATCCAACATAAACATCTGTCCATGCTGTAGGAACAGTAATCTGAAGCGAGGCATTAAGTGTAAAATCCCCCCGGTCAACTCCATCAGCCCACACTGCTACCTCGTTGCCATTGGCAAATGCACCACCATTGCTTGACAGTGTGATAGTCGTACCGGGTGAAAGGAAGTATTGCCAGCTATCAAAGTGTTTAGAGTGGATACCACCATCAACCTCAGTGGTCATTGCCAGCCTGAGTAGTTTACCAGTGGTCGCTCCAGTCTTGACTGAGATATATACACGATCCTCGGGAGAACCCGGTAGGACCGCTACATCGGTTACTTCATCATTGATGGTAGATGTACCGTTATGCTCCTTAATAGTAACCTTCGACCAAGCAATGACATTCTCTTCGATATCACGCAACAGAACCCTCATAGTACCATCGGACAGTACCAAGTAGATCCTTGTTTCAGGGTTCCGAACAACTGCCATCCGAACAACTGATGGGTTAAGTATTGATGCATTGAGCATATTGAAATCCTCAATGACATGCTTCTCAGCTTGGATATTGAAGTCAATGCCTATTAGCTTATTACCACCACGTTGAACAAAGACGATTTCCTGATCTGAGACTAGTGGTGGAACATTGGCACAACCCTGACTTGAGCCATTCTTAAGATTGGTATTTAAATCAGTTAAGATTCCACCAAAGCTATCTGATCGAATATCAATCTCAGCCATACCAGTACCAGCAACCAAGTTTGCAGATGGTGCCAGCCAGAAGATCTGCTTGGAGGAACCAAATCCTATAGTCCGTTGAATAGATGCACTGGCACCTTCAATGTTACGATCAAACGACCTGAAAAAGTCGGATTCAGATCCCCAAACCCTGTTACCACCAGCGAACCATAAACGACCCTGATCGATAGCCACAGCGGTAGGCCAGTCCTTTTTCCCACCCCACGATCCTATGTACCAATCACGAACGGTCTGATCAACCCCCAACGGCACGTACCATGATACTGCAACATCGGTGTTATTGATTCGATTGTAAATACGACCCTGAGCTTCCACCGTTCCATAATCATATTCGATTGTCATATCAATGGTTGTCATTGAGCCAACGGTATCAACCTTCATTCGATAGAAAATTTCAGCAGCATCCAAACCATCGTTGTATACAGAAGTAAAATCCAAACCACTCGTAAAGGTGGCTAATGGTCCACCTACGTTCTGCCATGTAACTTCATCAAAAGACTTCTGTAATACCAATGAACCATACGCACCAGTTGTATCAACAATTATCGTAAACTGCCGAGCATCACCGACACCAAAGACGAACACCCCCGGGGTGACTGTTGTGGCATCAGTACCTGTGACTGTTACATTCTGACCAACTATCGCCAGCTTCAGCAGAGTTCCTTTACCAAATCCTTGGGCAGCAGAGTTCTGGAAGAAATTCTGAGTTGCCACTACTGTCATATCACCATCAACTGGTGCAGTAGGATTCATGGTAATGTTACTAATGTTGAGTGGTTCGTAAGGACCAAACATTGGTTCAAATCTCTCAACTGAGAATGAAGTATCACCAGTTCGCTTAACCACAAATGGCAACCAATCCTTACCACAGAAGAACATGACATCGGCAGATTGTGCATACCTCAGATCTCGTAGTGCCTGTAGTCCCGTGGAGGGACTAACAAAGTTGAGACCGTTCTCAATGAAGACACTTTTGGCTAAAGGTGTAGCTATCAATTCGACAGATGTTATCCATGCTGATTGTAAGCTATCATTAGATAAAGTCACTGTGATATCCAAGGTAGCATGCACGACATCTACGTGATGCACACCGATCCCAAACTCGAATTCAAACAGGTCAGATGAGCCAACCCCAGTTGAACCAATCTGACACTTCACCCGGTGCTTGGTAACGGTAAGCTTGAAGGTGTGGACAGTTCCTGTGTCAGTAGTATCAGTGGTCTGATATACGATAGCGGCATCACTACCAGTACCGAATAATTCAAGTGATCCAGCTAAAATTTGAGCAGTAGCACTACCCTCATGAGCCTCTGTCCATTCATTAACAGCAAAGCCTGTAGTAAAGAACTGGTTCTGAAAACCACTGGTGTTGGTATTTGTTGCCAGCAACGCATCAGTCGAAGGTGTCATGACAGTCATAAAAGGGGTGTTGGTATTACCTGAAAAGATCAGCATCCAAGGATCATCTATTTCAGTAATGAACGGCACAAGAACTACCTCATCATCGGTAGTAAGATCGATGAGTTCAGCACCCGGTCTGAACTTCATTGGTCCTAGCCGTTCAGGTTGAAAGTTCTCCATCACTTCACAGGAATTATCAATACGCTCCACATCTTCCCGGGCGAACGCTTCTTCAGCAACCTCGCCTCGGTTGAACTTATTCATTACCCCACGAATTACATTGGTCACGGTCTATCGCGCCTTCCAGAGTGAAGATCCATTCGCGTACTTGCCCATCGACCTTGGCTAAGTACCTTAGGTGGCTTCTGAATCGCATCAGTACTCTTTGCTTCACTACGCCTGTTCTGGTACTGGGCTATAGCATTTTCAACATCTGCCTCAGGGTGATGCTTCTTGATCGCAGGACCAGCATCTGTAGCCAATCGACCAGCAATCATCCGTGCAAAATAAGCAGGCCAAACACTAGGATCTGTTAGGAACGTAGTGGAGGTATACTCGATGTAGATCACCTGATAGTTGGTGAAGAAGAAGCCATCCTCATCGATATACTCACGGATAGGCTGCTGAAAAAATTCATCGGCATAGATCCCATCTAGCCGATGCAGGTCTGCTGGTTTCGCGGCAGCAAACGTGTAACCCCAATCTGGTTCAGTGCCGGGGTCAAAAAAGATC
>Ga0224508_10002804_pt1 | contig 14664 bp, 18 predicted proteins | sample SF_Jan12_sed_USG_4_FD_170157 | JGI IMG/M metagenome (GOLD analysis project Ga0224508, IMG submission 170157) | Sediment microbial communities from San Francisco Bay, California, United States - SF_Jan12_sed_USGS_21 | ecosystem: Environmental > Aquatic > Marine > Sediment | place: USA... | reverse complement strand
TGTATCATCACCTATTGCAACAGCAAATTCGAAATTATCATTAATCAAAAACAGTACTGAAATGATAGTACTCAAAAATAATATTCTAGTAAAAATTTCTCTCATCATATTGTAAATGGTTTTATCGCTTTTGAATATTAGGTATAATTTACACGACAAACAGAGAGTAAATTAAACTCACAAAAAAAATGACCCACTCTTTTAACATATTACATACTACCAAATTGTCTTTTATAGCCATCTGAGAAATAGTAAGAAAAAATTCAAACTGACACGAAACTATATAATTTTATTTTTCAGTTAGAATACGAATTAGTTTAACCAAATCCAAGCAGTGTCATAGAAATAAGTTGCATCAAAGAGCAACGGCCCAACCTACGGTTTATCCTTTTACCTTTACCATCCTGAAAAATCTTATCTACGGTAATTTAATGAATTTTTGCTGTAATACATAATAAGGGAAACGAGATTTTAAAATTTGATGGTAGTAAAAAACATTACAGTTTTGGGATCTGGAATTATGGGGCATGGTATAGCACAAGTTTCTGCAACTGCGGGATATAATGTAGTTCTTCGAGATATTGAACAGCAATTTTTGGATAAAGCAATGGAGAAGATAAAATGGAGTCTAGATAAACTAGCATCTAAAGAAAAAATAACACAGCAAGAAGCTGATTTAATTTATTCTAGAATAAAACCTGTCGTGGATTTAGGAGAAGCTGTAAAGAATGCAGAATTAGTTATTGAAGTGGTTCCTGAAATTATGGACTTGAAGAAAAAAGTTTATGCAGAGCTTGATTCTGTTGCTAAAAAAGATGTAATCTTTGCATCAAATACAAGCACATTACCCATTACAGAAATAGCAAACACCACAACACGCCCTGAAAAATTTATTGGAATTCATTTTTTTAATCCCCCACAATTAATGAAACTAGTCGAAGTCATCCCAGGAGAAAAAACATCACAAGAGATTGTTGATTTAACTCAAGAATATGTAAAATCAGTAAACAAGACTGCAGTGTTGTGTAGAAAAGATGTCCCAGGATTTATTATCAACAGACTTTTCATTCCAATGGTACATGAAGCATGCTATGCGATGGATAGAACTAGTGCGTCACTTGAAGAAATTGATTCTGCAGTAAAATTCAAACTAGGTTTTCCGATGGGAATTTTTGAGTTAGCGGACTTTACTGGAATGGATGTAATTCACAAAGCAACAACTGAGATGTATTTACGAGACAAAAAAGTAATTTTTCCACATCCAACTATTGAAAAAATGTTTAATGAGAAAAAGTTGGGGCAAAAATCAGGTGAAGGATTTTACAAATATTCTGATGACAAGTACGAACGAGTTACATTATCTGAAGAGCTTGCCGAAAAATTCAATCCAATTCAGCTAGTTGCAAACATCTTAAACAATGCAGCATGGTTGGTAACTAATGGTGCAAGCGACATTGCAGAGATTGAAAAAGCAGCACAGTTAGGATTAGGGCTCAAAAAACCACTTTTTGAAACAGCCAAAGAAATTGGCATTTCAAACATTGTAAATGAACTAAATCAACTAGCAAAAAAGAATGGAGAATTTTACAAGCCAGATCCGTTACTTGAATCTATGCTGTAATTAATTCTAAAATTTTATCAACTGCTTGTTTTGGAGTATCCACTCCAATGATTTTGATATTTTTTCTATGATCCACATAATTGTCAATAAACTGCCGAGTTACTCCACCCATATTTCTAATTGAAACCATTGGTTTTTTGTGCATGTATGCAGCACAAATCTCAGATAGAGTTCCTGAACCACCGCCAATTATTATTATTCCATCAGATGATAATGCAGTTAGAAAATCTCTTGTTAGTCCCATCCCAGTAGGAATTACAACATCACAGTATTCGTTTGCCATCGATGAGTCAGCCTGAGGAATAATCCCCACAGTAAGCCCGTTTGAATCACTTGCTCCATGGCATGCAGCCTCCATTACCCCACCAAGTCCTCCAGTAACTAAAACATGACCTGCCTTTGCAATCTCGGAGCCTGTCTCATAGGCAATCTTAGAGTGCTCTTCAGTGCAGCCATTTGTATTATGTCCAATAATTAGAATCTGAGTTTTTTTTGGCATTTACTATCTGAATCTTTTGTGTATCAAATATGTTTCCAAACGCAAATTATATTAAATAAAGACCCACAAGTATTACATGGAAAAACGTTCAATGCCAGTTTGTTTCACAAAAGAACAACACAAAATGATCGAAGAATTTGCCAAGAGAAACGGAATGGTAAACACAAGTCAAGCACTTGAGAAGATCCTATCAGAATAACCATACTTTTTAATTCTGTTTTTATTTTCAAGATAAATGTGCACATAATATGAAAATTTAAGATATCCTTTAAAGACTAGAGTGATTTTTATATGTCTAGAAAATGAAATTTAAAAAAATCCCTTTAATGATTTTCCTAATAGGAATTTCAATGACGCTTATTTCATCTGCTAATGGAATTTTAGCTCCAAAGACTAATCTTGATTTGTATTTGGATAGTGATCTTATTGTGATGGGCAAAGTATTATCACTAGAAGAGATAAAAGATGTGTCTAACACTACCCCAAGGACATCATATGAAATAATAATATCACAATACATCAAGGGAAACACCGAAACCAACCAGATTACAGTAGTTGGTTTTGGTTCATTAAACTCAACAATGCAAATGGATAATCAAATTATAATGTCTGAAGGCCAAAAAGCTTTACTAATGCTCAATGAACAAATTGATGGATACTTGTACATATCCCCTTATTCTCTTTCTTCAGATTTTCTTAATCCAGACTTACATTTTATTTTACCACCCCTAAAATTACTCAAAGCAGGAATTTCCAGTGAGGATATTCATTGCAAAAGCCATTTAGAACTTGCACTAAAATCATCAAATGGATCTCCGGTGTGTCTCAAATCTGAATCAAAAAATATCCTATACAATAGAGGATGGATAAAGTAATTAAATTCCAAGGACTACAAACAGTATGAAGATTTTTTTATTGATTTGTTTTTCTTTGTTACTTGGTTTTGTAAGCCACGATGTTTTTGCAGAAACTGAAATGACAGGTTCACTACAAATACTGGTTTCACACGGTCCTGGAGATAACCCACAACCATACTCATTCTGGTTCATGCCAGATGATCAAGCCACCTCTTACAAATTAAACCCCTCCACATTACCCCAAAACATTCTTGATTGGGCAGAAGAGAGAGTAAGAGTTACAGTTGATGAGGTAAGATCGTCATCATTTGAAACATCATTAAATCAAAACGAACAATTTTTACACATTACCTCAATAGAAGTAATTAGTCAACCAGAAGAAATTTTATTTTCTCATACTCCCCCTCCCGTTAGATCAGTTACCCTTTTGAGTAAGTTTTTGGATGAACCTGCAACACCCTCTGAAGATCCTAATAGAAGTCCAGGGCAATTCAAAGCACCCAATGATGTTGCAGTTGACGATTCTGGCAACATATACACCATAGAGTGGGGACAAAATACTGGAGAGGGGCACCGAATTCAAAAGTTTGACTCTAGTGGAAACTTTTTGTTTAAATTTGGTAAAGGTGGAACTGGGGGTTCTGGAGATTTCTTTGGTCCATCAGGTATTGAAGTTGACAGTAGTGGCAACATATACGTCGTGGAGTCTTGGGGCAACCGAGTTCAAAAGTTTGACTCTGATGGAGTGTTTTTGCTAGAGTTTGGTGCGGCAGGTTCTGGTGACTCGGAATTTAATAATCCATTTGGCATTGCAGTTGATAGTTCTGACAATGTCTATGTTGCAGATACTTTCAATCATCGCATTCAAAAATTTAATTCTACCGGAGTGTTCCAAGGATGGCTAGGTGGATGTACTGCTGGTGATAATTGTCTTGCAGGCCCAGTAAGTGATGGTTTTTTATGCACTGCAGCTACTTGCGGACTATCAGTCTTTTCTGTAGCTAATGGGGGCTTTAATTCTCCACGTGGAATTGTAATTGACTCAACTAATAAAATCTATATAGTACAAAGTGCCAATGACCGCATCCAAAAGTTTGACTCTAATGGTGGATTTTTGACTGGACTTAACCCATTTACCTCAAGTGGTACTGCTGAAGGACAGTTTTCTGACCCACATGGAATTGCAGTTGATACCACACACGTCTATGTTTCAGATGCTGGAAGTCACCGAATTCAAAAGTTTGATCATTCTTTGGCTTTCGTATCAATGTGGGGTTGGGGAGTACAAAACGGTACTGCAGCACTGCAGACATGTATGAGTGGTTGTCAGATAGGGTTAGCAGGTTCAGGAGTTGGACAACTTGATTCTCCAGAAGGAATAGCATCAGGTAGCATTTATGTTGCAGATGCAAAAAATGACCGCATCAAAAAATTTAGCACTTCTGGTGGGTATGTATCAGAGCTTGGTGCGGTTCCAGATTTAATTCATAATTCAACATATTATCAAGATCTTTTTTATGACAGCGCAGGATCATTGAAAAATTACTATAATGTTTCCTCATATGGCCACTTTATTTTAAATGGAACTGCCGATGATTGGAAAACTCTGCCAAGCAACAAGGCAGTTTATGTAATTGATCCTAATTTGATGGTTACTCATGCAATGAATGTCCATGAGGGAACTGTTGATTTTTGTAATCCCACCCCTGTGACGAATTTACTTCTAGTCTTTAACGGAGATGTTATACCTGGCGGTGGTGGTGCCTTTGGTACACTTGGAACTCCAGCTACACTTAGGCCAACTGATGATGATTGTGATAACATAACTGCTTCAGTATCATGGCTTCCAGATTATGGGGGCGGCTTCTGTTGTGGTCAAGACGATGAGAGAGGATTAGGAACACCCGCCCATGAGGTGGGTCATAACATAGGATTACGGCATACACCTCCACCACCAGGGGATTGGGTAGCCACTGGTCCGTATAATGATCCATATCACGATCCTAATTCACTAATGAGCACAAATGCCGACCGCGAGGGTCCAGCACCACTAATAATGGCCCAACGAGATAAGGTTGGATGGGTAGACTCTGGAAATAAGGTGGAAGTTGCAAGTGGCGCCAGTGCAACAATTACTCTTGATTTCAGCAATGAACCCCAAGGAGGGGTAAACCCTCAGATGATAACAGTTCCACTTTCAGATGGGACTTCATATATAATTGAGGGGCAAAAGGAGGGACTGTTTAGTGATACTCCTCAAGATAAAACTGGCGTATTAATTTACAAAAAAATTCCCGGTGGAAATGATTATTCTTATCTGACATTTGACCCAAATGATAAACTTGCAGAATATTCTCTGGTGGCAACTGCTGGAACAGACACATTATCTGATTTTGACGAGGCATCTTTAGAGGTAGGTGAAACATATGAGGATGTTGTAAATTCCGTAAATGTTACTGCATTATCCACTGGTAATTCAATTACCGTTTTTGTATCAAACAATGCAACCTCCACATGCACTCCCCCCTCTGGAGAAAATTGGGTAATCTCTGAGAGCTGTACCTTAACTGGAGATGTAACTGCAAATATGAACATCACAATTCAAGATAATTCCCTATTAACGATTCCAGATGGATTAACAGTATTTTTTGATCCAACCACATTTAGCATAACAGTAATTTCTGGAAGCGGGATTCTTGTAGAACAAGGCGGTAGTATTCAAACCTCACCCTAACCAAAATAATTTAATGTCACATAGATTAAATTGATTCAAAAAAATAAGATGTAATATGGGTCTATTTAGCAAAAAGCCAACCTACTGTGCAGTATGTAACAGGGAGATCACTCATAAGCACAACCCAAAACGAGAGTGGAATATCAAGGGATCTCTTTGTGGAGACTGCCATGTAGATAAAACAAAAGAGTTCTACGAGGCAAAAATTAGACAGCCGTGTGTAAAGTGTGGAACCACAAGAAAGATTTCTGACCTGTGGGAACCACGATGGCAATGGGATATGGAGGGGCTTCTTTGTAAGGAATGTTTTGATAAAAAAGAAGAAGAGCATACAACAAAGAAAAACTATTGCTCATTATGTGGTGCAAAGATGAAATTAATCAGATACAACCCAAAACCAAAATGGAAAATTAAAGGCCAGCTCTGCAGAAAATGCTGGGATGGAAAAAAAGAAGAGTTTGGATAAGTCATGGGATTTTTTAAAAAATTTCAGTGTAATATTTGCTCTAATAAATTCTCAAAACAAGAAGAACTAATGCAACATCAACAAGTAGTTCATTTTAAAGATCAACCCTATGATTGCAAAAAGTGTGAAAAATACTTTTCAAATATGGAAGACATGAGAACACATTTACAGCGAGAACACAGTTACAAAAAAGACAGATAGCTATATAGCTTTTACAGTCTTAACTACTGGAGGTCTTTCTTTAGTAAATACTCTAAATCCACAAATACATTTGATTTCTGGTAAACGTGAGAGTTCAGTGTTGGAAACATTTGTTCCACACCTCAAACAAGAGTAAATTACATCAAAGGTCTCCTGAGAAGTCTCTTCTACATCATCAAAGTCTTCATCAACCATGTTTATCGTAAAATTTTCGATAATTTAAGGTAATACCAATTATGTTAAAGACAATTCAATGTAGACAGCATCAGGAATTTTAAGTCTCATTAGTTGTCTTATTGCTTTGTCATCAGCATTAATGTTAATTATTCTTCGGTGCATTCTCATCTCCCATTTTTCATAAGTTTCAGTTCCGCTTCCACATGGGGATTTTCTCGTTGCGATGTGTAATCGTTTAACAGGAAGTGGAGTAGGTCCTTTTACTTTAACACCAGTTTTTTTTCCAATACCCATGATTTCGCCACAGACACCATCTAGTTTTGGTAGGCTAGTCGAGGTGAGTTTTACACGGGCAGTTTGAGTCATTTAACTTGCCCTATGGTGTGTATTTTTCTGTAATTTCCTTAACAATTCCTGCGGCAATAGTTGCACCCATATCTCGGAGTGCAAATCTACCCATCTCAGGGAATTCTTGGAAAGTTTCAATAGGAGTTGGTCGTACTGGTCTAATTTTTACAATTGCAGAATCACCAACCTTGAGGAATTTTGGATTCTCCTCATCAACTGCACCAGTTGCTGGATTTATTTTTTGTACAAACTCTGTTACTGTTGCTGCCACTTGTGCAGTGTGACAGTGCATTACTGGAGTATATCCAGGTGCAATTGCTGTTGGATGGTGAATTACTATAATTTGTGCTTTGAATTCCTTTGCAACATTTGGTGGTGCATCAGGAGTTCCAAGAACATCGCCTCTTTTGATATCTTTCTTTTCAATCCCTCTAAGGTTAAAACCAATGTTATCGCCTGCTTCGGCTGATGGCATTTCTGTGTGGTGTGTTTCAATTGATTTTATTTCACCTTGAGCACCTGAAGGCATTACAATGATTTTTTGTCCTGCTTTCATTACTCCGGTTTCAACTCTACCTACAGGTACAGTTCCGACACCAGTGATTGTGTAAACATCTTGAATTGGCACACGTAGTGGTTTGCCAAGTGGTTTTTCAGATACTGTAAAGTCATCAAATGCTTCAAGTAGTGTTTTTCCGGTATACCATGGCATGTTTTCTGATTTATTAACCAAATTATCTCCTTTCCAGCCAGAAACTGGAATAAATGGTACATTTTCTAATTTGTAACCAACAGATTTTACTAATTTTTCGCCTTTTTCTTTGGCTGCTTTGAATGCGTCTTCTGAATAATTGCTATCGTCCATTTTGTTGATTGCAACAATTAGCTGCCCAACACCTAAAGTTTTGAGCAAAAATGCATGCTCTCTTGCTTGGCCGCCTGCAGCAATTGCAGTATCAGTTTCACCTTCTTTTGCAGAAAGTACCAATATTGCAGCATCTGCCTCAGAGGCTCCTGTAATCATGTTTTTAATAAAGTCTCTGTGACCTGGTGCGTCAATTAACGTAAAGAAGTATTTTGGAGTTTCAAATTTTTGGAAAGCAAGATCAATTGTAATTCCTCTTTCTCTTTCATCTTTAATATTATCCATTACCCATGCATACTTGAAAGTGTCACCTTTTCCGGTCTTTTCGGATTCGGCTGCATGTGATGCAATAGTTCTCTCATCTACAACACCAAGATCCATCAAGAAATGACCCATGGTTGTTGATTTTCCATTATCAATATGTCCTGTAACAATCATGTTCAGGTGTGGTTTATCTGCCATGTCAATTTCCTATTCAAGGGGATTTATTACTGTTATGAATTTTTGAAAAAAAATCGTTGTTTCTTGAATATTTTGTAGATCAGAAAAATTTCAAAACTACACATAAATCGAGGTGTTATTGACATCAATTATGAAAATTACCGTATCAGTAATCAAGGCAGATGTAGGTGGAGTAGGAGGTCATACCAAGCCAAGTGATGGATTACTTGAAGCAGTAAAAAAAACCGTTAAAGATTCTGAAGATTTACTAATTGACTACTATATCGGTTATTGTGGAGATGATGTGCATATTGTTATGTCCCATACTCATGGAGTAGACAATAATAAAATTCACAAACTAGCGTGGGATTCGTTCATGGCAGGAACCCAAGTTGCAAAAGCAGAGGGATTGTATGGAGCAGGACAAGATCTCCTAAAAGATTCATTTTCAGGAAATGTAAAGGGAATGGGTCCAGGAGTCGCCGAGATGGAGTTTGAAGAAAGACCGAATGAAGCATTTACAGTATTTGCGGCAGACAAAACAGAACCTGGGGCTTTTAATTATCCATTTTACAGAATGTTTGTAGATGCCCTAAGCAACACAGGACTAATTGTAAATAAATCATTAGCACGTGGTGTTAACATTAACATTATGGATGTAGAAAAAGCACAGATTGCAGAATTATCACTATGGGAAGACAAACCATCCATTGAAGCTGCTTTGATGTATCCTGGAAGATATGTAGTATCAACTGTGACTACAAAAGATGGAGAGCCAATAGTTGCATCATCAACTGATAGGCTTCACAACATTGCAGGAACTTATGTGGGAAAAGATGATCCGATTTGTCTCGTAAGAACTCAAAAAAACTTTCCAGCAACTGAAGAAGTTGGTAGTGTCTTTAACAATCCTCACTATGTAGCAGGAAACACAAGAGGAAGTCACAATATGCCATTAATGCCAGTTAAACTAAATTCTGCGGCTACAATTAATTTCTGTATTCCAATTGTTCAGGCACTAGTCTTTAGCATGCATAATGGAAAGTTCACAGGACCATTTGATGGATTCTCAACTCCTGATTGGGATTACATAAGGGAAATCGCAACAAAGAAAGCACTTGCAATGAGAAGTCAGGGCTTTGTTCATCCTGCAACTCTAGTTCCCTCCGAATTAGAGTATGCGGAAGGATACAAAGCAAGAATGAGTGTCCTTGAAGAGAAAATGAAGCCCCTTGAAGGAACTTCTGCAAGTGGTCAAAAGAAGGAAAATTACGAAGATCCAGATTAAAAAAATCTGTTTCCTGGAGGAATAATTTTTGAGAAATAGTTAAATGAAAACAAGGATTAATCTATAACATCTGATGCAAATTATTTCGAAAATATTTGATTGGAAAACTTATGTGTTTACTGCAGTTGCAGTAATCGGATTTTCAAATATTGTTGTACAATTGTTTGGTCAAACTATACCAAATGTCATGGTGACTTTTTTTAGAAATGCCGGAGAAGTTGTAATTTTAGTATCAGTATTTTTGTTTGCAATAACATGGCTAGTAAAGGCAAGACCTCACAATCGACCAAAAAATTATGATGTCATAGTATTTGATGTTTATGGAAATAAGAGTGAAATTGATGGTATTCGTACAAATTTTAAAACGCATGATGTTGCATGGAGCTTTATGAAACAGTACAAGGAATCATATCCCCTCTATAACTTTGCCCTAGTTACAAAGCATACAAAACAGGACAAACCAACTATCTTCAAGTATATTTAGATTAGAAAACAAATAATTATTTCAAAATACCACTCCAATTATGCCAGTAAAGATATTTAGCGGCGTAGAACATGTTGTCGAAAAATCAATTAACAACTTTATCAAAGACGTCAAGGTTATTGATATCAAAATTACCAGTCACTTAAACAAGAATGAAAAGTCACAGATTTTTGTTTTGATTCACTACGAAGGGGCACCACCCAGTCATTCAACAGGTCCAGGACTACTATAATTTAGATTCAAACTTTTATTCAGGATCATAACACAAGATTAGAGTGAAGTTTTCTATTTTAGCTGAATCTCTAAACAAGATGGAATCAACTACAAAGAGATTAGAGCTAACACAATATTTAGTTGAATTGTTTGAAAACACTCCACAAGATATTATTTCAAGAATTGTTTATCTTTTGCAGGGCAAGATTAGACCAGACTTTGAAGGAATAGAGTTAGGAGTAGCTGAAAAACTTGCAATAAAGGCCATTTCAAAATCATCTGGCATTACAACAAAAAAGATTGAAGAGGAATACAGAAAAAGTGGGGATTTGGGCCAAGCTGCCACGATAATACTCGAACAAAAAACACAAACAACGTTTCTTGTAGAAAACATTACTGTAGAGCGAGTCTATGAGACATTGTTTAAGATTGCAAGACTAGAAGGATCTCGCTCACAAGACATGAAGATGAAATATATCTCTAGTCTTCTAAACGATGCAACCCCGCTTGAGGCAAGTTATCTTCTAAAGATTTTGCTTGGAACTTTGCGCCTTGGAGTTGCAGAAAATACGGTAATGGACGCATTGGCCATTGCATATTCTGGAACTAAAGAAAACAGGAAGGCACTTGAACATGCCTACAACGTATCCAGTGATTTAGGAAAGGTAGCAGAAACAATAGCAAGTAAAGGACTCAAAGGGATAGAACAGTTTGAAATTGTTTTGTTCAATCCTATTAGGCCAATGCTCGCAGACCGTGTTAAAAGCGAGGAAGAATCCATTGAAAAGATGGGAATAGAATTCGCAGCAGAATACAAGCTAGATGGAGAACGTGTTCAGGTACATGTAGACGGCAAGAAAGTTGTCCTGTTTTCAAGAAGTCTGGAGAATATTTCGAAATACTATCCAGACATTATTGAAAATATTCCACAGGCAGTAGAAGCAGATCAGGTAATATTAGAAGCCGAAGCTGTTGCAATAAATGAAAACTCTGGAGAATTTTTACCGTTTCAAGAGCTGATGCACCGAAGAAGAAAATATAAAATTGAAAAAGCAGTAACTCAATATCCAATCACAGTTAATTTTTTTGATGTATTATATTGCAATGGAAAAAGTTATTTGGATAAAGATTACATTGGCAGAAGAAGACTCTTAGAAAAAATTGTAAAGGAAGATAACTTTGTAAAACATGTTCCAATGACTATAGTAAAATCTCAAAACGAGGTCGAGGATTTCCTTGAAAACAGCATCAACTCAGGATGTGAAGGACTTATGTTAAAAATGACAGACAAACCTTACCAAGCAGGATCAAGAGGAAACTATTGGTTAAAGCTCAAAAGAGAATATAGAAACGAGCTTGGTGATAGTTTAGATCTTGTTGTAATTGGGGCATACTTTGGAAAGGGAAGAAGAACAGGAAGGTATGGAACTCTACTTTTGGCATCATATGATGAGGATACCGATACATTTACGAGCATATGCAAAGTAGGGACTGGATTTACAGATGAATACTTGGACCAACTATATCAAATCTTGTCTGACAAAGTCACAATAAAGAAAAATCCAAGAATTAACAGTGAGATGGAGGCAAATGTTTGGTTTGAGCCAGAATTGGTAATTGAGGTAGTGGCATCGGAGATCACCCTGAGTCCAATTCACAAAGCTGCCAGAGATGTAATGAGAAAAGATACAGGTCTTGCATTAAGATTCCCAAAGTTCACTGGCAAAATTAGAGTGGAAAAATTTGCAGAAGACGCATCAACTAATGAGGAAGTCATCACTTTATACAAAGGACAGAAAAAAATTGCACATGATAAAAGTTTGATGTAAATTATGCTCGATTCACCCTAAAATCCGTCTAGGATTTAAATTACCTAGGCAGCTATAAAATATTGAAATGTATAGCGGAGAACTTGAAGTTCAAGCTAAAAGAAAGGCAATAGCAGTTTTACAAGACGAGATAAACAGAATCCTCAACGCTGCAAGAGAACTTGCAACAATTCCAGAGCTAATGATGAAAAAAGACAAGACTGGAATCAAAAACGCAGTAGAGCAGATCTCAACAATTGAGGAAGAAGTTGAAAACCTTAGACGAAAGATTACCCGAGAGGTAGCCGATGTTGGAGGATTGATCATGAATAGAGAGAACCTCCTAAACACAGCATATACAATGGATGAAATTGCAGGTTACATTACTGGAATTTCATTCAAGTTAGCAAATGTAAAGGTAGCAACTCTGAAGAGCTCAAAACTTGATGGAGACATTACAAAGTTAATAGAATTAGTAGTGGACCAAGTCTACAAGCTAAATGAGATAATTAGAAGTCTTAGTACAAATACTGCAAATGCAATTGAATTAGCTCAAGAGACACAAACCATAGAGCGAGAAATTGACCTCAAATACAGAGAAGCTACAATGAAGCTTTTATCAGAAGTTACAAATACAAAAGAGCTTTTGCTAATGAAAGATGTAATTGAAGGAATTGAAGAGATGGCAGACAAGTGTCAACGAGTGTCAGATTCATTCATACTGCTAGCACTAAGCCTATAACAAATTCTTTTTCCATATTTTTGTTTTTTAAAATATACAATTCATATACACTGATTATTCTTTACATTCAATGAAGTGTGAGATTATAGAAAATAGACTAATAGTCTGGAACATAGAGGACTCACGCAAGCTCTTCAGTAGTGGATATTATGGAAAACCAATTGGAATTCCAAAACCTAAACCTGAAGAAATCAACGTGCCATTAATTTTAGATTTAATTGAAGGGCTGTACTTGCTTGAAAATAAAAAAATTTCAATTTATTGCAATAAGAAAAAAGTTACCATGGATACAATGATTGAGATTTGCAAAAAAGAATACCACGAATTTGATAAAAAATATCTAGTCTACAAGAACTTTAGAGACAAGGGATACATTATAAATCCTGGAATAAAGTTTGGATGTGATTTTGCAGTGTATGAGAAGGGGCCAGGAATTGATCATGCACCATTTTTAATTCAAGTGTACAATAGAAGTGATTTTATTTCTTCTACAGCAATTGTTTTGGCAGGACGATTGGCAACTACAGTTAGAAAGCAATTCATTTTGGCAATACCCAAGGGAAAAGACAAGGTAGATTTTTTGGCACTTGATTGGTGGAAGGCCTAGACTTGTTTTATATGACCTGCAATACGGTCATAAATCCAAAAAAGTTCTTCGGATATTCCAAAGTCAATATGATTTTTCCATTTGTTTCTGATTCGGACTGCACCTTCAGTTGGCTCTACATAGATTGTAGCGTCTCTAAGTGTTTGTTTTGCAATCATGTCATTTAGTTCAGAGTCTTCGTTGAGTTTTTCTGCTAAGCTGCCATTGCCATTCCACTCTACTTTGATTATTTTTTTTGTTCCAAAGTGTCCTTGTGTGATAAGTTTTGTTCTTGCAGTATGTTGTCCAAGTGCTCTTCCTGTATCTTTTCTAACAATAAAGTGAGCTTGGAATCGATCTTCTGCACCCCAGGGTAATGGATTTGGATCTTGCATGCTTATCCCTTTTGAATTATTTGAATTACATCAATGTTAGTATTTTTAACTTCAACGCATCCCTTGTTTGTAACCATTCTAGGAGTTTGAGAGAAATATCTACTGTAATAATCACCACTTTCCAAATCTACTGTTGCAATATCTTTTGCTTCTGAGTCTACACCAATTTCTGAGAGCATGTCGCTGAATTTTTCAGGCCATGTTTTGAAAGGAAATGAATCTGGCTCTGTGTCGTGCATAAAAAAACTAGAATCATACCCACAAATAAAGATATCAAGTAAATTCTGCAGCCAATGATCAATTTTAATCTAATAGGGTCTATCCCGTAGTTGATGACAATCGCATAAACATCCTTTTTGACATTTCACTCTTTTGCAATCAGAACATATTTTTTTATTCCAATAAGGTGCAGTGTTCATAAAATTTGTTGTATTCAATTGGAATAAAGGTTTTAGAATAAGGGTAAAACGTATTTAAAAAATCAAAAAAATTGAAAAAGATCTTCCGGGATTGATCTGTTTGGAAAGAAGGCATATTTTTCACAAGAAACGAGTAATTTTGATAGATCAACCCAAATTTGAGCTATATTTCCTTCATTCTACAGAATAAAAACGGAAACTAGTACATTAACAATCAAATTAAATAATACTTTGAGATGGTTCTGTTATCTATGTTAAAATTCCATGATAAAACCGCACTCATTACAGGTAGTGGAACTGGAATTGGTCAGGCAATTGCCAAAAAGTTTGTTGAAAATGGGGCTAGCGTCATCATCCTAGGTAGAAGGAGAGAACCATTAGAGGAGACCTCAAAGATGCTTGAAGGAATAATTGGTGAAAAAAATACCGGTGCTAATGTTAAGATTTTTTCTGGGGTCGATGTTGCAGATGAATCGGCAATGACTTCCATGTTTGATTCAATAAAAAATGAAAACATAAC
>Ga0224508_10002803_pt1 | contig 14667 bp, 13 predicted proteins | sample SF_Jan12_sed_USG_4_FD_170157 | JGI IMG/M metagenome (GOLD analysis project Ga0224508, IMG submission 170157) | Sediment microbial communities from San Francisco Bay, California, United States - SF_Jan12_sed_USGS_21 | ecosystem: Environmental > Aquatic > Marine > Sediment | place: USA... | reverse complement strand
AAAATTCCTATGTGGCCGGTACATACATGGTTGCCGGATGCGCACGTAGAGGCGCCAACAGGTGGCTCAGTAGTGTTGGCTGCCATTATGTTGAAAGTAGGTGGTTATGGTTTCTTGCGGTTTAGTATTCCTATTACTCCTTACGCAAGCAATCAGCTGGCTTATTTAGTAATAGCTGTGTCTCTTATTGCCGTGGTTTATATTGGTTTTGTTGCATTGGCGCAAAGAGATATGAAAAAGTTAATTGCCTATTCTTCCATTGCACATATGGGCTTCGTCACGCTTGGATTTTTTGTAATTTTCAAATTAGCAACAAATAACAGCTCGTATTCAGAACTCGCATTACAGGGTGGTATGGTGCAAATGATCTCGCATGGATTTATTTCTGGTGCGATGTTTTTATGTGTGGGGGTCTTGTATGACCGTATGCATAGCCGACAAATAGCGGATTACGGTGGTGTGGTAAATACCATGCCTAAGTTTGCAACCTTTTTTGTAATTTTTGCAATGGCTAATGCAGGTTTGCCAGGAACATCAGGCTTTGTTGGTGAATTCATGGTGATATTGGCGAGCTTTAAAGCCAATGTTTGGTTTGCGTTTTTAGCTGCAACCACTTTAATTCTAGGTGCTGCCTATACACTATGGATGGTTAAACGTGTGGTGTTTGGTGAAGTAGGCAATGATGAAGTTGCTAAATTGAAAGATTTAAATGCTCGAGAATTTTTCTGTTTACTGGTTCTTGCCATATTAGTTTTGTGGATTGGTCTTTGGCCAGCACCATTAATAGAAATGATGGATGCGTCGGTCTCGCATCTTTTGTATCAAGCGCAGCAAACTAATCTCCCTTTATAGAATGATAAAATGTAATGGATAGCTTAGATATAAATTCAATTGACTCGCTTCCTGGTTTGCTAACTATGTTGGCAAAATCTTTGGTGGTGATGCCTGAGATTGCACTGCTAATTGCTGCGTCTACTATATTAATGGTTAGTTTATTTTCGGGACGTAAGAGTGATTTATTCACCTATATCTTAAGCTTGGCAACACTGCTTGGGATGGTTCTTTTGATTCTGCCTAGCATTAATAAACCGGATGTAGTGTTGTTTGGTGAAATGTATGTGCATGATGAATTAGCCAAGTTAATTAAACTACTCGTGTGTGTCACCGTTGCAGTGATTTTCATCTATGCTCGACCCTATTTATTGAATCGTAGCAATTCGCGTCCAGAATTTTATATTTTAGGTTTGTTTGCCACACTAGGAATGTTAGTGATGGCTTCGGCACAAAATTTTATTACTATATATTTAGGTCTAGAACTACTGTCTTTGTGTTTGTATGCCTTGGTTGCATATTTGCGTGACTCTAACGATGCTGCAGAAGCTGCAATTAAGTATTTTGTTCTCGGCGCGATTGCTTCAGGTATGCTGTTGTATGGTATGTCTATTATGTATGGCATTACTGGTACGCTGAGCTTGAGTGAAATTAGCATCTACTTAGTAAATGTTAATGATCTAAATATAGGTTTAATTTTTGCATTAACTTTTATTGTAGTCGGTGTGGCTTTTAAATTTGGCGCAGTACCATTTCACATGTGGGTGCCAGATGTTTATCAAGGTGCGCCAACTGCGGTTACACTGTTTATTGCAACGGCTCCAAAATTTGCTGCATTTGTTATGGCGATACGCCTATTAAGTTATGGCATGCAGGAATTGGTTGCCGATTGGCAACAGATGTTGATGATTTTGGCGGTATTGTCTTTAATTCTTGGTAACATCATTGCTATTGCGCAGAGCCACATCAAACGTATGCTGGCATATTCAACCATTTCGCATATCGGCTTTGTATTGCTAGGATTTTTATCTGGTGAGAATTTTGGTTATGCATCTGCATTGTTCTACACGGTAATCTATGTGCTTATGGCTGCGGGTGCTTTTGGGGTGTTGTTGTTATTAAATAAAGATGATGACACTGACGTCGATAATCTCTCGGAATTAAAAGGCCTAGGTCAATCACATCCTCGCTTAGCATTTATTATGCTATTGATTATGTTTTCCATGGCAGGTATGCCATTAACAGTTGGTTTTTATGCCAAGCTGTATGTATTGCAAAGTCTGGTTTATAACGATTTTATTTGGTTAGCGATTCTGGCAGTTATTATGTCCATCATCGGCGCTTTCTACTATTTGAGAGTTATTAAACTCATGTACTTTGATGACCTACTGCAAAACCTGGGCACTCAAAATTCGCTGCTTGCTAATACCGTTATTTCTGTAAATGGTTTACTAATTGTAGGATTATTTATTTATCCTAACTACTTGCTGAATTACTGTGTGAACGTCTTTCAATAAGTTCAAATTGAGTCTATCTGCGTAAATCCTTACGGGTATGTGTAATGCTGCGTTTAATTGTGACTAAGTCACACAAATTTGATTATTCCCCACTCAACAATGAATATACATTCTTGTAATATATGGTTTATCTGCGTAGACTCCTGCGGCTCAGATTGATGCGGGGTGGAGCAGTCTGGCAGCTCGTCGGGCTCATAACCCGAAGGTCGTAGGTTCAAATCCTACCCCCGCTACCAAACTTGCGTGTGGTTCTTACACGCAAATAAAGAGTCGCATAGCGAACTCCTATTTTTCCTTATTGATAAAAGCGCTGATACATTTGGTTATGCTATATTTCTATGCATGCTCATAACCTTCGAAACCAAAGCCTATGCCAATATCACCATGTTTGGTGAAATTGCTAAAAAACTCATTAAGTCCATGGGCCATAGCGGTACCGTTCCTGGTGCCATTCAAGCGAAAGACTTGCCAAAGGCACTAGAGCAACTAAAAATTTACCTGCGTGCAGAAATAGCTAGTGTTAATGATGATCAAGAAACGCCAGAAGATGAGAATTATGTGAGCATCGATAAGCGAGCAAAGCCACTTATTGAACTACTTGAGGCGGCGATTGAGCAAAATGAAGCTGTTATGTGGGATGAATAAGTCTTTTCCAAACCAGTGTAATCTATCGATCAATCTGCAATAAAATAAATATTTATTTTACAAGTAGTTACGTTAGCTACTTAATATGTCGTTGAGGATTTCTCGAGCTAGCAACTAAAGCTTAGAACACGGTATAATGCATACATAATCTATGTATATACTGAATTATAAAGTAATTATAAGAATGTAAAGGAGTTTGCAAATGAGTGAAGCCAGTTTATACGACCGTCTTGGCGGTGGTGACAAATTAAAAACTATTGTTGCGGATATATGGGCCAACCATATCAGTAACCCTAAAATTAAAAATCGCTACGTCAATAGTGATGGTGAAAAAGTAAAGCAAGTCGTTTGGGAATTTTTCTGCTCAGGTATCGGTGGACCTCAGGAATATACTGGACAAGATATGCTTACTGCACACACCGGTATGAATATAAACGATACTGAATTCAATGCGGTATGTGATGATGTGCTTGCAGCATTAGATAAAAACAATGTGGGCCAAAAGGAAAGAGACGAAGTGCTTTGTATCCTTTATTCTATGAAGAACGATATCGTAGACGTATAAGCGCATATTCAGATTAGGCATTAGCCAATTAAGAAAAAGCCCGATTAAATCGGGCTTTTTTGTGTCTTATGCTTTCTGAAGTGAGGGATTTTCGCATCAAAGGTATGAAGATTCGTCCATTAATTTCCACCATCAGCCAGTGAAATGGCTGCCCGATAAACTCTTTGCTTGAAGCGACGATTTTTTTTACCTATACTGACTGTGTATTAGTTTGCTAAGTCATTGTTTTTCAATGATTCGAAGGGGCCCCAAGAGGGCCTTTTTTATTGCTTGCTCATAACATTGATAACAATTTATTGATGCAAATTGTTGAAAAGCTTACTTACTAAGGAAGTGATGAGAATGGAAATGGGCTTATTGTGCCCATTTTTTAATTGGGCCAAGTAGATTTGGATAGAAAAAGTTGGTTAAGAAAATGACCAAGAAAGTTTAAGCCAAGAAACAGGTAATAGAAGTTGTTAAATGACCCGTATGGAATTGTACCTATCGTTGAACCCGTAATTGTAGGAATGGGTTATAACTTTTGGGGCATGGAATGCCAAGCAAGTGAAAATACGGCACAGGTACGAATTTTTATTGACCATAGTGAAGGCATAACACTTGATGATTGTTCACGAGTAAGTCAGCAATTAAGTGCTGTATTAGATGTGGAAGACCCTGTGCAAGTGCCTTATACGTTAGAGATCTCCTCACCGGGGATTAATAGAAAGTTGTTTAGTGCCGAGCAAATGAAAGATGCTATAGGCAGTAAGGTCAAAGTAAAAACAACTTGGCCAATAAATGAGCGTAGAAATATACGTGGGGTATTGAAAGATGCTAATGACGAACAATTAACAGTAGTTACTCAAGAAGGTGATGAATTTATAGTACCAATTGAAGCGATTAAAAATGCAAAACTAGATTTAGATATTGATCCAAATCTTAAGGCAAAAAATTAACACGGTTTAACTAAGTCTAAATTATTTAAGCATAGGAACTTATTATTTTTAAATTATGAACAAAGAAATTTTACTTGTAGCCGACGCAGTTTCTAATGAGAAAGGTGTCGACAAGGATATTATTTTCCAAGCTATTGAAGCAGCTCTTGCTACCGCAGCGCGAAAGAAACATGGCATGGAAATGGATATACGTGTGGAGATTGATCGTGAGACCGGTGATTACGAATCTTTTCGACGTTGGGAAGTATTAGACGACGAAGATCCAGAGTTTGAATCTACAGAAAGACAAATTCTTTATAGTTACGCAATCCAGAATCATCCGGATATTCAAATTGGTGAGTTCATAGAAGAGCCAATAGAGTCAGTAGCCTTTGGACGTATTGCAGCACATACCGCCAAGCAAGTAATCGTTCAAAAAATTCGCGAAGCGGAACGAGCACAGATTGTGGATATCTTCCAAGACCGTGTTGGCGAATTAGTTATGGGTGTGGTTAAGCGCAGCGATCATTCTGGAACTTTTATCGATCTTGGTAGTAATGCAGAAGGCTTTATTCCGCGTGAACATATGATTGCGCGTGAAGCGATGCGACCAGGTGATCGAGTTAGGGCTTTCTTGCATGAAGTTCGTGAAGAAGTTCGCGGGCCACAGTTATTTTTAACTAGAACTGCGCCAGAATTTTTAATCGAATTATTTAAATTAGAAGTTCCAGAAGTAGGTCAAGGCTTAATTGAAGTGTTGTCTGCGGCACGAGATTCGGGTTTGCGTGCCAAGATTGCGGTGAAGTCTAATGATCCGAGATTAGATCCAGTAGGTGCGTGTGTTGGTATGCGAGGTTCACGTGTGCAATCAGTATCTAATGAGCTTGCTGGTGAGCGCATTGATATTATTCTTTGGGATGAAAATCCTGCGCAGTATGTGATTAATGCTATGTCACCTGCTGCGGTTACATCAATTGTTGTTGATGAAGACAAAAACAGCATGGACATTGCTGTGGAAGATGAAAAATTATCTCAAGCTATAGGTCGTGGTGGCCAAAACGTAAAACTTGCTAGCCAATTAACCGGCTGGGAGTTAAATGTTATGACTGAAGGCCAAGCGGAAGAGAAGAGTGAAACGGAAACGCGTCAAATTGTTGAAATGTTTATGTCTCAACTGGATGTGGATGAAGAAGTTGCCGTGATACTTGCACAAGAAGGTTTTTCCAGCGTTGAAGAGGTGGCTTATGTGCCACCAAAAGAGTTGGTAGAAGTTGAAGAGTTTGACGAAGAAATAGTAGAAGAGTTGCGTGCTCGTGCGAGAGACGTATTACTTACTACTGCATTGGTAACAGAAGAAAAGTTTGCCGATGTTGAGCCATCTGCTGATTTGCTAAATATGGAAGGTATGGATAAGGATTTAGCTTTTGAGTTGGCGTGTCGTGGCATTGCAACTATGGAAGATCTTGCTGAGCAATCAGTTGATGAGCTATTAGAAATTGAAGGTCTAGATTCTGAACGTGCAGGAGCATTAATTATGTTGGCACGTGCACCGTGGTTTGAAAACGAAGGCGTTACAACGTAACGCGTTAGTTAATCAGATAAAATATTAATTTTTTAGTGAACAAATAATGAGTGATGTAACTATAAAACAGCTAGCAGAAGTGGTTAAAACTCCTGTTGAGAAATTGCTGGTTCAGCTTTCAGAAGCAGGTTTGGAGTTTAATACTGCAGATCAAGTGGTTTCTGATGAGCAAAAAATGCAATTGTTAGATCACTTGCGTAACAATCGTAGTAAGGCTACAGAAGAGTCGGCCAGTGAATCTGCAAGTGAAGGTAAGAAAATCACCTTGCGAAGGAAAAGCACTTCGACTTTAAAAGTAGGTGGACCTACAGGTCGAAACGCTACAGGTGGCAGTACGGTTAATGTTGAAGTGCGGAAAAAACGCACTTATGTAAAACGTAGCGTTGTTCTGGAGGAGGCAGCGAAAGAAGAGGAAGAGCGTGCCAAAGTTCAGGCTAATAAAGAAGCTGAAATTGCTGCGCAATTAGAGCAGGTCGCAGCAGCAAAAGCGGCAGAAGAAAAAGCTAAACAAGAAGAGCTCGAAAAACAGAAATCACCAGAACAAGAAGCGGTTGTGCAAGATGCTATCGAACAAGAAGCGCAGGCAACACCAGTTGGGATTAGAGTGGTAACTCCAGCGCCTGAAAAAACAGAAGAAGACAAAAAGCCCGCAGCTAAGCATGATAAGAAGACTAGTAAGCCAAGGCGCCAAGAGTTACACGTTGCAAGTGATAAACGTGGTAAGCGCAAAGCAAAACCTAAGCATAGACGTCCAGGTAAGGTTGCACCAAGTGATAAACACCAATTTGAAAAACCTAGCGAGCCAGTTAAGCGCGAAATATTAGTACCAGAAAGCATTTCGGTTTCTGATCTTGCGCAAAAGATGGCAATTAAGGCTGCGGAAGTGATTGGTGTGATGATGAAAATGGGTGTCATGGCCACGATCAACCAAATACTTGATCAAGATACAGCAATTCTTGTAGTAGAAGAAATTGGTCATCAAGCTAAGCCAATGGAAGCTTCAAGTGTTGAAGACACTTTGTTGCAAGTTGAATACGACGAAAGCAAAGCAATTGTGCGAAACCCTGTTGTGACTGTAATGGGTCACGTTGATCATGGTAAAACATCTTTGCTTGATTATATTCGTCGTACTAAAGTCGCTTCTGGTGAAGCGGGTGGAATCACGCAACACATAGGTGCTTATAGTGTTACCACAGATAAAGGCACGATCACTTTCCTAGATACACCGGGTCACGCAGCATTTACATCAATGCGCGCGCGTGGAGCAAAAGCCACTGATATTGTTGTTCTAGTTGCTGCAGCAGATGATGGTGTAATGCCGCAAACTAAAGAAGCGGTTGAACATTCACGTGCTGCAAACGTACCCATGATTGTGGCAGTAAATAAGATAGATAAAGAAGATGCAGACCCAGATAAAGTTCGCAACGAGTTAGCTGCATTAGAAGTTTTGCCAGAAGAATGGGGTGGCGATACCATTTTTATAAATGTTTCGGCGCTTACGGGTGAAGGTATTGATGAATTATTAGAAGCAATTATATTGCAAGCTGAAATTCTTGAATTAAAAGCTGTTGATCATGGGCCTGCTTCAGGTGTTGTAATTGAATCGACTTTGGATAAAGGTCGCGGTCCAGTTGCAACAGTACTAGTTCAGCAAGGTATGTTGTCGAAAGGCGATATGTTGTTAACGGGTGAAGAGTTCGGTCGTGTGCGTGCAATGTTTGATGAAAATGGTAAAGAAATTGATAAAGCCGGTCCATCCACACCGGTAGAGGTGCTGGGTTTATCTGGCGCAGCAAATGCTGGCGAAGAAGCGATAGTAGTTGCAGATGAACGTAAAGTGCGTGAAATTGTTGATTTGCGTAAGAGCAAATCAAGAGACACACGATTTGCAGCACAACAAGCTTCTAAGTTAGAAGACGTATTTAGTAAAATGGGTGAGGGTGCAGCAGAAAGCGTTAATGTTTTAATTAAAGCTGATGTGCAAGGAAGTGCAGAAGCATTAAAAGATGCGCTTGAAAATCTTTCTACTAATGAAGTTAAAGTGAAGATCGTAATGGCTTCGGTAGGTGGTATTAATGAATCAGATGTAAATCTTGCAGAAGCATCTAAAGCAGTGATGATTGGATTTAACGTACGTGCGGATAATGCAGCAAAAAGAACTGCATCAGAAGTTGGTGTTGAGATTCGTTATTACAGTATTATTTATGAAGCCATTGATGATGTGAAGTTAGCCATGAGTGGCATGCTATCGCCAGAACTACGTGAAGAAATTATCGGTCTTGCCGAAGTTAAAGATGTATTTAGATCATCGAAGATGGGTGCTGTTGCGGGTACGCAAGTAGTTGAAGGTGTCATTAAGCGTGGCAATCCTATTCGCGTTCTACGAGATAACGTTGTTGTGTTTGAAGGTGAATTAGAGTCATTACGTCGTCATAAAGATGATGTGAATGAGGTGAAATCAGGTACCGAATGCGGTATAGCGGTTAAAAACTATAACGATGTTCAACCAGGCGACCAAATCGAAGTATATGAGCGTAGTGAGATCGCTAGAACCATTTAAGAAAAATCTGATTTCTTCTAACTTTTAGACTAATAAGCATTTATCCAAATGCAGCAAGAATCATCTAGACCTCTACGAGTCGGCGAGCAACTTCGTCGTGAGCTTACTTTAATTTTACGCAATGAAGTTAAAGATCCGCGAGTGTCTGAGATTATTATCTACGATGTGGTAGTAAGTAAAGATTTAGGAACCGCAAAAGTATATTTCAGTCCCATTGATATACAGCAAGATGCAACTGAGATTATAAAAGGCCTGCAAAGTGCCAGTGGTTATTTGCGCACCCAGCTAAGTAAAATTTTAAGTTTGCGTAAAATGCCAGAATTACGATTTATTGTTGACGACACCGAAGCAAAAGGTGATCGCATAGAGCAGCTCATTCAAAAAAGTCTTCATAAGCAGTGATACGTGTCGCGAGTGGCAAGACGGAAAAATAAAGGTCGAGCTCTAAATGGTTTGTTACTTTTAGATAAACCAGCTGGCGAATCTTCTAACCGTGTTCTGCAAAAGGTAAAACGAATCTTTAATGCTGCGAAAGCAGGCCACACTGGGACGCTAGATCCGTTGGCAACAGGTTTGTTGGTGATTTGTTTTGGTCGTACCACAAAAATTTCTGATTATCTGCTCGCTGCAGATAAAAAATATAGAGTTGTCTTAAAGCTTGGAGTAACTACTGACACGGCAGATGCGGATGGTGAAATTCTAGAACAGCGAGATACTTCTAAAATTACTGAAGATCAAATCTTGCAGCAGGCTGCAAGCTTAACCGGCGGTATTAAACAAATTCCTCCAATGTATTCTGCTTTAAAACACCAGGGTTTGCGTCTTTATGAGTTGGCAAGAAAAGGCATAGAGGTAGAGCGAGTACCAAGGAAAGTAGAGATATATAGTTTTGAGGTAATTGAATATCAAGGAGATTTAGTAACCATGCAAGTGCATTGTTCGAAAGGCACTTATATTCGAACTTTGGTTGAAGATCTTGGAAAATTATTGTCATGCGGTGCGCACGTGGTGGAGTTAAGGCGTACTTCATTAGGGCCGTTTACTGACCCGATAATGCATAGTCTTGAAGAGTTAGATCAGCTTGCAAAGCAAGGATTCTCAGCAGTAGAACAGATATTACTGCCAACTGACCATGCACTGCAGGACTGGCCAGCAATTTCAATCGATGAAAATCAAATGGTTGATATACGTAATGGGCATGCTATGTGCCTTCCCAATTTACCTGCAGAGGGCCAGGTTAGGATCTATGATGCGGATCAGAAATTTTATGGAATTGGTACAATGCGGGAAGACGGTCGAATGGCTCCAAAACCCCTTAATTAATGAATAAATTTTGAGACGAATACTACCTCTTTAAGGTTAGGTTATTTGATGCTTGGTACACCAAGATATTTTCCTTGTCCGTAAGGGTCTACGTGGTAGAATCGCGCACTCGGTAAAAGGCAGTATTGCAAGAAGTAGGAATAGGAATAAGGCAAGAATATAAGATGACCATTACAGCACAAGACAAGTCAGAAATCGTAAAAAAGTATCAACGAGATGGTAGCGATACCGGCTCACCCGAAGTGCAGGTAGCACTCCTTTCTGCGCGTATCACACATTTAAGCGATCATTTTAGCAAGCACAAGAAAGACCATCACTCCCGTCATGGCTTATTAAAGATGGTAAATCACCGTCGTAAACTTCTTGATTACTTGCGTTCAAAAGATCAAAAAAGATATCAAGATTTAATTGGCTCTCTTGGTTTAAGACGCTAATTGATAGTGCTCTCTACTGTAAGAGGGTATTCAGTGTCTATATCTTTAACGCATTCAACAAATAGTATGCATTTATTTTCATTGACAATATGAGTTTATCGTGTGAATGAATGTATTTCATAAAGTTCGAAACATTAACAGTAAATAAAATATTGGAATAATCAGTGAGTAAAATAACCAAGACATTTAAGTACGGCGACCATCAAGTAACACTTGAAACAGGCGAAATTGCTAGACAAGCATCAGGTGCAGTGATGGTAGATATGGGTGGCACTACAGTAATGGTAACTGTAGTCGGTAAAAAAGATGTAGATCCAGGTAGAGACTTTTTTCCGCTTACTGTTAATTACCAAGAAAAGACCTATGCTGCCGGTAAAATTCCTGGCGGCTTCTTTAAAAGAGAAGGTCGTCCTTCAGAAAAAGAAACGCTTACTTGTCGTTTAATCGATCGTCCTATTCGTCCAATGTTTCCTAAGGGCTTTATGAATGAAGTCCAAGTGATCGCAAACGTTGTTTCGATGAATACTGATGTGAATCCTGATATTCCTGCGATGATCGGAACATCAGCAGCGCTATCAATTTCTGGTATTCCTTTCAATGGTCCAATGGGTGCGGCGCGTGTTGCCTATGTAGATAATAACTATGTATTAAATCCAAACTATTCGCAGTTAAATAATTCTAAATTGGATTTAGTAGTAGCTGGTACTGAAAGTGCGGTGCTGATGGTTGAATCTGAAGCGCAAATACTTTCAGAAGAAGTCATGTTAGGTGCAGTTATGTTTGGCCATGAAAGCCTACAAACCGCAATAACTGCGATTAGAGAATTCGCAGTAGAGGTGAATACACCTGCATGGGATTGGCATGCACCAGAAGCAGATGCATCGCTCGCTGAAAAAGTAAACCAAGCTTGTGCAGCTCAATTAGGCGAAGCTTATAGCATTGCTGAAAAGATGACTCGCCAAGAAAAAGTTGCTGAAGTACGTGATGCTATAGTTGCATCATTAGTGGATGAAGAGAATGGTCCAAGTGAAGCAGACGTATTTGATGCATTTAAAAAAGAAGAAAAGAAAATTGTACGCGGTCGTATCATCGCAGGTGAAAAGCGAATTGATGGTCGTGATCAAAATACTGTTCGACCTATCACTGTACGCACAGGTATATTGCCAAGAACTCATGGCAGTGCTTTATTTACACGTGGTGAAACACAAGCGATCGTGGTTACTACTCTAGGTACAGGTCGTGATGCACAAATTATTGATGCCATTGAAGGTGAATATAAAGATAACTTCATGTTGCATTACAACTTCCCACCATTCTGCGTAGGTGAAACTGGTTTTGTAGGCTCACCTAAACGTCGTGAAATTGGTCACGGAAAATTAGCCAAGCGCGGTATTCAAGCTGTGGTGCCTAGTGAAGAAGAATTCCCATACATATTACGCGTTGTGTCAGAAATAACTGAATCAAACGGTTCAAGTTCTATGGCTAGTGTGTGTGGCACCAGCTTGTCAATGATGGATGCCGGTGTGCCGCTTAAAGCTCCAGTTGCAGGTATAGCGATGGGTTTAATTAAAGAGGGTGATGATTTTGCAGTATTAAGTGACATCCTTGGCGATGAAGATCACTTGGGCGATATGGATTTTAAAGTTGCAGGAACTACAGAAGGGGTTACTGCACTGCAAATGGATATCAAGATCGAAGGCATTACCAAAGAAATTATGGATAAAGCACTTCATCAAGCAAAAGAAGGTCGTTTGCATATACTTGCTGAAATGGCAAAAGATATTTCATCAGCACGTGAGGAGATGTCAGAGTTCGCCCCGCGTTTTACTGTAATGAAAATCAATCCAGACAAAATTCGTGATGTAATTGGTAAAGGTGGTGCGACCATTCGCCAACTCACAGAAGAAACCGGCACTACTATTGATATCGATGACGAAGGTGTAATTAAGATTGCATCGATTGATAAAGCTGCAGGTGATGATGCGAAGCGCCGCATTGAAGATATCACTGCTGATGTTGAAGTAGGTAAAATTTACGAGGGCAAAGTAGTTAAGATTATGGACTTTGGTGCTTTCGTAAGTGTGCTACCAGGTAAAGATGGTTTGGTTCACATCTCACAAATTTCAAACGAACGCGTTGAAAATGTTACCGATGAATTAACAGAAGGTGACATCATTAAAGTGAAAGTGCTTGAGATTGATAAGCAAGGTCGAATTCGATTAAGTATGAAGGCTATAGAAGAATAGGCTTTTGAACTGTTTTAAATAAAAGGCGTGTTATGCGCTTTTTTTGCTTAATTTTTTTTACGACTTAGCGTAGCTAAAATGTCTGCTTACGACCACTATGGATGGTGGGAGTGCAGAAATTGCAGGAGCAAATTTCTGTCGACCCAAAGACAACATTATTATTATATATTTAGTATCCATTTATATCATTGCTCTAAAATAATTGGAGAAGCAGTGAAAGATAAAAGTTGGAATCTAGAAGAAGCACAAAAGCTGGCTGAAAAGTTTCCAAATACATTTTCTAAACCTTCAACAGAAGTCATTGAACCCCTAGAGAAGGGTCACAAAGCAAAGCTCATTTTTAAATTTGTAAGTGATGATCCTGAAGTCCCAAGTTCTGAGCAGTTGTGGGTTGAAATCCTATTAGTACAAAATAATAAGTTCTTAGGACAGTTAGAAGATGGCCCTAAATATATTCAAGATTTAAAATGTGGAGAAATAATTGAATTTGAGGAATGCCACATCATAGATATAGACTGAGATAACCCAATGCAAATAAATTAACACGGATACGGCGTGGGCGCCAACTCTTACCATGCAGCGGGCGGGCTTACTGGCATAACCTGTCTCGTCGATGATTTTTTCTCAAACATGGATGCTTTTCCTGAGTCAGAAAAAATCAGAAAAATGCACCCGCAAGATTTAACCGAATCTCATAAAAAATTGGCGTACTTTCTCAGTGGGTGGCTTGGTGGCCCAAGACTTTATGCCGAGCACTATGGCGGAATCAACATACCTGAAGTGCATAAACATCTAGCCATAGGGGATGTTGAACGTGATGCATGGCTTCTTTGTATGCAAAAGGCCATTGATGCCCAAAAATATCAAGGTTCATTTAAGGAATATTTATTTGCCCAACTAAAGATTCCTGCAGAAAGAGTCAAACAAACGTGTGCGAACAAAATTTAAAAGAGAGTGTAATTTGTTGTGACTGAACAATGACGTTAATGTCCGCTATTGGCCGAAAGCAGATATTTAGTTCAAAATACAAAAATATGTCAGATAATCCAAAAATTAAAAAAACCGATGATGAATGGCGTAAAGAATTGACGCCCGAGCAGTTTCATATATGTCGGCAGAAGGGCACTGAGCCGGCGTTTAGTGGTGAGTTTAATGCCCACAAAGAAAATGGTATGTATGTCTGTGTTGCTTGTAAAACACCATTATTTGAATCTGACCATAAGTTTGATTCGGGTTCAGGTTGGCCAAGTTTTTTCCAACCGGTAAATACGGAATGTATTCAAGAAGAGTCTGACGTGTCGCATGGAATGAGAAGAACCGAGGTGATGTGCAAAGCTTGTGGTGCACATTTAGGGCATGTATTCGAGGATGGTCCTAATCCAACAGGACTTAGATATTGTATTAATTCAATATCCTTAGACTTTGACTATAAAGAGAATTCTTAAAGTAAAATTATTTCTGTTAATGTGATTTCTAGTATTACATTCATTACTATTGCTCAAATTTAGAGCAATTTACACATTTCATCAATGAGTTATCTGCCGGTTATTTAACCACTCTGTTCAGGCTGTGTTTAGTTTAAAAGCGTTTTATACGAGATTTAATTTTATCTAAGCTAGTCTACAAAAATGTTCCTAACGAATGCTATAATTCCTATAAATATCAGTGTGCTGGCAGATAAAAATAAATATATGCCGATCGCTAGATAACTAGTTTTAAATATCAAGTTTTATAATCTTATTTTCATCAGATGGAGGCGAACATGAAGAAGTTACTCATCAACGCGCGCTATTTTTTAGCGCCATTATTGATATTAGCCAGTCTATTTGGCGTGATTGCAGGCGGCCCATGGGTATGGACCGGTGTGTTGCTACTTGGGCTTGGCATCATCATAGACACCCTCACCACGGCACAAACCCCAGGTGCAGGCTTTGATGAAAATGGCGAAACTAATGGCATCGTTCCCTTACTCAATGGCACCATGTACGGCATGTTAGGGGTATTTGTGCTCATCCAAATTGCTCTGGCCTGGCGTGCTTGGCAATAT
>Ga0224508_10002802_pt1 | contig 14669 bp, 8 predicted proteins | sample SF_Jan12_sed_USG_4_FD_170157 | JGI IMG/M metagenome (GOLD analysis project Ga0224508, IMG submission 170157) | Sediment microbial communities from San Francisco Bay, California, United States - SF_Jan12_sed_USGS_21 | ecosystem: Environmental > Aquatic > Marine > Sediment | place: USA: California... | reverse complement strand
TGCGCCGCCACCCCAGCCATCCGGAAAGTTCCAGTCGGAGTGCGACCACTCGGTGCCGCGGGTTCGTTCGTCTTGATTCCAGTTGAATCCGCCTACAACCAATGAAACGCGGTCGAACGCAACATTGAATTGCAACTCGTGACTATCAAATTTTCTTACGCCGACATCGTAGTTGGTAAAGAAATTAAACTGGGCGCCCGCGAAATCTGTCCATTGAATGTCGTGTAAATCGGTTTCTCCGTAGATATATTTCAACGCTACGCGATCAGTCAAGGAAGACTCGACTATCAGCGTCGTTGACTCGTTTTCAATTGTATCGGGGCTGGTCAAAGCCTTAGTTGATTGATAGTCATCGAGACTACCGCCCGGGAAACCGGCCACTTGTGACTGATTGCTGAAACCTCGGCCACCAATTGCACGGCTTGCGATATCGTGTGCTTCCGCTATGCCCACCTGCCAGCCAAACCGGTAAGCAACATCGTAATTAATGAAAGTCTGCACGCCAGCCGTGGTATTGATTTGATCATCTTGAGTGTGAATGAGGCGGACGCTTGTGCTGTCAGCCGGCGTCCATAGCAGATCGCCACGGAACACCTGGTTGTCGAGCAGGCCGTGGTTGATGCCTGTCGTGATGCTGTCGACGTAGCCATCTTTCTCATACGAGGCGAGCGTCCACCGTGTCAGAAATCTGTCCGTGATGGGTACGTCAATTGAGGCACTGACATCCCGGCGGTCAAATGAGCCAGCACTGAGACTGATATCGCCGCCAAACTCGTCTTGAGGCGGCGTGGTGAACAATTGGATGGATCCGCCTGTCGAATCTCGGCCGACCAAGGTGCCTTGTGGGCCACGCAATATTTCGACGCGATCGAGCTCGACAAACTGGCGCTGCAACAAACCCGCATTGGAGACCTGCCAGACGCCGTCAACATATGTGCCGACGTTCGGGATACCGCGCATTCTAAATGTGCCATTCGTGACGCCACGGCCATTTCCGTAGAACAACACGTTCGGTACATGCGCCGTTATATCTTGAACATTTTCGATATTCTGAACTTGGAGGCTTTCCGCAGTGATGGCAGTCACCGACAGCGGTATTTCCTGGACGTCGGATGCGCTTCGTGTAGCCGTCACGATGACTTGCTCAAGCACCTGTGCCTGTGCCGTGGTCGGGACGCTCACGCTGTAGCCGCCGATAGCCGCGACTATCGCCGCGCCCAATGGTTTCATCTTCATGCTTCTCTTCCCCTGAGTTGAGCCGATCGAAATCTAAGAATTAGGTGTTGCTGAATAACAACAGCCGGAACTTAGATTAATTCTACCTGAATACTTTGATTTCCCCAACGCGGTACTGAACGGATCAGGATCAGTTGGTCAAGGCCTATCGTTCATTGCTGTGCCCGAACAACACCGATGTCCTGAAACAAGGTACGCGTCCGCTCGGCGCTACGCAGCGAGGTTGTCAATGCCCGGCGCATAGGATAGTTTGCCGGCTCCTTAGCCAATAGAAGAAAGATCAAAACAATGCTGGGCGCCACCAAAGACAAGATTCTGCCAACGACGATCACGGGTTCGCTACCGAGACCGAGCTGGTACACCGAAAACCTAGGCCTGAAGACCTTCGTCGAGGCCATGGTCGAAACGAGATTCCGCGAGCAATATGAAGACGCGCTCGCGGTTTATCTGAATCAGCAGGAAATCTGCGGGCTCGATATCTTTTCCGATGGCGACGCCCGGTTTACTCAGGACATCGGCGGTCAAAGCTGGACCTCTTATCCGCCGTCGCATATGGCTGGCTTCGACAAGAAGCCCAAGCCCGCACCGATCGGTGGCGGCGGCATCGGCTTTCCGCGCGGCCATATCCTGCACGACTACATCGAAGCCCGGGTCATGCCGAGCATCGTCGGCCCGATCGGGCGCGGCGACATGCAGTACGCAACAATGTGGAAGTCAGCACAACGTCTGACCCATAAACCGGTCAAGTTCGGCACGGTGACGCCGGAACTGGTCGCCTTCGCCGTCCAGGATTTCCACTACACCGATGTCAGAGAGCGCATCTGGGCCATTTCCGATGCGTTCAACGAAGAACTGCACGAGCTCGCCGATGCCGGTTGCCCCGTCATCCAGATGGAAGAGCCGCAGGTGCATCTGTTGGCTGCCCGAGGCGTGGTCGACGACATCATCAACCCCGAGTTCATGCTCGAAGTGTTCAACAACACCGTCAAAGGCTTGCGCGACAAGACCGAGGTCTGGTGCCACACCTGCTGGGGCAATCCCTCGCAGCAGCGGATGTTTGCTGACGTTCAGACCTACAAGCCGGCGCTCGAGATCCTGAACAAGGTCGATGCCGACGTCATCACCTTCGAGTCGGTCAGTTCCGGCGGCATGGACTTAGAAGCCATCGGCGAACACATCACCGACATGAAGATCACGATCGGTGTCATCGACCATCACTCCTTGCAGGTTGAGCGGATCGATCACGTAGCCGATCACATCCGCACGGCAATGAAGCACATCCCGGCGGAACGCTTGGTGATCTCCTCTGACTGCGGCATGGGCCGCGAAGGCATGAGCCGACGCCACGCCCTGTACAAGATGGGCGCGCTGGTTCAAGGCACCAACATTGTGCGCAAAGAACTCGGCGCACCCGAAGCCGAATGCCTGCTTGCCGATCCGAAATACACGCTGACGTTCAGTAAGTAAAAAGCAAAAGTACTAAAAAAGGGGGGTCAGACCCCATCAGGTTCAGCAAGTAATTGGAAGTCAAAGACTATCCAGGTGAGGTACTCAGGCGAGTTCCGCAGCTCAGGCAAGCGAAGCGCCGCCGAGAGCGAGGACTGTCTGAGCCGGAGTACCTCACCTGGATAGTCTTTGACCTGCGCTAGATTCGGATGACGACTTTGCCGAGGTGCGCTGCCGAGCCAAGGTACTCGTAGGCCGCGACGGCATCATCGAAGGCAAATTCTTTGTCGATCACCGGCTCGATCTTGTTCTGCACCATCGCCTTCAGCAGTTCGACGAACAGGTGTCGGCGACCAACAAAGATGCCTCGCAACGAGGCGCTCTTAAACATCAGCGGATAAGGACTCAAATCGCCATCTGGCCGCGTGATAACGCCGATCAATTTGATCTCGCCCTCATAGGCAACGCATTGATATGACAGCGGCAGCGTGCCGGGGCCGCCCAGCTCGATAACATGGTCGGCGCCATTGCCACCGGTCGCGTCGAGCACGGCCTTCGCCCAGTCGGGCTGCTCCTTATAGTTGATCGTGACGTCTGCACCGAGCGCTCGCGCGGCTGCCAGCTTTTCGTTACTCGACGACGTGATGATGACTCTGGCGCCTGCTGCCTTAGCCAACTGCAGCGCCATGATCGACACGCCACCGGTGCCAAGCGTCAAAACGGTGGCGCCAGGCAGCAGTCGTTTGCCTTCGAACAGGGCGTTGTAAGCCGTGACGCCGGCACAAGGCAGTGTCGCTGCCTGCTCAAAAGACAGTTCGTCCGGAATCGCGATCAACCCGCTTCGATCGAAAACGCAGTATTCCGCCAGCGTGCCATCCAGCGGCGAACCGAGCGTCTGCCCCGGGCCGCCTTGAAAAAACGTTGCCGTGACACGATCACCGACTTTGAAATTCTTGACGGACGCGCCGATGGATTCTACGACGCCTGCGCCGTCCGAAAGCGGAATGGTGTTACGCGTGACCGGACCGCCGATGTATTTGCCGCGCACGATCGCGATATCGCGAAAGTTGAGCGAAGCCGCGTGCATACGGACAAGCACTTCGGTCGGGCCGGGTTCCGGCTTCGGCCGCTCGGCCGCAACGAGCCCTTCGAGCGAGCTTGAGCCCGCCGCTACTTCAAAAATCTTCATGGGTTTACGTTTTGCGTTAGAGTCTGAGCAGCATACACAACAGAGATGGACTATGTCGCGCCCACTCCCGCCAAAACCTGTTCGCTGGCCGATCTGGATCCTGGCGATAATCGCCGGCGCCGCATCAGCCGAAACTTGTGATGAGCTCAACTCGTTATCACTCGGCCATACTGAAATCGTCAGCGCCAGCTCGATCGCCGCCGGCAGTTTCGAAGCGCCCGGGCGTGGCGGCAGGTTTGGCAGTCAAGCCTACGCCGCGCTGCCGGCATTCTGCCGGGTCGAGGCGATTTCGCGGCCAGCCGCGGGCTCTGACATCGGCATCGAAGTCTGGCTACCAACCACAAACTGGAACGGCAAGTTACAAGCCGTTGGCAACGGGGGTTGGGCCGGGTCGATCAGCCACTCGGCGATGGCTGGTGCCGTAGCCGCTGGTTACGCGGCGACCAGCACCGATACCGGCCACCAGGGCGGCACACCGAATTTCTCGGCTGAGCGCGACAAGCTGATCGATTTTGCCTACCGAGCCGTCCATGAAATGGCTGTCACGGCAAAGGCCGTGACCGAATCGTTTTACGAACGCCCGCACACGCAAGCGTACTTCGCCGGCTGTTCGACTGGCGGCCGTCAAGCGCTGACCGCGGCGCAACGTTACCCTGATGACTTCGACGGCATCGTCTCCGGTGCACCGGCGTATTATCCGAGCCATATTCAGGGTACGCAGGTCTGGATAGCCCAGGTGTCCAACCGAAGCGACGCAGCCAGGATCGGAGAAACAGAGTTTCGTCTGGTCAACGACCGAGCGATTGCGGCCTGTGACACGATCGACCGAGTCGAAGACGGCGTCATCGAAAACCCGAGCGAATGTCGCTTCGATCCCGCGGTGCTCGCCTGTCCCGCCGACGGCGGTAATGCCTGTCTTGCACCGGAACAGGTCGAAACTGTCCGCATGATTTACCAGGGGCCTGCGGCGAGCAATGGCACCAACCTCTTTCCCGGGCTGGTCCGCGGCAGCGAGCTGGGCTGGGCGACACTCAGCGGGGCCGAACCCCTGTCGCTTGCAAGAGAAACCTACGAACTTCTGGTCTACGACGATAGCGATTGGCACTGGCAGGACTTCGACGCCGATTCCGACTTCGCCACCGCGGTCGAGCGAATCGGTCCGTTAATGGATTCGAACGACGCGGACATCAGCGCATTCGTCGAACGTGGCGGCAAATTAATACTCAATCATGGCTGGAACGATCCCGGGATCCCGCCCGGCGGCACGATCCGTTACTACGAAGCCGTGCAGGCAACGCTCGGCGCAACCGATAGCGATCAGTCCGTTCGCTTGTTCATGGTGCCCGGCATGAATCACTGTGGCGGCGGGACTGGCACCGACCAGTTCGACGCGGTCGCGGCACTCGATCGGTGGCGGGTCACTGGTCAAGCGCCCGAGCGGATCGAAGCCGAGCGACGCGTGAATGGCGAAACCGTCAGAACGCGCCCGCTTTGTGCCTACCCTGAAGTCGCCGTGTATGACGGCAGCGGCAGCACCGACGAGACCTCGAATTTCAGCTGTCGCTGAAAGGAGCGAACTGATGTCGAACAACGTCCTGGTCATCCCGGCAACGATTAAGGTCGGACCGGATTTTCCCGAGCTCCTGCCGCTGGCGAACGGCGACCTCAGACCCGTCACCGAATGTTCCCGGAGTGACGTTGGCGAAGCGGTGACTGAATGTCGCGAGATGACCCAGGCGAGTCGGGAGCGTCTCGAAGCGGCTTATCGAGAACACCTGAAAGATCTCGAACTGCTCGCCCAGGTTTCCGCTTACCACGAACGCTACAACGATTGGGGTGCGATTCGTGATGGGCTGAAAGTAAAAGAACTGCTATGGCCGGTGGAGGACAAAGGCTAAGGCACGACTCAATGCCTTAGGATCAGTCGATGGAAGCACTGCCGGTATTGACGACCGAGATGGCGATCGTATTGGCGATCGTCGTCCTTGCCGTGATCCTGTTTGCGACCGATACGCTGCGCGTTGACGTCGTTGCCCTGCTGGTCATGACGTTGCTCGGCCTGTTGATTTATCTGCCCGGCCTGAACCCACTGCTCGAACCCAGCCTGTTGTTCTCGGGGCTTTCGAGTGACGCCGTCGTATCGATCATTGCGGTCATGATTCTCGGCGCCGGTCTCGAAAAGACCGGCGTCATGGACCAGATGGCGAGAACAATCCTCCGCTACGGCGGCCAAACTGAGTCCAAAATCATCGCCCTGGTCTCCGGAACGGCAGCGCTCGTTTCGTCCTTCATGCAAAATGTCGGTGCAGCATCACTATTCGTGCCAGTAGTTTCCCGGATATCAGCAAGGACCAGACTGCCGATGTCGCGGCTGGTCATGCCGATGGGATTCTGCGCAATCCTCGGCGGCACCATCACGATGATCGCTTCCAGCCCGCTGATCATGCTGAACGACTTGCTGGATGGCTCGAACAGCGGCTTGCCTGCCGACCAGCAGATGGAACGATTCGATTTGTTCGCCGTTGCCCCGGTCGGTCTCGCCCTGGTCGGGGCCGGGCTCGTCTATTTCATCTTTTTCGGCCGCCACGTGTTGCCTGCCGGGGCGACCGTGCGCGGCAAAGTTCGCGGATTCGGCACGGCGCGTTACATGCGCCACATTCACGGCGTCGACGCAGCCGTCCGCGAGCTCGAGGTTCCGGCCGGGAGCCCGCTGATCGGTCGCGACCTGGCCAGTCTTCAACATGAATACGAAGCCAAGATCGTCGCGTCGCATTACGCTGGCACGTCATTGGTGTCGCCGCCCGTCAGTTCATTGCTTGCCGCGCCCGCAACGATTGCAGTGATTGCCGAACACGACGAGCTCAAACGATTCATTCAGGCCGGCAACCTGATCCTGAGGCCGAAACTCAAAGACTTTCGCTACATGCTGGCGCGTGCCGTCGCCGGTGTCGCAGAAATCGTTATCCCGCCAGATTCAAGCGTGATCGGCAGTACCATTCAAGACCTGAGTCTCAGGGAAAAAACGGGATTCAGCACGCTCAGCATTTACCGCGCCGGCAAGGCGATTACCAGCGGCCTGCAGGACGTCGTATTGGCGGCCGGCGACACATTGATCGGCCATACCCGTTGGGAAGATCTGGTACGGCTGGAGAAAGACCGCAACTTTGTCGTGGTAACGGCCGACTATCCGCGCGAGGAACGCAGCCCCTACAGGGTTGCACTGGCGATCGCTTTCCTCGGCGTCTCGCTCGGCATGATTCTTTTCACCGGCATCCCGTTGCCGCTCGCCCTGATGACCGGTGCGGTCGGCATGATTACCTTCGGTCTGCTGACAATAGACGAGGCCTACGGCGCGGTCAGCTGGACCACGGTCTTCTTGCTTGCCGGGCTGTTGCCGCTTGGGTTAGCGGTGGAAAGTTCAGGACTGGCAAATTATATCGCGGTTCATTTTCGCAACGACTTCGGTTCCCTGCCGCCGTGGGTACTGCAAGCCATGCTCGCTGCTTTAGCGTCAGTATTTACGTTGATAATTTCGAATGTCGGAGCCACCGTGCTGCTGGTTCCAATCGCTATCAACCTGGCGGTTGAGAGCGGTGCGGATCCGGCCATGTTTGCACTGACGGTCGCGATTTCGACTTCTAACTCGTTCATTCTGCCGACCCATCAGGTCAACGCATTAATCATGGGCCCCGGCGGTTACCGTGTCGCCGACTTTTTGAAGGCGGGCAGCGTCATGAGCATCATCTTTCTGGTCGTATCGTTGGTCATGCTGAATATCGTTTTTTAACTCTCGCTTAGGCGATCGGGCATTGCACTGCGCCTCAGGGCAACGACGATCCCCGCTCCGGCGAACAACACAAATAGATTGATCGGCGACGTCGAACCGAACCAAATCGTACTGCCGCCGGCAAACACGGCGCCGACGACCAGCCCGATACTGATTAACGTGCCATGGCGTCCTAAATTCCAAGCGCCTTGCATCCCCTTGGCCATCAAAGTTGCGGCCACCAGCGCCGTGGCGATGGCATAGGCAATCTCCGGCCAGGACCCTTCGAGTAAGAGCGCGGGGTTGTAGCACCAGAGCAGCGGCAACAGATAGGCCATGGCGGCAAGCTTGACCCCTTCCCAGGAAGTAGACCACATGCCGCTGCCGGCGAGTCCGGCGGCGACATAGCTCGCGACGGCGACCGGCGGCGTTAGAAACGACAGCAGACCAAAATAGAAAATGAACAAATGCGCCGACATCGGAGAGATGTTCATCTCGACCAGCGCCGGTACAAGTACAACGTACAGCACGACGTAAATTGCCGTCGTCGGCATACCCATACCGAGCACGATCGCTATCGCGGCCGTCAACAGGAGCATGGCCAGTAGCCCCGCGTCGGTCCCGATCTGCGCCAGCACCAGCGACAGGGAAAATCCCAGGCCGGTGCTGTTCATGACGCCGATCACAATGCCGGCACCGCCACCGATCATCAGCAGGGGCAGCATGCTCTCCCCCGTGCCAAGCACCATGTCGCGCAGCTCGGTCAGACGCAACAAACGGCGGTTCCTGATGGTGCTCAACACAAGCAGCGTCATGGCTGCGACAAGCGCCGACCAGGCCGGGTGAAAACGCAGAAAAAACAATAGATAGATCAGCACGCCGAGCGGCAGCAAGAAAACCCAACCGGCCCGGAGCAGCGGTCTGATTTTCGGCAGTTCTTCCTTCGGCAAGCCGTGCAGCCCGAAGCGCACAGCGATCGCATCAACCTGCAGAAAAAGACAGATGTAATACAGCGCGGCCGGCACCAGCGCGGCAAGCACAACCTGCGAGTAATCGACCTGCAGGAAGTCGGCAATCAAAAAAGCTGTCGCGCCCATGACCGGCGGAGCGAATTGTCCACCGTTCGACGCCACGGCCTCGATCGCGGCCGCAAACTGCGGCTTGAACCCGGACTTTTTCATCAAAGGAATCGTGACGATTCCGGTCGACATGATGTTGCCGACGGCCGTGCCGTTGATCGAACCGAAGATGCTCGAGGCAACGACGGCGACCTTGGCCGGGCCGCCGCGTCGATCGCCCATCAGCGCCAGGGCAAGATCCGTGAAAAATTGAGTCGCGCCGCTGACCTGCATCACCCGGCCAAGCACGATAAATGCGAGCACCAGCGTCGCGATAATTCCGAGCACACGGCCTGGCACACCACTGCTGTCCGCATACAGATAAAAGATGAAGTCCTGCGGCGCCTGCGTGGCTGCCTGAAACGGCGGCGCCACAAAATGACCGAAGAATCCGTAGGCGATCAGCAGCCAAACCAGAATCGTGATCGGCAATCCCGCAATCTTGCGCATGCCTTCGGCAAGTAAGAGTAATGCCAGAATGGCGGGAATCAACTTCGCTGCCGTGCTGCCCTCGATATCGATAATCCATTCGTTCTGATTGATCGACATCCAGGCCCAGCAGCCAATCGCAATCATTCCGAGCGTTGCGTCGACCCACCGATGCGAGGCAAGGTATGGCCGACGGAGCAAGGACGCCGCGATCCCGATACCGACCAATATTCCGATCCATTCGGGCTCGGTCAGCGAGACTTCTACAAACCTTGGAAGATCAAGAATCCAGGCGATTCCGATGACGACAACTGCGCCGAGCAGCACTTTCTCGAGCAAATCCAGTGATCTTTCCACTTGGCCGTCTCAGCGTGCGTCTAGAAATCGAATGAGATGCGCCGCGATTTCTTCGGCTGCCCCTTCGAGATGAAAATGATGCCGACCAGCAATTCGATGCGTTTCAATTCCGTCGATGAGACCGAGCATATCTCGATACAGATCAAGGTCACCGAAGGGGCTGTCTTCTGCAAGCACGCAGATGGCTGACGCTGTGACGCGATTGACGAAGGCCGACAGCAATTCCTGGGTTAATCGGATGTCGGAACCGGCTTTCAGCCGCCGATCCGCTTGCCATTGCCAACCGCCAGACACTTCGCACAGCGAACGTCGGGCGAGAACTTCAGCCGCTTCTCGACTGACCGGTGAAAACCCGTCGACCCGCTCAGCAACGGCGTCATCACGGCGCTCAAAGACGCGGCCACTTCGCTCGCGCAGAACGCGCATTCGTTCGATTACCTGCGCGAGATGTGCGGGCGCATCAGCTGCTTCGCCGATGAACGGCAGCCCGCCTTCGACCAGCAGCAGATTCTCGATGCGATCCGGAAAAGTTCCGGCAAACAACGTCGCGACTGCTCCCCCGCGGGAGTGACCTAACAGACTGAATCGATCCCAACCGAGCGCGAGGGCAATCTCGTGGACATCGCCAACTTCCTGCCAGATGTTATAGCCAGCATCGAGCGAGCGATGACCGCTCTTGCCATGTCCGGCGGCGTCGAACGCGACCACGTGACAACCGGTTAGTAACGGCGCAAGTAAATCGAAGCTGCCGGCGTTATCCAACCAGCCATGCATTGCGATAACCGGCCGGCCGTCTGGCTCACCCCATTCGAGCGCAGCCAGCTTCAGCGCGGGCAGCTGAAATTCACGTTCTGTGGGCGGCGCGCGCCGCTGGACCCTGTCGATCTACTTAGTCGGTCGACCGGCTCAGGCGCCGGTAGTATTCCGCAACAGCGTCTTCAAAACCCTGCGCGACTTGGATCGGCGCTTCGGTGCGTACCGTTGATTCCACACTGTCGCCATCGGCCAGCAAACGCAGTTCGAGCTGTTCGGTCAAATTGACCAGCGCCTGGAATTCGGCCTCGATCAGTTCGGGATTGCCTCTGAGTCCCTGCCGAAGCGCATCGCCAAGCTCTTGCACTGCCTGCAGTTCCGCAGCACTGACGCCTTCGCCGCGAAGCCTTGCCCTGAGGTTGATCAACTCGTTGCCGGCTACGCCAAGCTCTTCGCTCAAATTTTGGACGGCGGCAGGATCATTCCAGAAATCATCGTTCTGTGGATCCCAGACGCCGCTGCCGTTGACGTCAAAAAACTGACCGGGCCCGCCGAAACCGCCGTTCGGACCGAAATCGACACCACCAAAGCCGCCGCCGGCCTGCTGATTGCCGCCTTGTTGGCCACCCTGACCCTGCTGGCCTTGCTGTCCGCCCTGACCTTGCTGGCCCTGCTGACCTGGTTGACCGCCCTGGCCCTGTTGGCCCTGTTGACCCTGCTGCCCGCGCTGACCGCCGGCCGTTGCTTGAGCCAGCTGACGCCTGACATTCTGCAGCTCTGCCACCAGCTCTGCATTCGGATCGCGCTCTTCGATCTCACCTTCGACAACTTCGCGCACGGCTAACCGCTCGGCGCGCTCGGCATTTTGCTCGAGATCGCGCAAGGCCGCCGAAATCACCGGGTCATAACCTGCGACCCGCGCGCCATCTCCACGCCAGATATAGCTGGCGCCAGCTTCGAGCGTGGCGCTGGCTTGAGATTCCTGCAGGTCGGCCAGCGCATCGTCAAGCTCTCGGCTCGCCTCCGGTGCCTGACGCCTGAATTGTTGCGCGATGCGTTGGATATCTTCTTCGAGCGCGGCCAGCTCCTCGGCCAATGCGTAACGCTCGTCACTCAATACATCCGCCGTTTCATTATTTAGTCTCGCCGTCGATGCGTTGTTCGCCGCCCGTTCTGCGATTGCATCTTCTATGGCTTGCTGCAGTTCCTCGGCAGACTGGCGTTGGCGATCAAACAGGTCGCCGGCACGCTCGGTGAGGTCGGAAAACGCTTCGCCGGCTGCCTGTTGCCGACCGGCGGTCAGTTGCTCCAGCGCTCGTTGAAGTTGCTCGCTCGCCGTCTCCGCTGCACGACGTGCTGCCTCGGGGTCGTTGTTCGGATCATTGCCGCGATCCATTGCTGATTGAGCGCGTTCGAGCTGCTCCATGGTCTGCGCTATCTGCTGCTCAAGTGACTGCTGGCCCGGTTGACCTTGCTGACCTTGTTGGCCCTGTTGACCTTGCTGACCTTGCTGACCTTGTTGGCCCTGTTGACCTTGCTGACCTTGTTGGCCCTGCTGACCTTGCTGCGCTTGCTGCTGGCCTTGCTGACCCTGTTGGCCCTGTTGAGACTGCTGCTGCGCCAGCTGCTGTTGCAGTTCTTCAAGCTCCTGCAACAGTTCTTCGATTTCGCGCTGCAATTCCTGCTGCTCCCAGCGGTCCGGGTCAGCGACGACATCGTTGTTGCGGCGGGCGTTTTGCTCGGCGAGCTGCTCCTGACGTCTTGCCAGCTCCTGCAATTTTTGAATCGCTTCGTCTATTTCGGCGGCACCTTGTTCGCCCCCGCCCTGACTCTCAAGCGCAACCGCGTCTTCGGTTTCGTATTGATTACGATCGAGATCCATCTCGAGCTCGAACAGCTCAGCCAGGTCGCGTCCGGCGAGACCGCCACCGCCACCGCCACCACCGCCGCCTTGCTGCTGAGTCACTTCAATGTCAGTGAAAAGCGCCTCGGCGCGCAAAATGAACTGCAGCGCTTGCTGCGCCGGTCCGACGGCTTCTTCGAGCGCAAGCTCAGCCAGATTTTCTGACGCCGGGCCCATCTCCTCAACGGCGAGTTCCATGTATTCGACGAACTGGCCAATGCGCGGATCGGCATTGTCGAGCCGTCGTGCCTGCGTCCGGTCGGCCAGGCTTTGGGCCTGTTCCGCGAGCGTCCGCTCCAGCTCTGCCAGCATCAACGCATTGTCCTGCAGCTGCTGCTCATCCAGAAAACTGTCTTGCTCGTCGTCCTGCTCACGAATCAGATTCCAGGTGGCCGTCAGAATCTCTTTCTGGCGGCGCGAAATCTCATCCTGTTGCTCCTGCTCGCCGCCGCCGCCACCACCGCCACCACCGGCGTCACCCTGGCTGAATCGGCGATCGAAGGGCTGCACTTCGATGAAGAACAGGTCGGTCTGAACACTGGTTTCCCGATCCGACACAACGGCGTAATAAGACACCAGATCGCCGGGCTCAAGATTCCTGTCGGTCGGCAAGATTTCGGCGTCAGCGTCAGCATCGGCGTCGGCGTCGGCACCGCCGAGGCCTTCGCGCAGACCGCGCAGTTGATCAGGTGTCAGCTGCGACCGTAAATCAAAGCCACCAGCAGCTGCCCGCTCGCGGGACGAAATTGGCTGCATCAGGTCTTCTAAATAAATGAGCCCGTCGCCTGCAAGTTCAGAGCCATCGACTGACAGCGGAATACTGACCCAGTCACTGCCGTTGACTGAATAGCGAATCTCGGCCGACTCGAAACCGAAGTCGTCGCTGCCCTCAACGGCAATTGTGACTTCTTCGATCGGACTGGCACGCCAGTCCCGACCGGGACGAACGACAGCGATCTCGGGCTCTCGGTCCTCAACTACTGTAATTAGAAACTCGTCGCTGACTTGAACCTGCTCATCGTTGAACAGCGTCGAAACGAAATACTCGCCATCCTCTGCGACAGTCAGCGATGCGGTACTGATATTGCCGACCGACGACATGGTAATTTCATTGCCGTCGACCATCAGGCTGGGGCTCGCAAGCGGCTCTGTCGTTTCGACTTCGAGCCTGACCGAGGTGCCTTCAACGGCGCGGATGTCGTACCCCGGGTCCTCGATTGCGTCATCGAGGCGAGTCCATTCCGGGTAATCGTAAGTCAACTTGATGCTGGAAATTTCCGGCAGATTGACGACGTCGATCGAGAACTCCTCGGAACGGACGCCGGCTGCAGTGACGTAATAGGTGACTGGCTCACGCAGCGCGAACAGAGTGTATTCATAGGAATCATCCGCCTGCTGATCCATCGGCACGCTTTGCCAGTCGCTACCGGGCCCAGAACGTGCGAACAGACTCATGGCGGCAGGATCGAAACCGTCCGCGACGGCGGTGATGCGCATGTCGCCACCGCGACGAACCGTGCCGTCGCCAGGTGTGACGTTGATCGCCAGGTCCGGCTCGGATTCAATAATCCAACCGGTCCAGAGATTCTGGACACCGAAGCGCCAGTTGCCGGGACCAAAGACGGCCACGCCAAGCAGCGTGACGACTGCCAAACCACCGACAACCGTCGGTAGCGAAAGCTCGAGCCGACTGACGCCGAGCATGACCGGCACTTTGCGCGCGAAACGCAGGGCGTCCTCGGCCAACAAACCGAGGAACACCGACGGGCGACCCGATGCAGCCAGATCGTCATAGGTTTCGATGCGGCCGTCGAAATCAGGTGCGCGACGCTCAATCTCAGCCACGGCTCGATTGCGCTTCAATGCGCGCAATGGAATGACCAGCAGGCCGACGACGCCGGCGATGAGCACCGCTAACAGGACGAGTCTGGCAGCAAACATGAACTCGGCGTTAAAGGCGCGCCGCGTCCCGAACCAAACAGCAGCAAGCGTGAGCACCAAGGCAGCCACCGCGAGCAAAGCGCCGGCGCGCGCGAACGTCAGCCGCTTCAGCCGTTCGCGGAACTGTTCAAGGTAACTTTCGAGCTGCGTCTTGGAGTTCATGCTGCAATCCCTCTGCGCACCTTAAGATGCCAGTTTCCTAGCCCAGATTCTACGACGGCAGCCACCAAAAGCAGCATTAATAGCCAATAACCCAGCGGAACTTGGATTTCTTCACGTATTACGCTGTCGGTGCCTGTTTCAGACGCCGCGGCAGCGCGGCCAAGATTCTGCCAGCGATTCAGCGATGACTCGTCAGCTGGCTCCAGATCGGATTCCTGATTATCGAAATTGACTGCCACGAGCTCGCTGCGGCCACCGCCTTCGAGTTCGTAAAAACCAATTTTGCCGAGCAACACATCAGTCCTGGCTCCGCCGAGTCCGAGGGCTGATTCTCCATCGGGATCAAAAATCTGTCCGCCCGACATACCC
>Ga0224508_10002801_pt1 | contig 14670 bp, 10 predicted proteins | sample SF_Jan12_sed_USG_4_FD_170157 | JGI IMG/M metagenome (GOLD analysis project Ga0224508, IMG submission 170157) | Sediment microbial communities from San Francisco Bay, California, United States - SF_Jan12_sed_USGS_21 | ecosystem: Environmental > Aquatic > Marine > Sediment | place: USA... | reverse complement strand
GCAGACAACGAGCGATCACGCCTTTACCGGAACCCGGTTCTCCGGTAATCAATACCCGGCTGTCAGTTGCCGCGACGCGTGCGATGGTTCTCCTCAGGGCTTCCAACGCCGCACTTTTGCCGATCAAGATGGATGCTGGCTCGAGCCGACTACGCAGACGTACGTTTTCTTTGCGTAGCTGATAATGCTGTAACGCTCGCTCTAGAGTAACGAGCAGTTTCGCTGTGGATAACGGTTTTTCCAGAAAATCATATGCCCCCAACCGTATCGCCTCCACCGCCGTTTCCACATTTCCGTGCCCAGAGATCATGATCACGGGAACCTCTAAACCGTCCCCTGCAGACCACTCCTTAAGCAGCGAAATGCCATCTGTGCCCGGCATCCATATGTCGAGCAGAACCAGGTCCAGATGATGTCTTTGACGTGCAGATTGAGCGGCTTCGGCACTCTCGGCGGTGACCACGGTATAGTTCTCGTCCTGCAGAATTTCTTTGACAATGCCACGGATATCAGGCTCATCGTCCACCACCAAAATGGTCTGAGTGTTCATCCGATTGGGTCCCCAGATACCTTAAAGCGTGGCACTTTCAAATTCGGATCTGTGTTGGCCATGCTGCGCGCTGCCTGCAGCGGTATTCGCAAAACGATTGCGGCTCCATGAGGATCCACATTCTCTGCCCGGATTGTTCCGCCATGTTCCTCAACAATGCGCCTCACGATCGCTAGTCCAAGCCCCGTTCCTTTTTCTTTGGTGGTGACATAAGGTTCAAACAAACGTTCTAACTGCCGCTCTGCAAATCCCGGGCCATTGTCTTCAACTCGCAACTCCACGTATCCACCTTCAGCCTCTAAGAATCCTCGCGTAGTAATCTGCAATACAGGGTGCTCCACACCACGCAATGCATCTCGGGCATTGATGATCACATTATTCAAGACCTGTCGAAGACGACCCGCGTCGGCGGAGATTTGGGGAATAGCGGGGTCAAGCTGCAACCTCACATCCATTGGCGCATCCTGATGACCATGGAGTTCCACCACATCTCTCACCAAACGATTCAGTACAACTGGCTCCAGCTGCATGTTTACGGGTTGCGCGTAGTTCGAGAACGCATTGACCATAAGTTTCATCGACTCAACCTGCTGTGCGATGGTTCTGGTGGCACGGTCAAGCCCGTTACGATCATCCTTAGGGAGTTTCCCTAAGTACTTGTGACGGATACGCTCAGCGGAAAGCTGTATGGGTGTTAATGGATTCTTGATCTCATGAGCAAGGCGGCGTGCCACTTCTCCCCAAGCGGCATCGCGTTGGGCTTGAATCAAATCTGTTACATCATCAAAGACAACTACGGCGCCACCGCGCCTTGGCCCTTCGATGGGAAGTCGTGTACCCCTACAGATCAATACTTGCCTCCCGTGCCTACCGAAGACCGTGGCCTCACCTTGCCATTCCGACACATTTTGCGCCAAGCCATCACTGATGATAGAGGCCAGCGGTTCGATGCGCTCGTGTTTGCCAGCTATCTCCGCCATGGTTAACCGATGGCTCTCGCTCAGATCCAATCCTAGTATCTGGTTCGCGGTGGCATTATAGGTCTGCAACCTATGCTTGCGATCGAATGACAGCACTCCGGAAGACAGATGCCTTAGCACAGTCTCCAAGTAAGTTCGCTGTTCCTCGGCCTCTCTTTGGCTGTTCCGTGCCTCACTCTGCGCATGGTGTATCTGCCGAGTCATCTCATTAAAAGACTGCACTAAGACACCCAACTCGTCTGTGCTCGTAACAGGAAGTTGTTTGCCATAGTCACCGCCGGCGACAGCCCGCGTCCCCTCGGCCAAATCCCGCAACGGCGCAACTAGTCGGCGCGATAAGAAAAATGCGATCCACACTGCAATCAACATGGTCATCAAGGTGACCAATGTCAGCGTGAGCACGAAGCTGAATTTCAACGGTCCGCGCAGGTACACCAGTTGCTCGTATTCTGCAGAAGCCGTTTGAACACTTTGACCCAACTTGGTATAGCGCAGCGGCAAGGGCAGGAGAATCTGAAGCACCTGGTCAGGCTCGCTCACCCCACGTGATTGCACTGGCACTACGACACGTAGCTGCAGACCCTCACCTGTAAGTGGCTCTAGGCTCGCGTATACTTGACCCTGTCGCAGTTGGGCAAGAATTGACTCATCCGGGGTGTCAGGAATTAGTGATCCGGCCTCCTGCGCGCTGTAAGCAATGATTCCACCAGTTGGGGTGTAAACACTCATTGACTCGTAGTCTCCCTGAATGCGGAGTTCATCCAGCAGACTGATTGTCTCCAGCTCTGATTGCGATTCCCCTAGTCGATCCGCACTCTCTTGGAGTTTCTCTATGACGTCTTGTTTGATCGCTTCAAGGGAGGCACGTCCCAACAGCAAGGCGTCATCCAGTGCTTGCTCGATGCGCACATCAAACCAACTATCGATACCTCTGCTCACAAACTGCACGGAAAAGTAATAAACGATGGCCAATGGCAACACGGCCAGCAGCACAAATGCCCCAAGAAAACGCATTGCAAGCCGCGAGCCGAGCACCCGCGCACGGAACTGCCGGACTAAACGCCAAAGATTTACGATGATGAGTGCGGCTAAGGCGACTATCCCCAAAAGGTTAACAGCAAGTAATAATGAGTACTGTTCACCGAACGCAGTGGAGTGCTGGGCCGCTGTAGTGAGCATGAACAGGGCACCCAGCAGCGTGAGCGACAAGATAACGGCAGGGACAGGGCCGATCAGATAACGCATCATGATTCAGGCCGCCACTGGGTCCACCTGCTATCTAGACGCCACGCTGGAGATGTGTATGCCAGTGGGCGCAAAGGCGCTGGCAGCGATTCGATGTCCAACCGGGTACGCACAGCCAGCCGAAATCGACCTCCGCTATCCTGTCCCTCCGGCAATTCCAGAGTCCAAGGCCCAAGGTCTCCCACAAACTGCAGAGCCTGCTGAATAGAGGCGAAAGATTCGATTCCGTCTTCACGGTCGTTGTCCACGATGTAGCGGCCAGAAAGACCGTGGTAGCGGATGCGGAAACGAACGGACCACTGGGACAGTTTCTTATCCCAGACTAAAGGCCGATGCCGGTAAAGGGCGAGCCTTATCTGAACCACCACAGGGACTCCCTTATCGATAGCGGTCTCGGCCGCCTCGCTCAGATCAAGGTCGAGTGTCCCTGACACCTGCAGTTCTGAACCAGAAATTGTGGACACTATGGCGATGACTTGAAAATCCGCCCGAGCTGACAGTACTGGCCAACACATCAAGGTGCATATCAACCCGCCAACAAGGAGATGTCGGCCCAACCTAGCTCTGCGCAGCCTCGTTGCCATCCGCCCTAGTCGTCTGTCTGAACTCACCGTCCGAGCCAACCCTCGTTAAACATGCATAAAAAAAGCCATCGCCACCGTTTAGTTGGGGGAGTAGTTGAATCCCATGGGTGCGAACGATACCCTCTTCAACTACCAAAGGCACCTCTCCCGCATCGGGTGTCGCCTGCAAAAAGCAGGCGATTTGTTCCTCGTTTTCATCCGGCAATATCGAACAAGTCACATATAGAAGTTTCCCCCCAGGGGCGAGCAGCGGCCACAGAGATTGCAGAAGCTGCCGCTGCACCGTCTTTACGGCTGCAACATCTGCAGGTATGCGGTTGTGCTTGATGTCCGGATGCCTTCGGATAACTCCAGTGGCGGAACACGGAGCATCAATGAGGATACGATCGAACGGCATACCGTCCCACCAATCAGCTCGCGCACACGCATCTGCGACGACACAGCGTGCACCAAAACCCAGTCTACTAAGGTTCGCCTGCAGTCGTTCGACACCTTCTGTATTACGGTCCAGCGCAACAATCTCAAGATCACCCTGGAGCTCTAAGCAATGTGCGGTCTTTCCACCTGGTGCGGCACACGCGTCTAACACTCGCAGGCCGGGTGTGAGGTCCAACAGATAAGCCGCCCTTTGGGCCGCAACATCCTGCACCGATACTAAACCCTGCTCGAATCCGGGCAACTTGCGAACCGGTATGGATCGCACCAGTGCAAGTGCGCTGGGTACATAGGGGTGCTGCCAACCCGAGATGTCGACCTTCTCCAACTTTTGTAAGTACTGCTCGCCTGATATAGCGCGTAAGTTAACCCTTAGCATCATAAGAGGCGGTTGATTATTGACCTCAAAAATGGTGCGCCAGTGGTCCGGCCAGGCAGCCTTTATGCGCTCACGCAACCACCGCGGATGATCATCGCTCGATTCCGCAACCGCACTGTGGGAGCTCGAATGTTTTCTGAGAAAGGCCCGTAATACACCATTCACTAGCGTCTTAGCCCAAGGTTTATGCAGTGCCGCTGCCGCCTCTACCGTTTCTGATACGGCCGCATGAGGCGGGACACGCATGTATCGAAGTTGATATAGGCCAACTAGCACAAGAGCGTGTACATCGCGGTCTCGATTCCGGATCGGGCTGCGGATCAGCTTAGCTGCGGTGCGCTCTAACGACCAGTAGTGCCGCACAACACCATATGAGATCTCCTGAACCAGCGCCCGAGGGCAGTTTTTCCCTGCGGCTGCAACACAATGCTCTAGGGCATCGTCGAGTGATCTGCCCTGGTCGACAACCTGCAGAGCGATCCGTGCGGCCACAGCGCGCGCCTCCACTCCCGGCAAACAATGTTTCATGCCGACTGTGCTTTGGGTTAGCACAATATAGAGCCCAATCGATCCCCGATGGACAGTGCATAGCCGTTGAGGAAATCCCTCGCTGCAAGCACTTTGCCGCCCGGCCGTTGAACGCATGTTAACAGCAACCCTCCTGCACCCGTCTGCACTAGAATGCCGTTGTTGTTGCTGCCAACGATGGTCCCGAACGGTTGATGAGCGGTCGAGTCAACGGGCTTCGCACCCCACACCCGAAGTCGGGTCTTACCATGATGAGTGGTCGCTACGGGCCAGGGATTGAATGCGCGGACCTTGAGCGCCAACTCAGCGGCACCGCAATTCCACTCCAACTCGCTCTCCTGCTTGCGCACCTTGTGCGCGTACGACGCCTCTCGGTTGTCCTGGTGGCGTCTGTCTAACTGTCCCTTCGGCAGCGCTGCTAAGGCACTCATAAGTGCGGTCGCAGCGCATGCGGCCAAACGCTCCCGTAGGGTCCCGGCGTTATCTGCGCGTTGTATGGCCTGCTGCGATTGCAACAGAATATCTCCAGTATCTAATCCCTCATCCATCTGCATGACCGTGACACCGGTGATTGAATCGCCGGCCTCGATCGCCCTTACTATAGGGGCAGCACCGCGCCACCGCGGCAGCAACGACGCATGCACATTGATGCATCCATAGCGGGGAATCGCCAACACCGCAGCGGGCAAAATTAGTCCGAACGACACTACCACGATGACGTCGGCGGCCGCGGCACGCAAGAAATCTAGCTCGCCATCGAGCGTTGCCGGTTGGCGAATCTCCAGTCCTTGCGCCATGGCGAGCTGCTTGACCGGACTGTGGATGACCCGTCTGCCGCGGCCCGCTTGTCGATCGGGCCGAGTATAAACTGCCACTACGGCGTGCTTACTTTGCGCCAAGGCCTGGAGACAGGGCACGGCAAACTGCCCCGTACCTGCAAACACGATTCTAAGTGTCATGATTGGTGTCAACTGCCGCTTTTTGCCACCAAACGGATAGCGCGGCGGCCGGTGAAATGTGACTACAGGGCTATAACTGAAGCTGGAAGCGGCGGCTGATTTGGTGCGCGCCGCTGTTCCTTTTGTAAGCGCTTGCGGATGCGATCCTGTTTGAGCCGCGAGAGGTAATCTACAAACATCTTGCCGGACAGATGGTCCACTTCGTGCTGAATGCATACGCCGAGTAGACCGACAGCTTCCAACTCGAACTCCTTAGACTCCCTATCGATAGCCCGCACCCGTATTCGCTGGGCGCGTTTGACAGGCGCATAGACTCCGGGAACCGACAAGCAGCCTTCGTCGATCTCGATCTGCCCTTCTCGTTGAATGATGTGCGGGTTGATGAAAACCTTTAGCTCATCCTTGGTCTCTGAGATGTCTATCACTACTATACGCTTAGGCACGTTGACTTGCACCGCGGCCAATCCCACACCCGGAGCCTGATACATGGTCTCTGCCATGTTATCGATGAGCCTCTTGGTCTCGCCATCGACATGTTCCACAGGGGCAGCTATCTGACGCAGCCGAGGGTCGGGGTAGTATAAAATATCGAGAATCGCCATGATGTTCTTTGTAGCCGTTGCGACTCAAAATTGTAACCCCTTTTCTCGATCGATTGAACAAGCGAGCGGGCGGGCGCAGCCCGAATCTAATCTGCCAATACGATTATAGTACCAAGTGTTTTATGTCCATTTTGAGCCTTCGGGTGTCGATCGCGATATGTCCGCTGCCGAAAAGGCATGGGGTCGCGTTTTTCTGTGGCGCAGTGCTGGTCGAGAGGATATAACTACACCGTACCCTGCATCCGCTCACAACTAATTAGGATTTGACCGCTTATCCGTCAATGAGCTAGAAACCCATCTTATCGCATTGGCGTATTTCCCCATATGGGCTAGACTCGCATCGAGGCCGTTAAAAAAATGAAGACAAACCAGCTAGCAATATCCTGTTGCTCATTGCTCATCGCGGCTACCCTAGCAATCGTCGGTGTCGCATGGGCCCAATCAGTTGAACTAAATCCGAATCACCCCGACCGCTACACCGTGACAGAGGGAGATACGCTATGGGGAATCTCGAAGCGCTTTCTTGCGGATCCTTGGAGGTGGCCGGAGATTTGGAAGCAAAATGAGCAGATTAAGAATCCCCATCTGATATATCCGGGAGACGTGCTGGTAATGACCTCAGTCGATGGTCAGCCACAGCTACGTTTGCTGCGTAACACAGTGCAACTATCCCCCAGTGTACGTGCAGAACCCCTGGAGGACGCGATCCCAACCATACCCCCGAATGCCATCATCCCATTCTTGACAGACCCGCTGATTATACAAGAGGGCGAACTAGACACTGCCGGGTACGTTACGGAGGGTGTGGAAGACGATATTGTGCTAGGAAAGATGAGCCAGTTTTATGCCCGAGGGATTGTGAGCCCCGACGAGTTTTATCGGATTTTTCGGCTGGGGGAAATTTTTGTGCACCCCGAAACCCATGAAGTGCTTGGCCAAGAAGCCATTTCACTTGGCGATGCCAAGCTGTTGAGAGCAGGCGATCCTGCGAAGATGGAAATTGTACGCTCACGCCAGGAAATCGGCCCGACAGACAGATTGGTGCCGGCTGAGAAAGACATCGCTCTACCGTACTATTTTCCTAGTGCGCCGAACCATGATGTTGAGGGACTGATACTAAGCGCCCCCGGCGGGGTCATTGAGGTCGGACCGCTATCCATTGTGACTGTGACCTTGGGCGAGCGCGACGGCATTGAACAAGGGAATATACTCCAGATTATGCGTCACCGGGGGGCTCAGATCGACCCTGTGACCGGTGAGCCCTATGAACTGCCGGATGAACGTTCCGGTTTATTGATGATATTCCGGACGTTCGAAAAGATGAGTTACGCCCTAGTTCTGACGGCTACCCGCGCCATTCACGTATTGGATATAGTTCGAACTCCTTGAAGACATAGCAGGGGAGGTGCGGGCGTGCTGATGCACGCCATTGACTTTCGGGCGCAATCTCCCCAGAGTCTAAACAACGGACATATCAGAGGGACGTTGCCATGGATAAGGCACAAGCAATGATTAAGGACGATCTCACGTCTTGGCTCACACTGCATCATCTGCCAAGCGTGAGCCTGGCGGCCAAACTCACCCTGATCAGACGCTTCGGTGACGCGACACTAGCGCTATCGGCGAAGTCTAATGAATTAAGCGAATTTCTGGCAGAAGGTGGGGACGATGGTTGCCTATCACGGAAGGCGCACAGTCGTATCAAGCAAGATCGCGACTGGCTGGAGCAGCCAGAACATCACTTGCTGACCTTTAAAGACCAAAGGTACCCGCCATTACTGCGCGAAATACCGGATCCACCCCTGTTGTTGTTCGTAGCAGGTGACGTGGCTGTGCTAAAGAACGCACAAATATCAATAGTTGGTTCCCGCAACCCATCCGCCAGTGGGTGTGACAACGCGCGCACCTTCGCGGCACACCTAGCAGAGGCTGGATTCACGATTACTAGTGGCATGGCATTGGGCATAGACGCCGTGGCGCACAGAGGGGCGCTGGCCGTCGGAGGCACCACAATCGCTGTCGCAGCATGCGGATTGGACCAGATCTACCCACATCGCCACAAAGAACTCGCTGATCAAATCATGAAAAGCGGCGCCATAGTGTCCGAGTTCTCCATCGGCACTCCGCCACGACGTAATCACTTTCCGCGTCGCAACCGTCTAATCAGCGGCTTATCCGCAGGCACTCTTGTGGTCGAAGCCGCCAAACTCAGCGGTTCATTGATCACCGCCCGCCTAGCGGCCAACCAGGGGCGTGAGGTCTTTGCTATTCCCGGCCCGATTCACTCATCGCTATCTCGGGGATGTAATGCTTTGATCCGCGACGGCGCCAAGTTGGTCGAAAATCTGCAAGATATCCTGGATGAACTTGGTCACTGGACAAGGCCCAGGGCGAAAAGCCTGGAAGCCATGACAGTACCTACGTTGAAAAAAACGCAAGACGCTCCATTACTAGAGCTGATAGGCTACGAACCGACCTCCGTCGATCGTCTGATTGAAAGAAGTCGATTGACGCCGGACGCCGTTTGTACCATGCTGTTAAAGATGGAGTTACAGGGCTTGATTGAAGCGTGTCCAGGCGGTACATACATCCGCACTGCCTAACGCAAGGTCGATAACATGAAAGAAAACGTGCTGGAAGTCCTGATTTACCTTTTTGAAAACTACATGATCGAAGATGCAGAACTGCAACCCGATCAAGAAACGTTGGCGGCAGAGCTAACTCAGGCCGGATTTGGACACGGTGAGATCAACAAGGCCTTCGGCTGGCTTGAGGATTTATCGCTGCTATGCGAACAGCAAACTGCGCCTATTTCCGGGGGCAGCTGTAAGTCCGTGCGGCATTTTGCCCCTGATGAACTCGGCAAGATCGACTCGGAGGCTCGAGGCCTGCTGTTATCATTGGAGCAATCGGGGGTTCTAGATCCTCATACCCGCGAGCTAGTGCTAGACCGCGTCATGGCGCTTGAGTCTGAAGAAATAGATCTTGAACATGTCAAGTGGGTGATCATGATGGTATTGTGTAATCGGCCTGACAGGGAAAATACGTACACATGGGCCGAGGATCTTGTCCTGGATGGAGTGCAGGCCCATTTACATTGATACGTGAGCCGATCCTAAGTCACGCATTCGTGACCCATCCACTCCTTGTTGTAGAAATTCACCAAACCTTTTTCTGACCACGAATGGCCGATAGCACAGATGCCAAAAAATCTGATTGTTGTCGAATCCCCCGCTAAGGCCCGCACCATAACGAAATACCTGAGCCGGGATTTCAAGGCACTAGCCTCCTATGGCCACGTACGAGATCTACTACCAAAAAGCGGCGCGGTGGATACCGACAACGGGTTCGACATGCATTACGAACTGATCGACAAAAACAAAAAGCACGTGGACACGATTGCCCGTGCCGTGGCTCGCTCTGACGCCCTATATCTGGCAACGGATCCGGACCGCGAGGGAGAGGCAATTTCTTGGCACCTACACGAGATTCTCAAGGAAAGGAACGTGCTTGACGGTAAGCCGGTACATCGGGTGGCGTTTTTCGAATTCACAAAACGGGCGATACAAGACGCCATCGAACACCCGAGAGAACTCTCAACCAATCTCATCAATGCGCAGCAAGCGAGACGGGCACTGGATTATCTTGTGGGCTTTAACCTGTCTCCCCTGCTGTGGAAAAAAGTGCGCCGGGGGCTGTCGGCTGGTCGTGTGCAGAGTCCAGCGTTACGATTGATAGCGGAACGAGAACAGGAGATAGAGCGATTCGAGTCGCGGGAATATTGGACTATAGAAGCCGATGCAAAATCTGAGAAAGGCGCTTTCTCTTCCAAACTTGCCAAATACAAAGACGAAAAGCTAGAACAGTTCTCGATTGCCAATGCAGAACAAGCACACCGTATAGAACAAGACCTAGTCCAACGCGCTGGCAAACGCCTTAGGGTTGTCATGGTCGAGAAGAAGAAACGTCGGCGTAACCCATCAGCACCATTCATTACCTCCACTTTGCAGCAAGAGGCGTCGCGCAAGCTCGGGTTTAGCGCCCAGCGTACTATGCGGACCGCCCAGCAGCTATATGAAGGTGTCGAAATAAACGGGGATCAAGTCGGTCTGATCACGTACATGCGTACAGACTCCGTGAATCTTGCGCAGGAGGCGGTTAGTGAGATTCGGGCACTAATCGTGGAACGTTACGGCGAGGACAATCTACCCAAATCTGCACAAACCTATAAGAGTAAGTCAAAGAACGCCCAAGAAGCGCATGAAGCGATACGCCCGACCGCGGCGTCCAGAATCCCCAGCGAGATCCAATCCACTCTGACTGCGGACCAGTTCAAGCTCTATGACTTAGTCTGGAAGCGTACGGTGGCCTGTCAAATGGTGCATGCAACGCTGGATACCGTTGCGGTCGATCTCGAGGCTGGTAGCGGAAACACGTTTCGCGCCAATGGTTCCATTGTGGTACACCCTGGCTTTATGTCCGTATATCAGGAAGACAGCGACGACCGGAAATCCGATGCGGAGCAGCAGACAATGCTTCCACCGCTGGAGGAAGGTGACGACGTGGACCTCGTTGCCATTAGAACGGAACAGCATTTCACCGAACCACCGCCACGCTACACTGAGGCCAGCCTAGTAAAAACGCTGGAGGCCTACGGTATTGGTCGGCCTTCTACTTACGCGAGTATTATCTCCACACTGCAACAGCGGGAATATGTCGTTCTGGAGAAGAAACGCTTCATACCAACCGACGTTGGACAAGTAGTAAATAAGTTCTTGTCACAACACTTTTCTCAATATGTCGACTATGACTTTACTGCGCGACTAGAGGACGAACTAGACGCAGTTTCCCGTGGCGAACAGGAATGGCAACCATTGCTATCTGAGTTTTGGGAAAGATTCAAGAAGGAGATTGAAGTGAAGGAGCGAGATGTCGCGCGCAAAGACGTAACCCAAGAAGAGTTAGACGAGTCGTGCCCGACATGTGGCAGCAAGCTCTCGATACGCCTCGGGCGACACGGAAAATTCATCGGCTGCACGGCATATCCAGAGTGCAAGTATACGCGCAATCTCGCCCAGTCCGCTGATGATCAGGTCGAACCCGAGGTGGTGGCGGACCGTCATTGCCCTAAATGCGATTCACAACTTGTTATCAAGCACGGGCGATACGGCAAATTCATCGGTTGCGGCGGTTATCCTGAGTGCCGCTACATGGAACCCTTAGAAAAGCCCGAGGACATGGGTGTGTCCTGTCCAGAATGTAAACAAGGCAGCATGCTCAAACGGAGATCGAGGAATGGGAAAATTTTTTACTCCTGCGAGCGCTATCCCAAATGCAAATACGCCGTGTGGAATGAACCCGTGGACGACAAATGTCCCAGCTGTGGCCATCCGATGCTGACCAAGAAAATCACAAAGCGGCGGGGCACTGAATTGGTTTGCCCGCAAAAGGAGTGCAAGTACGCCGTGCAGTTGGATGAACCCATGGAGATCTCTAGCTAGAGACACACTGGATTACTGCGATCGGGAAGATACACACTGCGCGCAAGGTTAATCCCAAGTGATCTGCTGAAACTCGTCGCGCCTCAGCCGACGCATTGGTTTACCATCCACTGGGGCCAAAGGCGATTCACGAAGCCCGACAGGCCCAAAGACGAACACTACCACCTGAACATCATCAGCGGTGAGCCGCAGACCAGGGACTTCCTTGCAGCGGTCGCCACCGAAGCGAAAACGTTTGTCGAAAGGCCGCACCGGTATGCCATGCTCCTCGATGAACAACGCCACTTCTTCCACGGTGTCGGCAAACGCATGAAGCTCCACCGGGGTGTTAGCAGTTACATTACCGCTGACGACTGATCCCACTACACGGGGGTGATAATTGCTAAGCAGCCCCATGGCATCGAGGACAATCCAGCGCATACGCTCTAGTCGACAAATGCGCTCAGCGCCAGAGAACAGTCGCAGCCTCTCGCTAAGCGCCTGTTCGACCTCAAGGTTACTAGGCCAACCATGAGAAGGTCCCAAAGCAAGCCGAGTACTGGCCTTACGCTTGGCATGCTGAAAGTCCTGTACGTCTTCCTCGGCCATGATCCGCGCGGCTTCATCGCAAATCAGTTTTCGCACCTGGTCCATACGGCGAGGATCATTCAATTCGAATTCACCTTATACGCATTATCAAAACAGGTCGCTTGATACTTCAGCGCTTCCGGTGGCGTTCACAACGCCCCCACGCTTTGTCTGGGTCCCAGGCTCGTTGCCCACGACAAAGTACTCCTCATAACCGTTCGGGTTGGAAGATGCGGTTGGTTCGCCGCTGTCCTTATCGACCCACGCCGTGGAGACATTATCAGGTGCCAGTCGTACTTTTTTCGCGAGTCCCTCCAGTGCGACACGCATAAAATCAATCCAGATCGGCAATGCCGCTTTTGAACCCGCCTCACCGCGTCCCATGTTGGTAGGATGATCAAATCCTACCCAGACGGTAGTTACAACATCTGAGTTAAATCCAGAAAACCAAGCATCGCGAAAGTCATTGGTGGTTCCGGTCTTCCCCGCAAGATCGTGACGACCAAGATCCATGGCACGCCGACCGGTGCCGAATCGAATGACGTCGCTCATCAGGCTATTCATAATAAATACGTTCTCTGGATCGATCACGCGCCGAGCCAGACGCCGTTGCTGGCTGTGTACCCCATTGTCAACAATCGCCTGTACCGGGAAATCTGTGATACAGGTGCCGCATACGCGTGGTGGATTGGCTTGTTCCACAATCCTCCCATCTCTATCTTCCACCCGTTCTACTGCATAGGGTTCCACCAAAAAGCCGCCATTGGCGAACACTGCATATCCTGTCACCACATCTAGAGGAGTTAGTGAAGCGGCTCCCAAGGCCAATGACAGGCCGTCTGAAAGCTGCTCTCGATCAAATCCGAACCGTGTTAGATGGTTTACCGTCTCACTTGTGCCAATGGCACGCACCAACCTGACCGATACCAGATTCAACGAAAGCGAAAGGGCTTTCCGCAGCCGTGTAGGTCCGAAGAACTTTCCGCTGTAGTTCTCTGGTCGCCACACGTTGTCCACACTAGCGTCTGCCACCACTATTGGTGCGCCGCTAACCATGCTGGCGGGTGTAAATCCATGATCCATTGCCGCAGAATAGATGAACGGCTTGATGTTGGAGCCCGGCTGGCGCTGCGCTTGCAGCGCGCGGTTAAACTTACTGAGGTAAAAATCAAACCCACCACTGACTGCGAGCATTGCCCCGTCGCTAGGATTGAGCGAGACGATCGCACCAGACACTTTAGGGAGCTGTCCAAGGCGCCAAGTCTCGTCGTCTGTCTTATGCACATAGACGATATCCCCGAGTGCGGCAACATCTGCAGCAACTTTAGGCTCAGGACCGACGGTGGCGTTGTCAATATGTTTCCGTGCCCAGGACAAGCCCGACCAGTCGAGTTCGATGACTTCGTCAGTCGAGGCATAGACACTCAAATTGCGCTCACCAACAGAGATCACAACGGCCGGGATCAACTCACTGCTGCTAGGGATGCTGTCGAGCGCCGCATCCAACATTGCGACGTCTGTCTCGCTAGAGACATCTAAATGGGCGACCGGGCCTCGATATCCATGGCGTTGGTCATACGCCATCAACCCACGACGCAACGCCTTTTCAGCAGCCTGTTGATTTCGACCGATCACCGTGGTGTATACATCATAGCCCGCCACATAAGCGTCCTCGCCGTATCGATCCACCATATATTGACGCGCAATTTCGGCCACGTATGGCGCATCAAGGCCTACCACAGTCTCGTATTTCTTCGCAGTAAGCGGAGCACTCAGTGCGTCCGCTAGTTCCTGGTCGCTAATATAGTCAAGCCGACGCATCCGTCGCAGAACATAATCTCGCCGTGCGCGTGCGTTATCTGGATTCGTCAGCGGATTATTTTTCGAGGGTGCTTTGGGCAGCGCGGCCAACATCGCAATTTCCGGTAGGGTCAACTCGGCGAACGGCATGCCATAGTACACTTGCGCAGCGGCAGCGAATCCATAAGCCCTGTGTCCCAGGAAAATTTTGTTAAGGTAGAGCTCCAAAATCTGGTCCTTGCTCAGAGCACGCTCGATCCGCAAGGCAAGTAGTACCTCCTTAAGTTTGCGGATATAAGTCTTCTCCGGTGTCAGGAAATAGTTGCGAGCGACCTGCATGGTAATTGTACTCGCCCCCTGACCGTGCACACGCGAGCGCACATTAGCGATCACGGCTCGTACTACGCCCATCAGATCGACACCCGAGTGACTAAAAAAAGCGTCGTCCTCCGCCGTCAAAATCGCGTTGATTAATTGCTCCGGCACCTCTTCGCGCCGCACCGGGATGCGCCGTTCTTCCCCGAATTCCGCGATAAAAGT
>Ga0224508_10002800_pt1 | contig 14672 bp, 12 predicted proteins | sample SF_Jan12_sed_USG_4_FD_170157 | JGI IMG/M metagenome (GOLD analysis project Ga0224508, IMG submission 170157) | Sediment microbial communities from San Francisco Bay, California, United States - SF_Jan12_sed_USGS_21 | ecosystem: Environmental > Aquatic > Marine > Sediment | place: USA... | reverse complement strand
AATCCGCTGTTCATGGCCGCATCGAACTTCTGCAACATGACAGCTGGCTGAACGGGTCCGCCGCGCTGCCGTGGGGAGGACATAATGTCGAAAAGATGGGAGACTAAGATGCCACGTTTACGAAGCGTCATCGGTGCGATGACAGCCGTATGCCTGACGGTCGGGGTCCTCGCGACATCCGCCGTTGCCCAGGACAAAAAGGGTTCGATCGTTTCCTTCAACGGCCCGGCGGGTGAGGCCTATATCGGCAGGTTCATCACTGGGATCAAGGAGACCGCTGAGCTCAAGGGTTTCGACATCAAGGTCTTCGAGAATCAATTCAATCAGGCCGAGCAGGATCAACAGGTCCAGCAGGTGCTCGCCGCGGGCCAATTGCCTGATGTCTTCATCTGGTGGCCGTCCGATGCGATCGCCGGGCTCGGCTCCCTCCGCGCGCTGCATAAAACCGGTGTGCCGGTTCTGAAGATCAACCAGCTCCCGAACGAGCAGGACGAAAAATACATCTTCGGCTATGCCGGCCCGGACGATCGTCTGCGCGCGAGGAACGCCGGTTACATGATGCGCGAAGCGGCCGCCGCCAAAAAGGCTGCAGGCGGTGAAGGGTTCAACGTGATCGTCCTCTCCTACCCGCACTCCTATGGCGGCTACGGTTTGTCGATCAACGCGTTCAACGAAGCGATCGCCGGCTCCGATCTCAATGTCATCGGCGATGTCGACGAGGGCTTTGGCCAGGCCAACGGCTACAAGGGTGCAGCCAAGCTGATCGCCAGCGTCAAGGACCAGGGTATCGACTTCGTCTACGGCATGGACGATGCGATCCTGACCGGCGGCATCAAGGCGCTGGAAGAAGCAGGCTTCACGATGGGCGAGGATGTCATCGCCGTCGGCACCGTCTGCAACGGCGACAAGCAGCTGATCGAGGAAGGCAAGCAGTTCGGCACGACCCTGCAATCGCCGCTGCATGAGGGGCAATTGGCGATCAAGTTGGTCGAGGAGTTTCTCGAGACTGGCGAACTTGCCAACTACATCAACTTCACCCCGAACCCCGCCGTTACCAAGGAGACGCTCGAGACCACCGCGCTTCGCGGCTACGACGGCAATCTCTACGGCATCGACGAACTCTGCTCCGGCGCCTGGAGCGGCGGCTGAGCCAGCCGTTGCTGACTTGTGTATGGTGAAGCTGGGAGGGTCTGAACCCTCTCGGCTCGCCTTAGAATTGTTGACCTCTGGTCCGCGGGCACAGAATGGGTCAAGCCCCCGCGGCCCGCGGAGGGGAAGCCGGTGCAGCCCTTGTTGAAACTCTCGTCGGTCAACCGTTCGTTCGGCGCCATCCAGGCGCTCAAAGACGTCGACTTCGAGGTGCTGCCGGGTGAAGTCATGGGGCTGGTCGGCGAGAACGGCGCTGGCAAGTCCACCCTGGTCAAGATCATCGGCGGTTTCGACAACGGTTACACCGGCAACTACGCCTTCGATGGCCAATCGGTTCGCTTTGCGAGCCCAGCCAAGGCGGAACAGTCCGGCATCGCGATCGCCCAGCAGGAGCTGAGCCTGATCCCGACGATGAGCGTCGCCGAGAATATTTTTCTGGCAGGCCACAACGTGCCGGCGGTCGCCAACAAACGGAAGCTGGTGGACATGGCCCGCCCTTTTCTCGAGGAGGTGGGGCTCGACTACATCGATCCTTTGAGCGGCGTCGACCGTCTCTCGGTCGGCGAGCAGCACCTGGTCGAAGTCGCCAGGCTCATTGCCCACGACCCGCGCGTTCTGATCCTGGACGAGCCGACGGCAGCGCTTGGCGAGCAGGACAGCATCCGCATTCTCGACATGGTGACCAGGCTTTCGGAGCGTGGAAAGTCGATCATCTATGTCAGCCATCGGCTCGACGAGATCTTCAAGATCACCGATCGGATCACCGTGCTGCGCGATGGCGAAAGCCAGGCGCCGCGCACGGCGGACACGCTGAACGTCAACGCCCTGGTCGAGCTCATGCTCGGTCGCGAGCTCGACAACATGTTTCCGGAAAGGCGACCAAAGCGTCAGGCGGCGGCGCTGATGAAAGTCCGAAAACTCTGGCCGGACGGTCTGCTGGAGCCGGTCAACTTCGACATCTATCCCGGCGAAGTCCTCGGCCTTGCCGGTCAGCTCGGCAGCGGCTCCGGCGAAATCCTCGGCGCCATCGGCGGCACTCACCGGACGCGGTCCGGGGCGTTGACTTTGTCCGGGCGAGAATTCCTGCCTTCCAGCCCAAAGCAGGCGATTGCTAAGGGCATCGCCTATTGCTCCGATGACCGGAAGCTGGACGGTCTTTTTTTGGGGCGGCCGATCAGGGAGAATCTCTCATCGCCTGCGCTGGGCTCGATCTCCAAGTTCGGCTGGATGCGGCGTTCCGCCGAGGAGGAGCTTGCCAATGGCATCGCTGAAAAATTCACGGTCGACACGGCGCGCCTGAATGCCGAGGCGGGTGTGCTCAGCGGCGGCAATCAGCAAAAGGTAGCGCTTGGCAAGTGGCTGTCGATCGCGCCGAAGATCATCCTCGTCAACGAGCCGACCCGTGGCGTCGATGTCGGTGCGCGTGCCGAAATCTATCAAAAGCTGCGCGACCTCGCCGATGAAGGTGCGGCTATCGTGGTGGCGTCGACCGACATTCTGGAGATGACCAACCTGCCGGACCGCATCATCACCTTCTACCGAGGCATGCAGATCGGCGAGATCGGCCTCGAGGACATGAGCGCTGCTGCGATCTTGAAACAGATCACTGATCCGTTCGATGAAACCAATCTCTGAGGCGAGTTCGAGAAAATGAGCACGCGCGCGATGTCGGAGGAGGGAGCTGAAAGGGATCCGGGGTGGGCGTCCCGCCTGGCGGCCCACTATTCGCCGCTGGTGTTCATTCTCGTCCTGCTGTTCGCGATCATCTTCATCTACGGCATGGTGACAGCACCCAACTTTTTGACGGTGTTCAATCTCAAGACGATCATCCGCGATGCCGCCCTTGTCGGCATCATGGCAATTGGCCTTACCTTCGTGACCTTGTCGGGCAATTTCTTCCTGCTTTCCATGAAGGAAACCGCAGCGCTTTGCATCATCGCCTTCGCCATGGCGATGTCCGGCGGTTACGGCTTCGAACTCGCCTTTTTGTTCACCATGGCAATCGCGATTGTCGCGGGCAGCCTGCAAGGCGTTTTGATCGGTCTCGGCGGCAACCCGATCGTCGTGACGCTGGGCGCGGCAGGCCTGTTCTTCGGCTTGGCGTCCTGGTGGAGCGACAATCTGGTGGTGTCGTTCAGAAGGCCGCATGGCGCGGAGTGGCTGGGCACCGGCTCCTTCCTCGGCCTTCCGAATATCACCATCGCTTTCATCCTGATCGCAATCACAGCAGAGATCGTGCTGCGCTACACGACCTTCGGCAGGCAGGTCTATCTGATCGGCGCCAACCGCGCCGCAGGCCGTGCGACCGGCCATGAAAATTTTTCGATGGCGATCAAAACCTGCACCATAGCCTCGGTCTGCTCGGCATTCGTCGCTATCGCGTTCTCCGCGCAGGTGTCGAGCGCGCAAGCCAACTACTTCTCGTCCGAGTTCGGCTCGTCGGGCGACATGACCATCCTGGTCATCGCCACCGTCATGGTCGGCGGCAATTCCATCATGGGCGGCTACGGGTCGACCCTTCGATCGAGCCTCGGCGCCATCTTTATTTCGACGGTCGATAACATGATGGTGCTGCATGGTTTCAATAGCGGACCGCGCGTGCTGGCGGTCGGGCTGATGATCGTCTTCAGCATCATCGTGTTCGCGCTGGTGCGCCGAGGAAGCAGGGTTCAGGAATGACAAACGCATCTGCCAAAGATGGGGTGTCGGCGAAGCTCAAGAACTGGATCGTCGCCAACCCCGATCTCGCCTTCGCCATCCTGCTCGCCGTTTGCGTCTACAGCTATTTCGCCTTCACCAACGAGTTCTTTTTCACCCACCGGACGACCTATGCGATCATGGAGCGCTTCGCCGTGCTTGGCCTCGTCGGCCTTGCGCTCACACTTTGCATCATCGCTGGCGAGATCGACCTTTCAATCGGCTCCAACGCTGCGTTGGCCGCCGTCATTGTCGTGCGTTTCACCGACCAGCTTGGCGCCCCGACCGCAGCCCTGATCGCGGTTGCGATCGCAGGGACGATCGGTCTGATCCAAGGGTATTTCATCGCCTATCTACGCATCCGCGCCATTGTGCTCACGGTTGGCACGCTGATGCTGCTCCGCGGTGTCGCCCTGTTCGCCGCCGAAGAAAAGACGGTGATGCTCACCGATTTCACGGTGCCTGATTTCATCACCACCAAGATGCTGGTCTACTTCTCGCCGGCAAGCCTCCTGGTGATCCTGATGTTCGTCCTGGTCGGTCTGTTCATGAACTACACCCGTTATGGGCGGGAGATCTACGCGATCGGCGGTGCGCGCAAGGAAGCGCTCGCATCCGGCATCAATCTGAAGCGCCCGATGATGATCGTCTTCATGATCTCCGGCCTATGTGCGGGCCTCGGCGGTGTGATCATCGGTCTGCGTTCTGGAACCGCTCAGGCGCTCGGTCTGCAATATCTCCTCTTGGCCGGCACTGTCGCAGCCTTCATCGGCGGGGTCAGCATTCTTGGCGGGCGCGGCGGTGTCATCGGGGCCGCGATTGGAACGCTGACCGTCAATTTTCTCAATACCGGCCTAGTCTTTAACGTGACGCCGGCCTTCATGGTCCAGCTCTATCTCGGCATTCTCCTGATGATCGTGATCATGTTCCAGACCGGCTCGCGCCTGTTCGACGCGCAGCAGCGGAGGAAGCATGTCTTGAGCGCCGTCGATCATCGCCGCGATATTTTTCTGACAAGGAGGGACGAATTCGCCGCTGCCAGACGGGAGTGAATGTCCAATCTGGACAATCCTCGTCATTAGGCTCCATGCTGAATATCCAGACGGCAGAGCCGTCCGAAGGAGGTAGCACGCATGGCCGGCAGCAGCGTGGTTAGCGCATCTGACAAGCGATCGCCCAGGCGGCATCGAGGCAAGCCTGAAGGCCCCTACGAGACCGGCGACAGTCATCCGACCTTCGGCATTTCAAACCACGAGCTCGCTCGGCTTTTGGACTTTATCGAACAGTTCGATCATGAGATCGAGCAGACGCTGACGATCAGGAGCGGTAGCGGCGAAATGCGCATGCTGGTCGCCCTTCTGCGAGACCATCTGACCGGTAAGCTGACAACGAGTTCATCGCTGGTCGCGCATTCCGGCCTGACTTATGGGACGGCGATGCGCACCATCGCTTCGCTGATCGAGCAAGAACTGATCGTCAAGCGCCCGCGTACCGCCACCGGGAAATCCTATTCGCTCCATCCAACGGAAAAAATGCTGCGGGAATGGCAGGAGCTGGCGAGGCGCAGCGATTCGCTCGTCGCGACCGTCTTCGGCGCCCGCAGCACAGCATCGCCCAACCTGTCGGACTATTTCTTCGGGGCATCCTATGCCAGCAGCAGCGTGCTGCCGCCGCCCTGCATTTTTGCCACCAAACTTCCGATCAAGAATGCTCTCCGAGTCCTCGTGCATGCCGATCCAACCTTCATGGCCATGCATGTTTTAAAAAAACAGTTCGAGACGGTGTTCGGCGTCGGCATTCGCAGCCGTGCGCTTTCCATCGATCGACTGCACGAGGAAATTCTTGACAATGCCGGGGCAGGCTCGTCGCGCTACGATCTCATCGCCTGCGACTTGCCGTGGTTCGGGGAAATGGCGGCCGCAGGGCATTTGCTGCCTCTCGATGGGTTGATGAAGGAGAGCAAATTTGACAGCTCGGACTTTCACCGGGAAGCGATGGCGAGTGCCCGCTATGCGGATAAGCAGTACGGCATTCCTGTGCAGACGACGCCTGAACTTCTGGTTTGCCGGCGCGATTTTTTGCAAGAGAAGGGCATAGCGCCGCCTCGGACAATCGACGAAACGATCAGAGCCGCTCATAAACTGCATGATCCGTTCAGCGGCGCGGCTGGCATCGCTTGGAACGCCGCCCGTGGCACACCGCTCGGCCATTCGTTCATGTTCGTGATGGGCGCCTTTGGACAGCCCATTCTCGATCTCAAAAGAACGCCGACCGGCTTCGATGGGGAGAATGTTTCGGGCGAGAATTTCCGACCCATGTTCGACAGCGATGCAGCGCGCAACACGGCGGAGTATTTTCTCGAACTTCTGGATGTCTCACCGCGCGGCATTCTCGACATGTCATGGTATGAGCGCGCGCGCTGCTATGCCGATGGCGGCGCAGCGTTGGCTTATTGCGCAACCCTGCTAGCGCCGCTTTTCGAGCTCGATCAACAATCGCCGGCCTACGGTCAGACCGACTATCTGCCTCATCCTTTCGGACCGAGCGGAACCAGTATCGCACCGATCGGCGGCTATGCGCTGGCGATCCCCTCCAATATCGCAGCAGAGCGCGTCGATCCGGCGTGGACGGCATTGGTCTCGCTGACCTCGGCGCAGGCGATCAAGCTCTATATCGAGAACGGCAGCCTGGTGACGCCAAGGTTCAGCGTCGGCATGGATCCTGCCGTCAAGCGCATCTCGCCGCTGATATCCATCGTGGATGAGATGGCGCGGAGCGGCGTTCTGCAGATGTGGCCGAGACCACCGGTTCCCGAAATCGCCGAGATCATCGAGATCACCGGCGAAGAGATGCACGACATGCTGCTCGGCGCAAAGTCGATCGGCTTGGCCTTGGAAACAGCGCAGAACAGAGCCGACGCCCTGATGCGCTCCCACGGCCACTACTAGTGGCGTGGCCACATCATTTAGTTTCCACCGTTATCGTCTAAGTCGACGGTATGCGGCCAGGTTTTGTGGCGTAGGTGCAAGACTCGTGCGCTGTCAGCTTAATCTTTTGAATGCGCCGGTGCAGCAGGCCTTCCAGGAGCGTGCGTGATTGCCGGCCCTCCCGAGGAACAAAAAAATCCAACTTGGATTTAATTGGTGTTTCGGGGCAGCGGCGAATCTTTGATCCTGGACAGGCTAACGATGGGACCAGGGAGAACGCGCATGGCCGCCCTCAATCCGACAATCCTTCGTCCGGAGGATGCAGACCATAATTGGAATTGGGAGCGGGCCATTCCGTCGCCCGGCAAGATGGGGGTCGATTTCGAGACACGGGTCGATTTCCGTCGCCTGCAACGCTATCGCCTCGCACGCGCGCAGGAAGCGCTTCGCAACAGCGATTGCGGCGCACTCCTCCTCTTTGATGTCAACAACATCCGCTACGTCTCCGGCACCAAGATCGGCGAGTGGGAGCGGGACAAGCTCTGCCGTTTTGCGCTGCTGACCCAGGACAACGAACCCGTCGTCTGGGACTTCGGCTCAGCCGCCGTGCATCATCGCCTCTATTGCGATTGGCTCGATCCCTCCTCCTGCCGAGCGGGCGTACTTGGCATGCGCGGCACCATCCCGCCTTCCTTCGGGCTGATGAAGGCCCACTCCGAAGAGATCATGGGGCTTCTGCGAGAAGCAGGCGTCGACCAGGAAAAAATTGGGGTGGATCTGGCCGAGACCGCGATGATGTTCGCGCTCCAGGATGCCGGCATGCAGATCGCCGACGGTCAGCAGGTCATGCTGGATGCGCGAGAGATAAAGAACATCGACGAGATTGTGCTCCTGAACCAGGCAGCCGCCATGGTCGACGGCGTCTATCACATGATCTGGGAGGAGCTGAAGCCGGGCGTGCGCGAATGCGATGTCGTGGCCATGGCCAACAAGATGCTGTACGAGCTCGGCTCCGACGATGTCGAGGCGATCAACGCGATCTCCGGCGAGCGCTGCAACCCGCATCCCCATAACTTCACCGACCGCATCATCCGTCCGGGCGACCAGGCGTTCTTCGACATCCTCCAGTCCTTCAACGGCTACCGCACCTGCTACTACCGCACCTTCAATGTCGGGCGGGCAACACCTGCCCAGCACGATGCCTACACCCAATGCAGGGAGTGGCTGGACAAGGCGATTGAGCTGATCAAGCCGGGCGTGGGGACAGACACGGTCGCGAGCGTCTGGCCCAAAGCCGAGGACATCGGCTTTCCCGATGAGCTCTCCGCCTTCGGCCTGCAATTCGGCCACGGCCTCGGCCTCGCCCTCCACGAGCGGCCGATCATCAGCCGCGTGGTCAGCCTCGACAATCCGATGGAGATCAAGACGGGGATGGTGTTCGCGCTCGAAACCTACTGCCCGGCGACCGACGGTTATTCGGCGGCGCGTATCGAGGAAGAGGTCGTCGTGACCGACAAGGGTTGTCAGGTCATCACCCACTTCCCGGCGGAAGAGCTGCCCATCGCGAATGCCTATTGATCGAACGGGAGGCAGCGTCGATGGTCAGGGAAAGCCAAGCCAAGAACACCGATAGCTATGTGCAAATGTATCGGCAGATGGTGCGCATCCGGTCCTTCGAGGACAACGCCAACCAACTTTATCTGTCGGGCAAGATGCCGGGTCTCACCCATATGTATTCGGGGCAAGAGGCGGTTGCGGTCGGTATTTGCGAGGCGCTCGAAAAAACCGATCACATCACCTCGACGCACAGGGGGCACGGTCACTGTGTGGCTAAAGGCGCTGCCTTCAAAGAAATGTTCTGCGAGCTCCTCGGCAAGGCCGAAGGCTACTGTCGCGGTAAGGGCGGCTCGATGCATATCGCTGATCAGGAGAACGGCAATCTCGGCGCCAATGCCATCGTCGGCGGTTCTGCCGGCATTGCCACGGGGGCGGCACTCAGCGCCAAGCGGCTCGGGACCGACGCGGTCACCGTCTGTTTTTTCGGCGACGGCGCGCTTGGGCAAGGGCTGCTCTACGAGACCATGAACATGGCGGCTTTATGGAAGCTGCCGGTGATCTATGCCTGCGAGAACAACCTCTACGGCGAATATACCCATGTCTCGGAAATGGCGGCGGGTGATCTGATGGCGCGCGCTCGCGCCTTCGGCATCGAAGCGGTGGAGGTCGACGGCCAGGATGTGCTTGCGGTGAATAGACTGGCCCAGGACCTTGTTGCCAGGGCGCGGCGCGGCAAGGGGCCGTTTTTCATGCTGCTCAATACCTACCGCTTTTTCGGCCATCATGTCGGCGACATTAACAGAGGCTATTACCGCACCAAGGAAGAAGAGGCGGGATGGAAGTCGGAACGCGATCCGATCGCCAATTTCGGTGCATGGCTGGTCGAGCAGAAACTTGTGACGACTGACGAACTCGACGACATGACCGACGGCATCAAGGCGGAAGCCGAGGCTGCCGTGACTTATGCGCTGGATGCGCCCTACCCTCCGGCTGATGAAGTCGGCGCGCATGTCTATGCAGCCTGATCAGAGAGTTCGAGAAAACCGATGCGCGAAATAACGCTGTCCCAGGCCGTCAACGAGGCAATCGCCGAGGAGATGCGGCGCGATCCCGGTGTGATCGTTCTCGGCGAAGATGTTGCCGAGGCCGGCACGCCGTTCAAGATTCTATCCGGCCTGGTCGAGGAGTTCGGGGTGGATCGGATCGTCGACACACCGATCTCCGAGCCAGGCTTCACCGGCATTGCCGTTGGTGCCGCGATGACCGGCCTGCGTCCGATCGTCGACATCATGTTCGGCGATTTTCTGTTTTTGGTGATGGACCAGCTCTGCAACCAGGCCGCCAAGACCCACTACATGTCCGGCGGCAAGCTGAACGTGCCGATGGTCCTGCGCACCAATATGGGCGCGACCCGCCGCTCGGCAGCACAGCACAGCCAGTCCTTGCATGCCTTGGTCGCGCACATTCCGGGGCTCAAGGTGGCGCTGCCGTCCTCGGCCTATGAGGCAAAGGGTCTCCTGAAGTCCGCGATCCGCGACAACAATCCCGTGGTCATCATCGAAGACAAGCTGATGTACCAGGACAAGGCGCCGGTGCCGGAGGAGCCCTATCTGATCCCGCTCGGCGAAGCGCATGTTCTCCGGGAAGGCAGAGACATTACGCTGGTGGCGACCAGCTCGATGGTGCAAGTCGCCAACGAAGCTGCGGATCGTCTTTCAGGCGATGGGATCAGTGCCGAAGTGATCGACCCGCGCTCGCTGGTGCCGCTGGATGAGGATACGATTCTGCGTTCGGTCAAGAAAACCAGCCGCGCCATCGTAATCGACGAGGGGCATCAGAGCTACGGCGTCACCGCCGAGATCGCAGCACGCATCGCCGAGAAGGCCTTTTATCATCTCGATGCGCCCGTCCAGCGCATGGGCGCGATGGACGTGCCCGTGCCGTTCTCACCAGCGCTCGAGGATCTGACGGTGCCGACTGCCGAAAAGGTCGTCGAACGCGCGCGAAAAGCCGTGCGTGGGGCGCTGTTCCATGCCGCATGAGGTCATCATGCCGGCGCTCGGCATGGCGCAGGATACGGGCGTCATCGTCTCCTGGCGAAAGGCGCTGGGCGATAGGGTCGACATCAGCGATCCCCTGTTCGACGTCGAGACCGACAAAACCACGATGGAAGTCGAAGCCGCACACGAAGGCTACCTCACCGAAATCCGCGCCGACGCCGGGGCCGAAATCCCTGTCGGCCAAACCATCGCCATCATAGCGGCGTCAGGCGAGGTGCCGGCCGGCACCGGGGTCGACTTGGTGCCTGATACACCAAAAGAACCAGTCGCGCCGACCGCACCAAACCGAACCGAACCACCGGCGGTTCGGGACAGGCCGGCCGCACCGTCAACGCCGTCGGCCGCGCCGACGATTTCGGCGTCGCCTAAGGCGAAGTTTGAGGCGCATCGGCGCGGCATTGACCTTAGGCGCCTAGTCGATCAGGGCTTGCCGCAGCCCTTTCATGTGGCCGATCTGGACCGTTTGATGCCGGAAACCGGCACGGCCGGTCCGTCGCTCCAAGCCAGTCTCCTGACCGCAAACTTCGCATGGCCGGCATTCGACGGATTCATCGTCTGGGCAGAGGAAAAAACCGGCCGGCAGGACATGCGCTTGCATACACTCGCCGCCTTCGCCGCCGCCGCCTTGCGCACGGAGGTCAGGTCAGACGGCGCTGACAGCCTCGCGGTTTCGGTTATGTCGGTTGAGGTCGGGGCCGCAGAGATCATTCTTCGCGACCCCGACCTTCAAGGCCTGGGCGATGTGGCGGAGAGCGCCGAGGAAGCCGGCGATGCGAAGCCAGACCTAACGCTCATCGATCTCAGTGGGACCAGACTGGTCGCGTACAAACCAGCCATATGGCCGGGTCATTTGACGATCAACATCACCGACGATACCGAAGACAAAGGGCTCGCCACGCTGCACTTTTGTGAAGACGACCTATCGCTCCTTGCCGCCGCACGCTTCCTCGACAACTTTGCCGCGCGTATCGCCGAGCCGGTAGTGCAGCTTCTGTGACGACGCCGGAACAGTGAAGAACGTCGCTCCATTTGGATCGTCGAGGCCGAGATGCAATGGCTTGGGCATACCATCAGCTTGTTCCAACAACCGGCCCCACCTACCTTTGCAGCAGAAATATGAAGCAGGACATGTTGGCCAAACCGAGGGTGTGTCCACCATGCACTATGACTCGATCAAGAACGATCACGGCCTGCCGCACAATCCCTTCGAGGCCCTGGCGGCGGCGCGGCCGATCGGCTGGATCTCTACCGTCGACACCGGCGCCATGTGTCCGATCGCACGCATGGGTTACCTTGATTACGCCGCCGTCACCCCGGAAACGGTCTTCGCCCTGAACCGGCCGAAGGTCGCCAAAGATGGGACGGTCGACAATCCCGGGCTGGACGCCTGGGACGGCGTCTATCGCTAGTCGAGTGTCGACTTCATTGACGTGGGACCTTCATCACCAAACGCGAGCGTATGCGCAGCAACGTTGAAAAGAAGGAGGCATGGGTATGGCAGTTCCGGGCAAGGAATTCCGAGGTCGCGTAGCCCTGGTCACTGGAGGATCGCGTGGGATCGGCAGGGCAGTATGTCTGGCGCTGGCCCACGAAGGCGCCGACATCGCGCTGAACTATGTCTCGGACGCAGATGCCGCCAAACAAACGCAAGGCGAGGTCGAAGCGCTGGGCGTCAGGTGCCAAATCTGTCAGGCCGATGTCAGCGAGGCTTCCACCGTCGAGGCCATGGTTTCAGATATCGGCCGATCGCTCGGTCCGGTCGACCTGCTGGTCACGGCAGCCGGCATTGCCCATGTCGGCGATCACACCGAGGTCGACTTTGAGCTCTGGCAGCGGATGATGAAGGTGAATGTGGACGGCACCTTCCTTCCGGTGATGGCGGTGAAAGATGGAATGCTCGAGCGCGGCTTTGGCCGGATAGTCTGCATCGCCTCGATAGCCGGCCTGGCGCCACGCGCCCGTATGCTGCCTTACAGCACCTCGAAGGCAGCGGTGATCGCCTTTGCCCGGAGCTGCGCTCAGGCCCTGGCGCCAGATATCCGGGTCAATTGCCTGGCGCCGGGACTGATCGAGACCGACATGAGTGCCGCCATGGACGCATCCGCCCGAGAGGCGATGCGCAAGGCCGCGTTTCTGAAGCGGAACGGCAAGCCTGAAGAAATGGCGGAGACGGTGCTCTACCTTCTCTCCGAACGGTCGAGTTTCATCACCGGTCAGACCTTAGTTGCGGATGGTGGTCGGGTAACCCTGCCTTAGTGCACCGACGCATTCAAAAGATTCAGTTGACGGCGCACTATCTTATTGGTTTTGCATCAACTTTTGCAAACAGACCTGATCGGTCTATTTGCGTCGATGCCCTAGGTGTTCAGTCCCAGGGTGAGCCAAAGTGCACTAGGTCAAGGCGGCATGGGAGGCGGTGGCATGGACAGGGCATACCAGCAGCTATGCGAGGACGGATACTGCGTGATCGAGCGTGTGCTCGAGGACAGCCTGCTCGACGATATCAGCCGTCTGTCTTCGGAGGCGCTCCGAGCGACATCGTCGGAGCATAGAACGCAGAACCGCTCCCAAGGCAGCCTGATCAATGTCGCCGACTATCCCGGCTACGCGCCGTTGATCGGCCATGCGAGGGCAAGGGGCTTGTTTGAGCAACTGTTGTTTGCCGATCCTCGGTTCAGCTCCGGCTATCTGATCAGCAAGCCGCCATCGGGACCGGCGCTGTTTTGGCATCAGGACTGGTGGGGTTGGGATGATCCGATCTCCTATTCCGACGAGATCGCGCAAGTGTTCTTCATGTACTATCTGACCGACACCACGCCGGAGAATGGTTGTCTCAGGGTGCTGTCCGGCAGCCATCGACGCCGACACGCATTGCATGATGCGGATGCCGCCCATGGCGAGAGCCTATCACGCGTCGACGATCCCAACGATCCGCTCTACGGCTCGATCAACGACGAGGTGCCGGTGCCGGTCCGTGCCGGCGATCTGGTGATCGGCGATGCGCGCTTGCTGCATTCGGCCTATGCGAATCGATCGGACCAGGAGCGGAGCCTGATTACGCTCTGGTTCCATCCGAACTTTCGGGGTCTGCCCGCCGGCATGCGCGCGCGCATTCGACAGGTGTTCGATCGTCAAGGCGTCGATACCGATCCGGGCGGCGCTACAGCGATGACCCTAGACGACTGGCCGGAGGCCTCAAAACGACAGGTCGCCGATCTTTTCCCGCCGCCCCTGCGGGGTATCGCCCCCCACGCCTGGAACCGGACGCCGGACTGGGAGGGTGGTCGGACCGGCTGAAAAAACCAGAATCTAGCCATCGCCGTGTGAGCAATCGACATTAAGATGGTGGCCTCAGCGGGAGAGCGTCGATGGATCAAGGACAAGCGTTACCCAAGCCTACGCATGATCTGGAGACGGCCAGGGAAGATCTTTCTACGTTCGGCTATTGCCTCATCGAGCAGGCGGTGCCTGCAGACCAACTTGATGCGCTGCGCCAGCGTCTCGAGGAGCAGGCCTTGGCCGAGCAGCAAGCCGGAATCGGCTATTTCGACGGCGCGCCGGATCAGAACTGGGGATCATTTCGCGATGCCGACGGTCAGCTTCGAAGCGACAGCTTTACCAAGGCGGCTGGTGGTATCAATCAGCGCGTCTGGATGCTGATCAACAAAGGCCAACCCTTCGTCGACCTCTTGAGCCATGATATGACAAGGCGACTGGTGGCTCATGTGTTGGGCGAACACTACCTGCTTTCCAGCTACACGGCCAACATCGCCAATCCCGGCGGCATGGCGATGAAACTGCACACCGATCAATGGTGGGCGCCAGCACCGACGCGCCGAGAGCGACGCGCTCTGCCGATTGGTTCGATGACGCGACAGAGATTCGATCAAGACGACCAAGGCGAGCCACCGATGGTCGCGCCCGCCGCCTGCTGCAACATCATGTGGATGCTCGATGACTTCACCGAGGAGAACGGCGCCACACGCATCGTGCCCGGCAGTCATCTCGATGGTCGGCAACCCGATCATGAGCGGGACAAGGATGTCGTCACGACAGCGGCAACGGGCCCGGCTGGCAACGCCATGGTGTTCGACGGCAGGCTCTGGCATGGAACCGGGGCCAATGCGGGCAACAACAGGCGAAAGGGGCTGCTTACCACATTCTGCGGCCCGCAATTTCGGCCTCAAGAGAACTTCACCGTGGGAACGCGGCCGGAGGTTCTCGAGCAAGCCTCGGAAGACCTTCTCGGGCACTTGGGCTTTGGCGTCTGGTGCGGCTATGG
>Ga0224508_10002799_pt1 | contig 14673 bp, 12 predicted proteins | sample SF_Jan12_sed_USG_4_FD_170157 | JGI IMG/M metagenome (GOLD analysis project Ga0224508, IMG submission 170157) | Sediment microbial communities from San Francisco Bay, California, United States - SF_Jan12_sed_USGS_21 | ecosystem: Environmental > Aquatic > Marine > Sediment | place: USA... | reverse complement strand
ACATTTGCTCATCCGACCGTGCGGCGACGGTAGCCAGAACGGCTTCGATGCGGGCCACGTCGCTGGAGGGAACCAGAGAGAGGTTCTGAGCAACGATCTGGGTGTTTCTCTCGGCGGTCGACAGCGCCCGATCGCGGGCGAGGTCGCGAACCAGAAACGCCAGCGGCACCAGGAAGGCCACCACCACCATGGCGGCGATCGACCCGGCCAGAATGATGAGTCGGCGTCTCACGCGTCGGGATCGACGAGCTTGATGCCGACTCCGCGCACGGTATGGAGATACACGGGCTCGGCGGCGGATTCTCCCAGCTTGCGGCGGAGCCACGAGACGTGAACGTCGACTGTCTTGTCGGCTCCGCCGTAGGGCTGGCGCCACACCTCGGCGAGTATCTCCCGCTTGCCGATTACGGTCCCGGCCCGCTGGGCAAGGAATAGCAGCAGGTCGAATTCTCGTCGTGACAGCTCGAGCGACTCATCACCGAGGGACGCACTGCGAGCCCGCTGGTCGATGGTGAGCTGCCCGACCACCACCGGGCCGCCGTCGTCATCTGAGCCAAGCCGGCGGAGCACGGCTCGAATGCGAGCGTCGAGCTGGTCGGACGAAAACGGCTTGACCACGTAGTCGTCGGCGCCGGCATCGAGCGCTTTCACGATCTCGGCCTCCTCATCGCGGGCAGTGGCGATCACGATCGGTAGAGGCGAAACCGAGCGGATCATCTTGAGGACATCGATGCCATCGACATCCGGAAGGCCGAGGTCGAGCACGACGAGATCAACCTCCTCGGCCAACGCATCCTCCACGCCGGCCAGCCCGGTGGCCGAGCTCCTCACCTCGTGACCCCGCGTTGCCAGGGCCCGGGCCAACGCCTCGCGAATCCGGTGATCGTCCTCAATCAACAGGATGGATGCCACGGGATCACGTTAAACGCCCAGCGGCCGACCCCGGCCGCTCTTAGTCGGGTCTTAACCCGCCCTTATCCCGACCGAGGGCATACTGGTTTGGTCATGAAGAACCGCATTGGCCTTATTGGAGCCTGGGTGCTCGCGACCGCACTGGCCATGGGTGTGGCGTCTCAAGCAGTGGGTCTGGTGGCGGATCGAGCAGCCGAGATCCCGGTCCAGGTGCCGATAGCGGTGGCGGGGCCCGCGTCTTTCGACTCATCCACATCGACCCTGGTCCAGCCAACCACGACCGGCCAACCATCCACGACACTCACCACGACCACCGCCCCAACCACCCCAACGACTCCGGGGTCGGGTGCCACGACCACGACGCTTTCCCCGGTCACGACGCTGGTGACCACAACCACATCCCCGACCACCACCACGACGGTCCCTCCCCTTCCCCTCGACTCGGGCTCTTTCGTGGCGACGGGCGGTAGGGTAACGGTCGCCTGCACCGGAGCCAACACCATCACCCTGCTGGGCACCAGTCCGGTGGGCGGATGGAGCGTCGAGGTCGAATCGTCCGGCCCTGAGAAGGTGCGCGTCGACTTCGAGTCGGGGGAAGAAGAGTCCGAAATCGAAGTCGTGTGCGTCAACGGCCAACTCCAGGCGGACATATCGGACTGAATGGCGCCTACGGCTTGAGCTTGGAGTCGAGGAAGTCGAGAACCTGCTCGAGCGCCTCACGAGTGGGATGACCGGGCTCGTCGACCAGTTCTTCGGTGAGGACCGAATGGGCGGTCTTCTTGAAGCCGTGGGGATTGCCTTTTGCGGAGTCGATTTCGACGGCAACGAAGTTGTCGCCCAGGAGTTCGGAAAGTGCTGCAAAGCGGGCGGGACGCACGAAGGGGTCCTCGGTGAATCGCAGCCCAAGCACTGCACAGCCCTCGGCCCCCCGACGTCGGACGGCCTCCAGGTCGGCCTCAGACAAGCCGAGCGATGCCCGCCGTGCTTTCCCGACCGGAAAGGGCGTTGCCGGCTGGCTGAGCACGGAGGCTGCCACCGAATCATCCACCATCATCGCCAACCCGAATCCCCCGGTGAGGCACATACCAACCACCCCGACTCCCGGGCCGCCCAGCTCCTCGTGCGCCTCGCGGGCGAGAGCCCGCAACCAGGTGGTGATGGGGCTTGCCTCCCCTGACGCCAGGCAGTGGAACTCGCGGGACACGCAGGCCCGGGCCATGGATGACAATACGTATGGGGTAGTGGCAGGCTTGCCAACGGTGCCAAACAGCGACGGCATGAGAACCGTGAACCCCCGGTCCACGAGTCGACGGGCGAAGGCGGCCACCGGCGGGGTGATCCCCGGCACCTCGTGGACGACGATGACTCCCGGACCGGACCCGGCCCGGTAGACGGGGTAGGTCTTGTCCTCGAAGGTGCTGTGGGTGAGCTCGAATCCCTCGACGACCTGCGGCATGGCCGCCAGCTTAGGAGCCACGCCGCCCCGTACGCTTCCGGGATGCGAGCCCGAGCTTTCCTTCGCCTCACCCGACCGGTGTTCCTGCTGGGAGGGGGGCTGCTGTATGCACTGGGCGCCGCGCTTTCCGAAGGCCCGATCGAGTGGGTCGACTACGCCCTGGGCCAGGCCCTGGTGACGTCGGTGCAACTGACCGCCCAGTACGCCAACGAGTACTTCGACATTGAGCCCGATCGGTTGGCCGGCAAGCACCGGACCTGGCTGACGGGAGGATCCGGCGTTCTCCCCACCGGACAACTGCCGCCGGCCACGGCGCTGCGAGCGGCCATCGTCACCTCCGGGATCGCGCTCGGCCTGGCAGCCGCGGTCGCTCCGATCAGCGGGGGGGCGTCGATCGTCGGACTCCTGGCGTTGCTGGGCTCGTGGCTCTATTCCACCCCGCCCGTCCGCCTGGTATCGACCGGGTGGGGAGTGGCAGCGGCTTCAACGATCGTGGCGGCACTGACGCCGCTTACGGGCGCCCTCATCCAGGGCTCCGTTCCCGTCGACCGTTTCGTTGCCGTCGCCGTCCCCCTGTGGCTGATTCATAACGCGATGCTCATCGCCTTCGAACGCCCCGACCTCACGGGCGACACCGCCGCCGGCAAAAGGACCCTCTCGGTGCGCCTCGGGCCCCGGCAATCGGCTCGACTTCACACGGCCTTTCTGAGCGTTTCGTTGGCCGCGCTGGTGCTCGCAACCATCCCGGGACCTCTCAATTGGGATGAAGCCGGTTGGGCGTTCGCCCTCGTGCCGCTCGGCGTTCTACAAGCGTGGTGGTTCTCGCGGGCATCCGACCCGGTGCTCACTACCTCGGCCCTGGCGACCTTCGGTGGAAGCGCTCTTGCCCTGCTGGGCGGGCTGGTGTGAGGGGCACGGTTGTGGGTTGGGCAGCGTTCCGCAGTCCGATATCACGCCGACGGACCAACCCCGAGACGAAGATGGGCCCATGAGATTGCTCTTGCACCTGGCGATTGTGGGCGGGCTTGTTGCCGGATGCTCGAACGGCGGTGGTGCGGATCGACTAACACTCGACGACCTGAAGAGTGAATCGATCCTCGGCGCCGACATCCCCGGCTTCGCCGGGAGGCAGGTCACCGACGAGCAGGGCGGGGACAACCCGACCATCACGCAGTTGATGACGGTCACCGGTGATTGGAACACCGCCTCGGTCGACCTGGCCAACGCCGTGCAGCTCCGGGGATGGACCGTCGAGTCCATCAACTGTGTTGGAACCGGCAACGATGTCATTGCCAAGAAGCTGGTCGGCGATGAATGGGCGCTGCTCGAGTCCGGCGCCGGGACCCGCGGCGCCGGGATCATCCTGCGCCGGCACCCCAACCAGAGCCCCGCAGGTGAAGTGGAGATCGACAGTCGCTGCCCCCCTTCACTCATCGCCGCCGTCTCCTAACTAGCGTGCCTCCCCAGGAGGTCGAGACATGACAATGAAGGAACGGGCCGAACAACTAGCCACGGAGAGCCAGTGGGACTTCACGGACCTCAAGGCCCTCTTCATCAACTGCACCCTCAAGAAGTCGCCCGAGCAGTCGCACACCCAAGGGCTGATGGACATCGCCATCGACATCATGCAGAAGAACGGCGTCACCGTCGAAAACGTCCGTGCCGTCGACCACGACCTCGCCATCGGTGTCTGGCCCGATATGACCGAACACGGCGCCGAGACCGACGATTGGCCCGCTCTCTACGAGAAAGTCCAGGCGGCCAACATCCTCGTGCTGGGATCGGCCATCTGGCTTGGCGAAAAGACCTCGGTGTGCACCCACCTCATCGAGCGTCTGTACGGCAACTCCTCGTTGCTCAACGACGAAGGCCAGTACGCCTATTACGGCAAGGTGGGCGGTTGCCTCATCACCGGCAACGAAGACGGTGCCAAACACGCCTCGATGAACATTCTCTACTCCCTACAACATCTCGGCTACGTCATCCCACCCCAGGCAGACGCCGCGTGGCTCGGCGAAGCCGGGCCGGGCCCCAGCTATCTGGACGAGGGGTCGGGCGGCCCCGAAAACGACTTCACCAACCGCAACACGACATTCATGGCGTGGAACCTGATGCACCTGGCCCGCATGCTCAAGGACGCCGGCGGCATGCCCGCCCACGGCAACCAGCGGGCACTGTGGGATGCTGGATGCCGGTTCGACTTCACCAATCCTGAGTACCGCTAGAGAAGGAGGAACCATGTGCTTTCGACACGACGCCCACCCGCCGATTGAACCAATCTCGGGAGCCGCGTTTGCGACAGAACGACTGGTGCTGACGGCCGGCGACGGCACAGAATTTCTTGCGTACGCAGCCCGGGCAGGACACCCCGGTTCGCCAGGAATCGTGGTGATGCCCGATGTCCGCGGCCTGTTTCCCTTCTACGAGGAGCTGGCCGACCGGTTTGCCGAGCGCGGCTATGACGCGGTTGCCATCGACTACTTCGGACGGACCGCCGGACTCGAAGACCGAGAGGCCGACTTTGATTTCTGGCCGCATGTCGAGCAGACCACCCAGGACGGGGTCACGGCCGACGTCGCCGCCGCCGTCGAGCTACTCCGTTCCGGTGATGGCGACCGCCCGATCTTCACGATCGGTTTCTGTTTTGGCGGGTCCGGCTCCTGGCTGCAAGCCGCAGGCGGCCACGGCCTGGCGGGTGTAATCGGGTTTTACGGCCGCCCGGTAACCGGTCGGCCCGGCTTCGCCGCCCCGGCCGACATCGCCGGCGATTTTGGGTGCCCGGTCCTCGGCCTGATGGGTGGGGCCGACGAGTCGATCCCGCCCCAGGACATAGAGGCATTCGACGACGCCTTAACGGCTGCCAACGTACCCCATGAGCTGCATACCTATGCAGGGGCGCCCCATTCGTTCTTCGATCGCTCAGCGGATGAGCATGCGTCGGCCTCGGCCGATGCCTGGGAGCGGGTCCTGAGGTTCATCGAAGTCAACCGCTAAGTCGAGCACCCTCACAGGTCCTTTTCGGCCAACTCGCGGAAATCGTCGGGCACCGAACGCGACTTGTCGAGGGCGACCGAACCGTATCCGACCGCGTCTCTCCCGAATCGCTCTCGCACCGAATCAACGGCTCGATCAAGGACCCAGCGGGCGGCGCCCTTCTTGGTGCCCGGACGGCGCTCCTCGTCCTCCAGCTCAAAGGGAAGCTCCAACTGCAGTACGGCATCGTCCTCGAGATGTGACACCGCGATCGCCAGCAGGGAAAGGACTTGCTCGTGCGGATGGTCGGCCAGGGCCCCGGCCACCAGGTCTTCGGCGATCTCGGCAAGGATGGTCGTCGCCGAGATGGCGGCGGGCAGCGTGACCGAGCGGGTAATCGAGCTGAGGTCGGCGAATCGCACCCGGGCCGTAATCGTGCGACCCGCCCGGGATTTGGCTCGCAGCCGGGTAGCGACCCGGTCGGCCAGGTGCCGCAGGGTCGGGCCAATCACATCGTCGGTAGCCGGACGCTTGCCGAGGGCGGATTGGGCACTAACCGAGCCGGCTCGCCGATCGGTCTCGATCGCCCGCGGATCCCGATTCCAGGCAAGAGCCCCCAGCTTGCCGCCGACCGCCGTCCCCAGCAATCGCTCGAGAGACCGCCCCGGCATGTCGGCGAGCTGCCCGATAGTCAATACTCCTACCTCCGCCAGGCGCCCCTTAGTCACCGGGCCGATCCCCCACATGAGCTCCACCGGCAGGTCGTGGAGGAATTCGAGCTCGGTGTCCGGATCAACCACCAGCAGCCCATCCGGTTTGGCCACTTGGGAGGCAATCTTGGCGAGGTGATTGGTGCGGGCGACTCCCACCGAGATCGGCAGCCCAACCTCGGCCCGAACCCGGCGTCGGATGCTGGCCGCCATGTCGGCCGGTGCGCCAAACAGGTGGATCGAGCCGGTGACGTCGGCAAACGCCTCGTCGATGGAGATGCGCTCGATGCGCGGCGTGAAGTCGCGGACCACGTCGATCGCAGCATCCCCCAGCCGCTGATACTCCTTGTAATGGCCGCTGACAAACACCAGCTCGGGGCACAGCTGGCGGGCCCGACGTCCCGGCATGCCGCCTCGCACTCCGAACGCCTTCGCTTCGTAGGAGGCCGCCAGCACCACCCCGCCACCGACCGCGATCGGTTTGCCCCGCAGCGCCGGGTTGTGAAGCTGCTCGACCGAGGCGTAGAAGGCATCAAGATCGGCATGCAGGATGCTGGCCACTGCTGCCATGCTCGCAGCTTAGTCGAACATATGTTCGACTGTATCTACGACGCCGCGTAGTCCTCCAACTCAGACACCAGCTGCCGGCGGCGCTCCTCCGGAAGGAACGCGGCTTCGAGCGAATTGCGGGCGAGCAGCACCAGGTCTTCTCGGCTCAGATCGAGGGCCTCGGCCACCGCCAGGTAGTTGTCGCCGACGTAGCCACCGAAATAGGCCGGATCATCCGAGTTGATGGTGACCCGCACCCCGCGGTCGAGCAGACGCTTCAGATTGTGGGACGCGAGCGTATCGAACACCCGCAGCTTGACGTTCGACAACGGGCACATGGTCAGGGGGATCTGCTCGGCCACCAGCCGTTCGATGAGAGCGTCGTCTTCGTCTGCCCGGACACCATGGTCGATGCGTTCTGCGCCGAGAACGTCGAGAGCGCCCTCGATGTAGGACGGTGGCCCTTCCTCTCCGGCATGGGCCACCGCTCGCAGGCCCTGGTCTCGGGCCGCCTGGTAGGCAGCAACGAAGAGCTCCGGCGGATTGCCGACCTCGCTCGAGTCCAGGCCGACGGCCTGCACCTGTTGAAGGTACGGCCCGGCCGCTTGGAAGGTCTCGATCGCCGCCTCGCCGGGGAGATGCCGGAGGAAACACATGATGAGCGCAGAGGTAATGCCCAACGCCTCTTCGGCGTCCCGCTGAGCGCTCGCGAACCCCTTCATGAAGACCGGGAAGCCAACGCCCCGCTCGGTGTGTGTCTGGGGGTCGAAGAAGATCTCGGCGTGACGCACGCCGTCGGCCGCCGCCCGCCTGAGGTAGGCCGTCATCAGATCGGCGAAATCCTGTTCGTGAACCAGGACCGCCGCCCCCTGGTAGTAGATGTCGAGGAACGATTGCAGATCTGTGAACTCATAGGCGGCCCGGATCTCATCCACCGACGCGAACGGCAAGGCGATTTGATTGCGTTCGGACAGCTCGAACATGAGCTCGGGCTCGAGGGTGCCTTCGATATGAAGATGGAGCTCCGCTTTTGGCAGGCCCCGCACGAATGAATCCAACGTCATGCCTCCACGCTAGTTCTCGACCGAGAAGCGGTGAATCGTCATTTGGGCGTACCGCTCCCCCGGGGAAAGAACGGTGCTGGGGAACTCTGGCCGATTCGGTGAATCCGGGAAGTGCTGGGCCTCCAGACAGAGTCCGGCAAATCGAGGGAAGCCACCGTGTGCCTCCGACCCGTTGAGGTTGTTCCCCGTGTAGACCTGCAGCCCGGGTTGTGAAGTCACCACCTCCATCACCCGGCCCGACGCCGGGTCGGACACCCGGGCCGCCTGGGCCAGCGTCGCCCGATGGCGCAGCACAAAGCAGTGGTCGTAGCCCACCCGGGTATCCACAATCGATTCGATGTCCCGGCTGAGTTCCTTCGCCTCCCGAAAGTCCATCGGAGTGCCGGCCACCGCCTCAATCTCACCCGTGGGGATTTGGGCGGCAGTGACCGGCAGGTAGCGGTCGGCGGCAACGGAGAGCACATGCCCGAGGATGGTGCTTCCACTGCCGCGGCCGGCCAGGTTCCAATAGGCATGGTTGGTGAGGTTGATCGGGGTCGGCGCATCGGCCGTGGCCGAAAAAGACATTCGCAACTCGTTGTCGTCGGTGAGGGCGTAGATGGCCTCGGCCGACACCCGACCCGGATATCCCTCCTCTCCGTTTGGGCTGACGTACTCAAACACGACCCCGCTCTCGTCGGTGGTTTCGAAAGGCGACGCCCGCCAGGGGACCCGGGCAAAGCTTCGCTCTCCACCGTGAAGATGATTTGGGCCGTTGTTGGCACTCAGCCGGTGGACCTCACCCTCCAACGGGAAGCTGGCGTTGGCGATTCGATTGGCGAAGCGACCGACCGTGCTCCCGAAGTAGGGATGCGGGCCGAGATAGGAAGCGAGATCGGCGAACCCGAGAGTGATGTCGTCGAGACTTCCGTCACGGTCTGGCACCCGCATGGACGTGACTGTGGCGCCGTAATCGATGACTTCCAGCGACAGCCCATCCCGGTTGGTGCACAGGAAGGCAGTGACTTCCCCGAGCACGCGTGTCGTAACCGCCATGGCGCAACGCTACCGTCGCAATGTGACCGAGCACACCCATCCCCCGTCACGATTCGTGGTCCCCGGTTTCGCCCAGACCGCCGGAGCGTGGAGCGCCGTTATCGACCTGATCGACGACGCCGAGGGCCTCGAGATACCGGTGGCAAGGGATTTCGCGGCCACCGCCGGCGCCCTTGCCGATGGACGGGCCGGAGTGTGGGGTGGCTATTCCCTCGGCGGGCGGCTGGCGCTCCAAATAGCCATCCACCATCCGAACCGGGTGTCCGCCCTGATCCTGGTGTCGACGACTCCCGGTCTTGTCGACTCGGCCGAGCGAGAGGACAGATATCGCCATGATCGGGAGCTGGCCGACTGGGTCGACGCCCACACCGTGGATGAGTTTCTCGACCGCTGGTTGGTCCAGCCGGTCTTCGGTGGCGCCAACCGGCCCCGCCATCACCGATTGGACAGCCCAGCCCAGATCGCCCACCAGCTCAGAACGCTGAGCCCGGGCGCCCACCCCCCGCTGTGGGGACAGCTCAGTTCACTCAGCATGCCGGTGGCCATCGTCGCCGGCGCCGAGGACGCCAAGTACCTGGCCATCGCTGAGGCAATGGCCGCCGAAATCGGCAGCACAGCCGAGTTGCATGTTGTTCCCGGCGCCGGACATCAGCTGCTGGAGCAGGCTCCCCACACGGTGCAATCGCTGTTGCTCGGACTCTGATCCGAGTCCTGAAGAACGCGTGAGCCTCCCTGGTCCCTGGAGTTGCGAAGCAACTCCCAAGCTCGGCGAAGCCGAGCCGTAATCCCATCATTACCCAATCGGCTACGGTTGCCGGGTGGACGAACTACGCATCCGCATGTTCGGGGGGCTCACGCTGGAAGTCGGCGGTCAGGCCCTGCCGCCCATTGCCTCTCGTACCGGACGGTCCCTCTTCGCCTACCTCGTCGTCAATCGGGACACCTCTCCCACCCGCGACCTCCTGGCCGGGCTGTTCTGGCCAGATATCGCCGAGGCCCGAGCCAGGCGCCGCCTCAGCCATGCCCTGTGGCAGATCCAATCGGTTCTCAACGAGGCCGGCGTGGCCGAGGGCTACATCGAAGCCAGTCCCACCACCATTCGGTTCAAGCCCGACAGCGAGGCCTGGGTCGACGTCGACGAATTCGACGACGTCACCTCCGTACTCAAACGGGATAGTGCCAACGACCTCGACCAACGCACCGAAACTCTCGATCGTCTCGTCGGGGCGGTCGGCCTCTACACGGGAGACTTCCTCGCCGGCTTCTACGACGACTGGATCTTTGTAGAGCAAGAGCGGCTCAGGCAGGCACTGTTCGCCACCCTCCGCTATGTGGTGCGTTTGAGCAAGAGCTGGGGCGATTTCGACCGGGCACTGCTGTATGCCCGCCGCCTGGCACTGCTCGACCCGCTCGACGAGGCCGCCCACCGGGAGGTCATGCGCATGTGCTACCTCGTCGGCCGGCCAAACGAGGCGCTGGCTCAATTCGACCGCTGCGCCTCCATCCTGGCCAGCGAAATCGACGCAAGCCCCACCGCGGAGACCCTGGCGCTCCGCGAGGAGATCGCCCTCGGCCGACAGTCCCCGCTCATCCCCGTCACCCCCAATAGTCGGGCACGCTTGTTTGAGGCCCAGCCCACGCCCTTGATCGGTCGCACGCCTCACCGCCAGGAGGTCATCGCCCGCATGGAGGACGCCCTGGCAGGCCGGGGCGGCATGGTGCTCCTGGAAGGCGAGCCGGGAGTCGGCAAGACACGCTTGCTCACCGATACGTCCGAGGACGCCAACTGGCGGGGATTGAGTGTGCTGTGGGGAGGAAGCGCGGCCCCCGGTATCTCTCGCCCGTTTGGGCCCTTGCTGGCTGCGCTAGAGGACGGCCTGACAGAGCTGCGAGTGCACCAGCTCATGGAACGGATGGACCAGGTGTGGCTGCGGGCATTGGCGCCGCTCCTGCCCAGCCTGCAGCGATGGGCGCCCGAACTCGAGCGGGAAGGTCTCCGCGGGGGTTCGGAGGAGCGACAGCGGGTGGGCGAGGCCTTCCGGCGGATCTTTGAGACCCTGGCGCGGTTGACGCCAACCGTGCTCATTCTGGACGACGTACACCGCGCCGATGAAGACACCATGTGGGCTCTGGAGGCTCTGTCGGCCGGATTGGACGAGACGCCGCTCCTCATCTGCCTTGCCTATCGACGGCTCGAGCTTCAGTCGCATCCCGGACAGTGGAGTGCCGTACGAGCGCTCGACAAAACCGGCCGCACCACTCGGATCGGGCTCGACCCGTTGTCGGAAGCCGACGCAGACGAGCTGGTGCGCCGCCTGATGCCCGAAGGGACGTCGGGAGCGCTCATTCCTCGGCTGCACAGCGCCACCGGCGGCAACCCCTTGTTCATCCTGGAGACGCTCAGAGCCGTTCACGAGCAACAGGTGACGGAAGCACTGAAACCACCAGACGGTGTCGATTCGCTCGATGTCGAGGAATTGCCGGTTTCGAGCACGGTCTACGAGTTGATCGCCGGCCGCCTCGACGGCCTCCCCGGCGAGCCAAAGCACACCGCCCACGCCCTGGCTGTGAGTGGCACCGGAATGGATATCGACACGCTGGCGGAGGTTTGTGACCTCCCACGGCCGGAAGTGCTCGACGCCGTCGACTACCTCATCCAGGCCGGCATGATCTCCGTTTCCGGCGGTCGGTATGCCCTGTCACACGAACAGCTCGTGACCGTCGCCTACGACTCAATGCCGGCGACTGAGCGTCCGGCCCTTCACCAACGTGTTGCCGAACAGCTCGAGCGCTCTGGTGTGGACGACCCCGACTCGCTTGGACATCACTTCAAGCTGGGAGGGCTCCCCGACCGGGCGTCACACTATCTCGAGCTGGCAGCCGAGAAGGCGAGCCGGATGAGCGCCTTCGCCACCGCTCGGCAGCGTTATGTCGAGGCCCTCGACCAGGCCCGCCAGTCCGGGGCCGACACCGCCGACCTCACCCGCCTGCTCTTGGCCCAGGAGGAAGTCCTCGACGTGCTGGCTGATCGGGCCGGCCAGGCCGCCCTCCTCGACCAGGTAGACGCGTTGAAGCCGGGCAACCCGGCCCAAGCCGCCACGGCCCTGCGCCGACGGGCACTTCTCCTGGCCTCGCTATCTGACTACGAACTGAGCGTGCCTCTCGCCCGCCAAGCACTGGAACTCGACATTCGAGCAGGCGAGAAGACCGCCCAGGCCGAGGACCTGCGGGTCCTGGGTCTGATGGCATTCCGCCAATCTCACCAGGACGAGGCCGGAGGCTTCTTTGAACGTGGCCTGGCATTGGCTCCGGTGGGGAGCACCCTCGAGGCCGATATCCGGCTCGACCTCGCCAAGTCCTTGGCCGAGATCGTTCGCTTCGACGAGGCGCAAGCCCAGCTGACGGAGGCCCGGGCGATCTTCGCCGCCCGCAACGACCGGCGAGGCCTGGCGGGTGCCCTGGGGATCCAGGCGATGTTGTACGGGGCAATGGGTCTGGAAGATCCAACGGAATCGGCCCTGATTCAGGCCGCCGAAACGAGCGAGGCCATCGGCTACGGATATGGCGTGGCCATCAACGCGCTCAACCTCGGGCTCTGGTATCACCTGTCGGGCCGGACACCGCCGGCCGTCTTCCACCTTGAGCGAAGCCGGGACACGTTTGCGGCCATGCAAGACCGGCGAGGCGAGGCCATGGCGATCGCCAATCTCGCCAGCCTCCACTATTCGATCGGCAACGACGGGGCCAGCTCGCGGCTCTCGCTTGAGGCACTTGCCATCCTCGATGAGCTCGATCATGGCCCGCTGGCGGCGTTGTGCGAGGGAACGCTGGCCGAGCTAGCCCTCCGCCGGAGCGACTGGGCGGAGGCCCGGGACCGCATCGGCCGGGGCCTCGCCAGAGCCGGTCGCCCCGATGCCACCGCCGCTCGCCTTCAGTTGCTGAGGAGCCGGGCCCGACTGCTCCTTCTCACCGATGAGCTCGCTGCGGGGTTGGCCCTGGCGGAGGAGACGCACGCGGCATGCGCCGCCGCCAGCCTCAATTGGCTCGAACCCGACATACGGGTGGTAGTGGCCCACGCCCGGGTGTTGAACGGCGACGCCGACGGGGCCTTGTCGATCACCGAACAATCACCCAACCGGGCCTTCGACACAGAGCGCCATTACTGGCGGATGAGAGCATTTCAAATGGTGGGACGTGAAGAGGAGGCGTTCGCGGCCCTCGACCTCGCCCACCGGGCAATGATGCGTCGCCTGGACGGTCTGGACCCCGTCCTCGTAGGCCAAGGCCTGACCAACGTGTTGATCCACCGCCAGCTGGCCGAAGCCTGGGAGGCGAATCAGCCGGTGATAGAGACGGTGTGGTTGGCCGCCGGCACCGTTCCAACCGGGCGGCCCACCGGCCCAGGCGACCTCGTCGAAGTGCAATGGACCATTGCTGATCGGCTCGACGGTGTTGAGAGCCCAGAGGCGTCGCAACGGGGTCGCCAAATCCTCCGGTTGACCCGTGAAGCAGAGGAAGCGGGAGCCGCCCCGACGGTGGCGGACCTGGCCGCCGCCTTGGACGTCAGCACGTCCACGGTTCGTCGCGATATCGAGACGCTGCGAGCAGCTGGGCATACCGTGCCCACCCGTGGGCACAGGGGTTGAGCGCAAGGTAAGGCCCTCCGATCGGATTGCTGAGACAGTCCAGAGACACCAGCGTGAGACGCTGCTCGGGTACCCGAACGAGGAGAACCGGTGCCCAAGAGAATCACTGCATTTGCATTCAGCCTGATGGCCTTCCTGGCCGTCGCGGCGCCCGCTTTGGCCAACGTCAACTGGGGCACCTAGTCCCGAACTGATTTCCCCGAGAGGGGAACACGGCGGCGGGGTTGCCTCGCTCCACCGAGGTTCATTTACCGGTGTCCCCCTGGAGGAGCGAGGAAGCCGCCACCTTCAACTGCGAACCCGCCAATCTTGGCGGGTTCGCCATATGGCATAGCCGATGATCCCTAGCGGCACCTGCAGCAGATAGCTGAGCGCCCGGTAGATCAGCACCGCCGCCACCACCAGGTCTTCGTCGCCTCCCGCCACCACCAACGCCGTCGTGTAGCCCACCTCAACAACGCCGAGCCCACCCGGCGTAATCGGCAGCGCCGTCAACAGTCTGACTGCCGCGAAAGCCGCTAACGCCTCCGGCCCGGTCACCGTCTCCGCCGAAACCCCCATATGGCGCAGAGAGGTCAGGAGCAAGGCGAACAGGGAGAGGTGGCTTACCAGCGTGGCCAGCGTCACCCAATGCCAGCGCCGCTGTAGCAGGGTGATGCTCTGGGCCCGAAAGCTCACGAACCGTTGGCCCCAGCCTTCAAACGGCCCACGGCGGAACCGCCGGGCGACCGCCGAGGACACTCGGCCAAGCCACTCGCCGGTTGAGCGGGCTACCGACTCCCGCGCCAGCCCCAACGCCAGAACGCCCACCGCCACGATCAGGACTCCCAGGCCACTAAGAGCCGCCGATTGGAGAGCGGCGTTGCCTCGGCCCTGAAACGACAAGATGGTGAAGGCCACGATGGGCAAGCCCAGCTTCACGAAGGTGTTCCACAGGCCGGTCAAGACCGACGCGATCGCGATCGAACCCGCATCAAACCCGAAGCTCGAGAACATCGAGTAGGTGATTCCCACTCCAACCGCGCTGCCGGCCGGAAGGGTGTTGGTGACCGCGGTCGATATCTGGCCAACCACGAACGCCCGGCCGATGGTCAGACCGGGGAGCGCCGACATGATCACCAACTGATACGTCGCGATGTTCCACGATGCCAGAGCGAGCAAGCTGGCTGATTCCAGCCAGGTGAGCGTCTGGATGGCTCGCCATACCTCGCCGATGTCGGCGATGGCGGGCAGGACACCGACGAGCAGGCCGACCGCCACCGTGAGGGAGAGCCCGATCCCCACCCATCGCTTCCATCCCGGGGAGCCTTGCCTGGCCGAAGCCTGCT
>Ga0224508_10002798_pt1 | contig 14674 bp, 13 predicted proteins | sample SF_Jan12_sed_USG_4_FD_170157 | JGI IMG/M metagenome (GOLD analysis project Ga0224508, IMG submission 170157) | Sediment microbial communities from San Francisco Bay, California, United States - SF_Jan12_sed_USGS_21 | ecosystem: Environmental > Aquatic > Marine > Sediment | place: USA... | reverse complement strand
GCTCATAGACCACGTCGAGATCGATCCAAGGCGTGGTGTGATTGGCGATCGCCTCCGGATCAAAGACCTTGCCGATCTTGGTGTCGTTATCCTTGGAAATATCGTGGGTCAGCAACTGGCCGACATAGGTGTGGCCGACGGGAATGCTGGTATTGTTGTCCGTGCCGCGAAACTGCGAATCTTCCATATAGGCCGGAAAATCCTTGTTGTAGGAGGACAGCCCGACTTCGAGCAGCGCCTCATCGGTCGCCCCATAGGGTTCTAGATCGGCAAACAAGCGTCCAAATCGATGGGCGGACGCCTCGCCGTCGGCGGTACGCGCCATCTCGGTTGTCAGCAGACACAGGCCGAAGGTCGCGGCCATAGCGATCGCGAGCGTCTTTTCTCGCATGGCAAAACGCGTCATGGCTTCCTCCCCAAAGGATCGGCTACCGGCCTATGTGTCCCCGGATCTTCTGAAAGAGGCGCGTGACCACTTCAACCCGAAAGAAAACACAAACCCCACAATAAGAAACTTTGGATAAAACAAACAAACACGTCAATATCAATCCAATAACACCTTGCAAAGGCTATTTAATTTACACATCTATATATATGTTATTTATTGAGTAAGGCATTCTTTTTGTTATTCAATACTTAAGTCTCCGAATGAGTTTTTGCTTCTCACTCGTTATTCTTCAAGATGGCCAGCATCTTTCGAGTGACGATTTAGAGACGCCTGCACGACGCTGGCCGCCTTGACGCATCAGTTGCGTTCGCGTTTTTGTTCATGTTCAGAAATTTGCGCTACCGACGGGAAATGATCATGACTGTAAACATCATCGGCGGCGGACTTGCCGGGAGTGAGGCGGCCTGGCAGCTGGCGCGGGCCGGGGTTGCGGTCACGCTGCATGAAATGCGGCCGGATCGCGGCACCGATGCGCACAAGACCGGCACGCTCGCGGAGCTGGTCTGCTCCAACTCGTTCCGCTCCGACGATGCGATGAACAACGCCGTCGGCCTGTTGCACGAGGAGATGCGCAGGCTCGGCTCGCTGATCATGGCGTCCGGCGATCGCCATAAGCTGCCGGCGGGCGGCGCGCTCGCGGTCGATCGCGACGGATTCGCAGCAGCGGTCGAAGCGGCGCTCGACGCCGAGCCGCTGGTGACCATCGCTCGCGGCGAAATCGACGCGCTGCCGGCGCCCGACGCGGGCCTCACGATCATCGCCACCGGACCATTGACCTCCGCACCGCTCGCAGCGGCGATCCGCGCGGCCACCGGCGAGGAGGCGCTCGCCTTCTTCGATGCGATCGCGCCGATCGTCTACCATGACAGCATCGACTTCGACATCGCCTGGTTCCAGTCCCGCTACAACAAGTCGAACGTCGACAGCGGGTCCGACGCGGACAGCGGGTCGAACGTCGACAGCGGGTCTGGCGCGGACAGCAGGTCCGGCGCGGACTACGTGAACTGTCCCCTTGATCACGAACAGTACGAAGCCTTCATCGATGCCCTGCTCGCCGGCGAGAGTCACGACTTCAAGGACTGGGAGAGCTCAACGCCCTATTTTGAAGGCTGCCTGCCGATCGAGGTTATGGCATCGAGAGGCCGGGAGACGCTGCGCTTCGGCCCGATGAAGCCGGTCGGCCTCACCGATCCGAGAACCGGCCATCGGCCGCATGCGGTGGTGCAGCTTCGCCAGGACAATGCGCTCGGCACCCTGTTCAACATGGTCGGCTTCCAGACCAAGCTCACCTATGGCGAGCAAAAGCGGGTTTTTCGGACGATACCCGGCCTGGAGAACGCCGAGTTCGCGCGTCTCGGCGGCCTGCACAGGAACACCTTCATCAACAGCCCGAAGCTCCTGGACAGCGAGCTTCGTCTGAAATCCAGCCCCCACATCCGCTTTGCCGGCCAGATCACCGGCTGCGAGGGCTATGTCGAAAGCGCCGCCGTCGGGCTGATGGCCGGGCGTTTCGCCGCGGCCGAAATTCTCTGTCGGCCGATCACCGCCCCACCGCCGACCACCGCAATGGGAGCGCTCCTCAACCACATCACATCCGGGGCGGACGCTTCGACGTTCCAGCCGATGAACATCAATTTCGGCCTGTTCCCGCCGCTTGCCGAGAAGACCAAAAAGCGCGAGCGCAAACCCGCCATGGCCAGACGCGCGCTTGCCGATCTGGAGGAATGGCGCCAGGCCTTAGCGAGCGCTGCTTAACCGGGCGCGGCCCGGACCGTTTACAGAATGCGCGCCGTCGTCTCGACAGCCGAAGTCGGACCCCAGACGCTCCAAGACCCAACCACATACCCACGCCCTAGGCGCCAGCGGTCAGAGTCCATGAGGTGGCCACGCCATCGGGCGCGGCCCGGACCGGTTACCAAATGCGCACGTCTGGCCGTCGCCGGAAACCGGCCCTGCCAAGATCCAACCGCATACCCACGCCCTAGGCGACGACGGTCAGAGTCCATGAGGTGGCCACGCCACTAGATGAGGCCTTCGCTTTTGAAGCTGAGATGGCGGTCTTTGCCGATGATCAGGTGGTCGTGGAGGGCGACCCGGATCGGCGCAAGCGCCGCCTCGACCTGCTTGGTCATCTCGATATCGGCGCGCGACGGCGTCGGATCGCCGCTCGGATGGTTGTGCACCATGATGATTGCCGATGCTCCAAGTTCCAGTGCCCGCTTCGCGATCTCGCGCGGATAGAGCGGCGTGTGATCGACCGTGCCGCGCTGTTGCACTTCGTCTCGGATCAGAATGTTTTTCTTGTCCAGAAACAGCACCCGGAACTGCTCAATCGGCTCGTGGCCGAGCGCGACTTTCAGGTAGTCGAGCAATGCTTGCCAGGAGGAAATTACTGGCCGCGCCTTGACATCCTCGGCGAGCACCCGCTGCAACATCCGCTGCATCGCCTTCAGATGGGTGATGGTGAAATCGCAATCGGTCCTGATGCGATCTGCCTTTTCGAGATCATCGGCAAACATCGCCGCTTCGAGGCGCTTGGGCGCTGCCGCCAGCACGCCGCCGAGCGAACCGAACTCCTCGAGCAGGCGCTTGGCCAATGGCTTCACGTCGATATAGCGGATGCTGAAGAAAAGCAGCAGCTCGAGAAGCTCGTAATCCGGCATGCCCTCGCCGTCGCTTTCGCGAAAGCGCTCGCGCAACCGTTGCCGATGGCCATGATAATGCGGGGCGGCAGCGGCCGCCTTCGTCGACTTGGCAGAATTCAGCTCCTTGGCATCGAAAAGGGCCGGAGCCTCGGCAAATCCCAGCGCGTCACTCGCGCTCCCGTGACCGCCGATGGCTTGTCCAAGCCGATCGAGCATCGCGGGGTCATCGAACACCCAGGCGGAGCGGCTTTTGCTCCACCGCCCCCCATGGGCTTTCAGGATGTCCTTATGTTGATAGGTATTGCCGCTGACGACGCAGCAACCGCCCTCTCCCGCCTCCGGATCGGCCTCGATCTCGAGCCCAGCGCCAGAAAGCGCCGCGGCATGCGGGAAAGCGGCCGGCTCTACCATGGCGGATGATGCGCTCCCGCGGGTGACAGCGTGAACACCTCGTAGCCGTCCTCGGTCACGCCGACCGTGTGCTCGAACTGGGCGGACGCCTTGCCATCCTTGGTGGTGACCGTCCAGCCGTCCCGCTTGTTCAGCTTGCACTCACAGGTGCCGATATTGACCATCGGCTCGATGGTGAACAGCATGCCGGGCTCGAAGGTAACGCCGGTGCCGGGCTTGCCGTAATGCAGCACGCTCGGCGCATCATGGAACACCCGGCCGATACCGTGACCGCAATAGTCGCGCACGACAGAATAACCCTCGCTTTCGACGAAGCTCTGGATGGCATGGCCGACATCGCCGAGCGTCGCCCCTGGACGCACCGCCTCGATGCCGCGCCAAAGCGCCTCGAACGTGGTCTTGCATAGACTGAGCTTCTGGGTCACCGGCTCGTCGGCAAAAAACATGCGGCTGCTGTCGCCGTACCAGCCGTCCAGGATGACGGTGATGTCGATGTTCAAAATGTCCCGCCGGCCGAGCCGATAGCTGCCGGGAATGCCGTGACAGACCACCTCGTTCAGCGAGATGCAGGTCGCCTTGGGATAACCGCGATAGCCGAGCGGCGCCGGCGTGGCGCCATGGTCCAGGATGAACGCATGACAAATCCGATCGAGCTCTTCGGTCGCAATGCCCGTGCGCACATGCTCGCCGATCATGTCGAGTGTAGCCGCAGCAAGCTGGCCGGCGCGGCGCATGCCTGCGAACGCAACGGCATCGTGGATCGGGATCTGCGGGCTCCTGGCGGCACGCTGGTTTGCTTTCGGTTGGTCTTGCATCATGATTTCAACCACAAGTTATATTACGATCGGCAGCGGTGAGGCCAGCAAAATTTCTCCGGGACTGATCGAACAGTCATGACAAAGGGCCTCGACCCCACCATTCAGCGCATCGTCGAACGCGGCGGCATAGGTCGGATCAATATCCTTCGCCAGGGAAAATGCGCTGCAATCCGACCTTTGTACCACATAAGCAATAACCGCGCGCGCGCCAGAGGCGGCCTGCCGTTTCAACGCCGCCAGATGTTTCGCGCCGCGCGCGGTAACGCAATCCGGAAACTCGGCCTCGCCATCGCGCTTCAGATGGACGTTCTTGACCTCGACGAAACAGGGCGGTCGATCGTCCGCTTCCAGCAAAAGGTCGATGCGACAGCCGTGGTCATAGGCAACCTCGCGCCTGACCCGCTGATAGCCGGCAAGCTCGGGGATCACCTCGGAGCGGATTGCCTCTTCCATCAGGCGGTTGGGATGCATGGTGTTGATGCCGACCAGGCCGCCATCCGCCTCGACCAGCTCCAGGGTCAAAGGCAGCTTCCGCTTGGGATTGGGCGAGCGCGACAGCCAGACTCTCTCGCCCGGATGATCCAAGCCGAGCATGCGCCCTGGGTTCGGACAATGCACCGTCGTCTCCTCGCCGTCATCGAGCACGACATCGGCGAGAAAGCGTTTGTAACGCTTGATCAGGCGTCCAGGGATCAGGGGGTCCGGCCATTTCATGCCGCACCCTAACCAAACCCCGCCCCCCGAGCAATGTGGGCACGGCCCACGGCGTCGACTTGCCTTGGCTGGATACGTCCACTTGCGATAACCTCTCTTTGTCGAGAACAATACCAACAACCAAGGACGACCCATGTCAGAAAAACCGGTGACGGCGTGTTTGATCATCATCGGCAACGAGATCCTGTCTGGTCGCACCGTCGATGCCAATCTCTCCTATCTCGCCAAGGCGCTCGGCGCGATCGGCATCCGGCTTGCCGAAGCGCGGGTCATCCCCGACGATGAGGGCGAGATCGTCGATGCGGTCAATGCCTGCCGCGTCAAGCATGACTACGTGTTCACCACCGGCGGCATCGGCCCGACCCATGACGACATCACCGCAGCCGCGATCGCCAAGGCGTTCGATCTGCCATTCGGGCGGAATGCCGAGGCCGAAGCGCTGCTGCTCGCCTTCTACCCGCCGGAAAAGGTGAACGAGGCGCGCATGTCCATGGCTGACATGCCGGATGGCGCCGAGCTGATCGGCAATCCGGTCAGCACAGCACCCGGCTTTCGCATCGAGAACGTCCATGTGCTCGCCGGCGTGCCCAAGATCATGCAGGTGATTCTCGACACCATCCTGCCGAACCTGAAGGGCGGCGCCGTAGTACTGTCGCGCTCGATCACCGTGTTCATGCCCGAGGGCGAGATCGCCATGCATCTGAAAACGCTGCAGGACGAGCATCCGGAATTGGATATCGGCAGCTATCCTTTCTTCGGCACGGCGGGGCCCGGATCGACCATCGTGTGCCGCGGCACGGATCAGAACCGGGTCGACCAGGCAGCGAACACCTTGCTGGCGCTTGCGCCCGAGATCGGCGTCAAGATGATCGATGGCGCGGCGCGAACGTAAAAAAAGGACCCGGCGCGAAGGCCGGGCCGAGTTCTAGGGGTGGGGTAGAAAGCATGCAGAAGGACGACAGCGTCTCTCAGTCAGCCTTCTTTGATCAGCGGCTCCCGGATCGGCGCCATGCCGGTCGGGCGACCGGCGCTACGGGGGAGAAGCGGTTCATGACCCCGATCATTGGGACACCGCTGATCATGGAAACCAGTTTAGAAGGCGCGGATTGAACTCAATCTGAACCGGGCGTTTATCTGGCGTTCAGGATCTAGCCTTGCCCCGGACGCCGTCACCGGCCGGCAAATGAAGCGTCGCCGCCAATCCGCCCAACTCGGAATCACCCAGCTCGAAGCTGCCACCATGGAGGCTGGCAAGGTCGACCACGATCGACAGGCCAAGCCCGGTGCCGGGAACGGACTCATCCAGCCTGCGGCCGCGTTTCAGCACCTCCGCACGCTTCGACGGCGGCAGCCCGTCGCCATCGTCTTCGATCACCAGCGTGATCTTGTCGCCCTGCCGCTCGGCCCGAACGCGCACCCGCGACCTCGCCCATTTGCAGGCGTTGTCCATGAGATTGCCGAGCATCTCCTCGAGGTCGTGGCGCGCACCGCGAAACACCAGATCATCGGGACAATCGACCTCGATCTCGACGCCGCGCTCATGGTGGATGCGCTCCAACGTGCGCTTCAGATCGCCGAGCGCCGGCAAGACCTCACTGCGCGCGCCGAGAATGGAGCTGGTCGCCGCCGCCCGCGCGCGCGAAAGATGATGCTCGACCTGCTCGCGCATCAAGGTGGTCTGCCGGTCGACCAGATCGCCAAACGACGATCCGTTGTCCCTTGCCTCATTGGCAAGGACCGACAAAGGCGTCTTCAGCCCGTGGGCGAGGTTGCCGACATGGGTCTGAGCGCGCTCGATCAGGGTTTCGCTGTGATCGATCAAGGCGTTGAGCTCGCGTGCAAGCGGCTGGATTTCACTGGGATAGGCGCCCTCCAGCCGCCGGCTCTCGCCGGAGCGAATCGCGGAGAGCGCTCGCTGGATGCGGAACAACGGCTGCAGACCGAACCGCACCTGGATCAGGATCGCCGCGAGCACGCCGGCGAACAGCATCGCCAAAGTGAGCCCGAGCAAGCGATCGAAGCGGTTTTTCGGTTCGCGAAGCTCGCTCTCGTCGCCGGCGATCGCGTACCAAAAGGGCCGATCCAGGCCCGGCAGCGTAATCGGCCTGATCAACACGCGAAGCGTCTGCTCGCTCGGCCCAGGCACTTCGGCAAGGACAACCTCGCCGTCTTCGGGATGCGGCAGCACCAACGCCTGCGCCCAAAGCGAGGCAGATCGGCGCACCGGCTGCTCGCCGTCGCTGATCTGCCAGTACCAGCCGGAAAACGGCTGATCGAAGCGCGGCTCGCCAAGCTGCAGGCTGAGATCCAGACGGCCGTTGTCCGCGACCGTGGTGCCGGCAACCACACCCTCCAACAGGACCGCCAACCTGGCATCGAAACTGTTTCTGACGGCATCGCCGAACAGTGCTGACAGCGCAAAGCCGCTGACGCTCAACAGGAGCGCGCACCAGATCGCGGCGCTGATGACGAGGCGGGATGCGAGGGACTTAATCGGCGCCCCCCGGCGGCGCCAGGCGGTAGCCGAGACCGCGCACCGTCTGGATCACGTCGACCCCGAGCTTCTTCCTGAGCCTACCCACGAACACCTCGATCGTATTGGAATCGCGATCGAAATCCTGGTCATAAAGATGCTCGGTGAGCTCGGTGCGCGAGACGATCTTGTCCTGATGGTGCATGAGATAAGCGAGCAGGCGATATTCCTGCGCGGTCAGCTTCACCGGCTGGCCGTCCACCGACACCTTGGCCGAGCGCGTATCCAGATGCACCGGCCCGCAGCTCATCTCCGCCGACGCGTGCCCCGCCGCCCGGCGTACCAAGGCTCGGAGCCGCGCCAGGACTTCCTCCATATGAAAGGGCTTGGCGACATAGTCATCGGCGCCGGCATCGAAGCCAGCGACCTTCTCGCTCCAGCGGTCGCGCGCCGTCAGAATGAGCACAGGCGTGGCCAGCCCGTCCCGTCGCCAGCGTTCCAGTACGGTGATCCCATCCATGACCGGCAAGCCGAGATCGAGCACCACGGCGTCATAAGGCTCGTTCGCGCCGAGATAATGTCCTTCCTCGCCGTCATGGGCGACATCCACAGCATAGCCCGCGTCCACCAGCGAATCCCGAAGCTGCCGCGCCAGGTCCTCTTCATCTTCAACGAGTAGAACTCTCATCCGTCACGTTCCTCAAACGATTCTCTTTGCGCCGCCGCCGTGCAGCCCGCGGCCCTCGCAAGGCACGCCGCCTTCGCAAGACGCGCCGCCTTCGCAAGGCACGCTGCCTTCGTAAGGCTCAGCGCTCGGCCAGAATATCGCCGCTGACCGCATCGGCCGTGATGTCGTGCACCACACCGTTTTCGCCCATCCAGCGGATCTCGTAGGCATCTCGACCCCGCCACTGCACCAGCCGGGCGCCGAGCGCACGCCCGGGCAGCCGCCGCCTGATGGTCTCGAGCACCGACTCCAACGGCTTCGCTCGCTCCACCGCCCTTGGCTGATCATCGATCAGCTTGGAGGGCGCCGGCGCAATGCCGAAGCTGCCAAGGCCGGGCAAGCGAAACCCGTCGTCAGCGAATGCGCTCCCGGCGACGACGACGCCGACCGCCAGAAACATGGTTGTGGTGAGGACTCTCATGACGGTTCTTCTACTGCCCCGGCAATGAACGAAACCTGAACCAGACGTTCACCCAATTCAACCCCCAAGCTGAACGCAGCTTGACCCGCGGACTTGGCGATGGTTTGCGGGACGGGGGAAGATCGACCCCCAACGGCGTATTCGGCAATGCGGTCTCGAGCGCATTCTCCGTCGGCCACGACATGCGGTCGGATTGCTGGAGCTTTTTCCGATCGAGTGAAGCCGGAGCCAGACCACCTCTCCTTTCAGCCACCCCAAAGGTACCCTCGCATTGGGTGCCAAATCTTTGAGGTGATCGGCAGGGGGAGCGGGCTGATTTCGTATGAATGGCGCATGCTCTAACCTTTCTCTAACGATTGCCCGTCATGCTCATCGTCAGGTCCATGCGACCCTGGGAATCCGAGCCTCGCCCAACCACTCCCGGCGGGCGGGCGGATTCCCAGGGTCGCATGGACCATGAACGATCTTGCCAGGCTCGGGTTAACAAGCAGTTAAATCCGAACCTGATTGCCCCCCATCCTGCGCCGATTACAGCGACTCCTGAAGCTCTTGAAGGCGCTGCCGCGCCAAGCGACGCCTCCGGCATGGGGACTTTGCCGGGCCGGCGTGCAAGCTCAGCGCTCGCCATGCTCCAAGGCACGCGCTTCCAGAAGAGCCAGATTCTGCGCGAGAAAAAGATCGGTCAGACACACTTCGGCGATCACCTCCTTGCTCTCATTGTCCTTGACCACCGGCATATGCTCTTCGTGGTTGGCTTCGCAAATCCGAAGGGCTTTTTCCAGATCGTCCTCGGGCGTGAGTGCGATCGGCAGGCGATGGACCAGATCGCTGGCGCTGGGCGCCTTCTTCGGATCGGACTCGAATGCGGCATCCGCCAGGTCCTCGAAATGGATCGTGCCGACCAGGCGGCGCTCGTCGTCGACCACGAAGATCGGCAAATGGCGGTGCAGGAACATCGACTTCAGATGATCGAGGTCGGCGTCCAGACCGACGGTCACCACCTCGGTCTTCATGACCTCGGCCACGGTGCGGCTCGCCAAGAGGCGCTGATCGTGCCGGGCATAGAGATCGATGCCGCGCTGCAAGAGCTGCCAGCTGAAAAAGGAGTGCCAGTGCAGCTGGTTGAACAGCACCGAGGCGATCGCCACTGTCACCATCAAGGCGAAGGTGATGCCGTAATCCGCGGTCAGCTCGAACACCATGATGATGGTCGAGATCGGCGCGCCCAGCGTGCAGGCGGCGACCGCCGCCATGGCCAAAAGGGCGTAGACGCTGGTCGAGGAGCCGAGATCGGGGAAAAAGCCGACCGCGATCAGGCCATAGGCCGAGCCGACCATCGCGCCCAGAACCAAGCTCGGGCTGAAAATGCCGCCGCCGAAGCCGCTGCCGAGGCAGACCACCGTGGCGGCCCCCTTGGCGAAGGCCAGCAGTACCAGCAGGGTGAGGCCATAATTGCCCTTCAGCGCATTGTCGGTGGTCTCATAGCCGACGCCCAGCACCTCCGGAAACTGCAGCGCGATCAGTCCTACGATCAGGCCGGCCGCAGCCGGCCGCAGCCAGCGGGCTAAGCCGAGCCAGTTTTGGATCGTCTGCACCAGGTCGATGCCCTTCAGCAGTCCCATCGCCGAAAGGGCGCACACCAGGCCAAGAATGATGAACGCCGGCAGCTCCCAAAAGGAGGTGATCTGCTGCGGCGGCAGGATGAAGGCGGCATCGGCGCCGATATGGATGCGCGTGATCACCGTGCCGATCACCGAGCTGATCACCACGGGCGAGAACGCGCCGATGCCGTAATGACCGATCACCACTTCGAGCGCGAAGAACACGCCGGCGATCGGCGCATTGAACGCGCTTGCGATCGCCGCCGCCACGCCGCAGCCGAGCAGGGTGCGCGCGAGCGACGGCGACAGATGCATGCGCTGGGCAACGGCGGAGGCGAAACTCGCGCCCAGATGCACGATCGGCCCCTCCCGACCGACCGAGGCACCGCAGCCGATCGATCCCGCACTGACCAGCGCCGAGGCTAGCCCTTCGCGCAGCGACATGCGCCCGCTCCTGAGCGAGCTCGCCGCCATCACATCAGCCACCCCCTGCGGCAGGCGTCCCGGCAGCACGTAGCGCGTGAACAGGCCGACGGCGAGACCACCCATGGTCGGCACCAGCAGAAGCTGCCACCAGGGCAGCCGCGCCGCGTAGCTGACGATCTGGTCCATGTGATTGCCGAACAGCCCGAACTGCAGTCCAGCCGTCAGCAGGCGAAAAGCGATCGCCCCATAGCCGGCCGCCGCGCCGATCAAGGCGGCCAGAATGAACAGCACGACCTGGTCATTCCCCCAGAACTCGCGCCAAGCCTGCGTCAGCATCCTCATATCGTCAGCACAACTCGAATGAGGTAAACCCGGACCATACGCGCCAGCCGATTGATCCGAAAGGCGGCACCCCGTCACACCAAGAGCGGCCTGGGGCATTCCAGGCGCGGCCTGGGGCGTTGACTTGGGTTGGTGCCCTGCGCGTAGGGTATGCGGGCAGGCTTGGGAAATACGAAGCGGGGCGGAGGTGCTGGGATGAGCGATAAGAAAATCGGGATGGCGCATGGGCTGACCCATATGGGGGATCCCGACTTTGCGCTCTATATGCGCCGGTCGTTTGCGAGCTCGATGGGCTATGGGCGGGCGATGCTGGACAAGCCGGTGATCGGCATCGTCGACACCTCCTCCGGTTTCAACAACTGCCATCGCGGCGTGCCTGGCCTGATCGAGGCGACCAAGCGCGGCGTGCTCGCGGCAGGCGGCCTGCCGATCACCTTCCCGACCATCTCGCTCGGTGAAAGCTTCGTCTCGCCGACCACCTTGATGTTTCGAAATCTGATGAGCATGGATGTCGAGGAGATGATCCGCGCCCAGCCGATGGACGCGGTCGTGCTGATCGGCGGCTGCGACAAGACCGTCCCTGCCCTGCTCATGGGCGCGATCTCCGCGGACAAGCCCGCCATTCTCCTGGTCACCGGCCCGATGATGACCTCCCGCCACGGCGAGGAGCGCCTCGGCGCCTGCACCGACTGCCGGCGCTTTTGGGCGGAGTTCCGGGGCGGCCGGCTGGACCGCGAGGAGATCGATGCGATCGGCGCACGCCTCTGTACCACCGAGGGCACCTGCCCGGTGATGGGCACGGCGAGCACCATGGCCTGCCTCGCCGAGACCATGGGCATGACGCTCCCCGGCACCGCCGCGATCCCCGCCGTGCATGCCGATCGCCTGCGCGCCGCCGAGGCGAGCGGCGCACGCGCGGTCGGCCTTGCAGCCGAGGAGCTGAAGCCTAGCGCGATCGTCACCAAATCAGCGGTCGCCAACGCCCTTCGCGTGCTGCTCGCGATCGGCGGCTCGACCAACGGCATCCTGCATCTGGCCGCGATCGCCGGGCGCGCCGGCATCGAACTGCCGCTCGCCGACCTCAATGCGATCAGCGACGCCACGCCCGTTCTGGTCGACCTCAAACCCACCGGCCCGCACTACATGGAAGACCTGTTCGCGGCAGGCGGCCTCGCCCCTATCCTCTGGGGTCTGCGACCCTTGCTTGACCTCGACACGGTGGTGGTGACCGGAAAGACCCTCGCGCAGCGTCTGGACAACGAGACCAAGACCGCCGATCTCGGCATCGTCAGGAGCCTAGAGAAGCCACTTCAGCCGCAGGGTGGCTTGATCGCCCTGTTCGGCGGCCTCGCCCCCGGCGGGGCCATCCTCAAACGGTCCGCGGCCGACAGCCGTTTGTTCGAGCATGAAGGCCGCGCCGTCGTCTTCGAAAGCCTGAACGATCTCGCCGCGCGAGTCGACGATCCCGATCTCGACGTCGAGCCCGAGGACATCCTGGTGCTGCAGAACGCCGGGCCGAAAAGCGGCACCGGCATGCCCGAGGCGGGGTATCTGCCGATACCCGGCAAGCTCGCCAAAGCGGGCGTCAAGGACATGATCCGCATCTCGGACGCGCGCATGAGCGGCACGGCGTTCGGCACCATCATCCTGCACGTCACGCCTGAATCCGCCACGGGCGGACCTTTGGGTTTGGTCCGGAACGGCGACAGGATCAGGTTGAGCGTGCAGCGCCGCTGCCTCGATCTTCTGGTGAGCGATGAGGAGCTTTCCGCTCGAGGGCAGGCGCACCGGCCACCGACACCGCCTGCGCGCGGCTACGCCCGCCTCTATCACGACCACGTTCTTGCAGCGGACGCCGGCTGCGATTTCGACTTCCTGCGCGGCCGTGGCTGAGCCCGAAAATCACGCAATCCGACGCGAGCCATCCATCGCCTCGCGCGCAAAACATCCTGGAGTCCCTGGGGAGCCCCTGGCCTCTGCGCCTTGCCGTCCCGGCGAAATCGCCTAATGTCGATATGATGAACGATGGCATCTTGCGCGCGATCTGTCGCCGTCTTGGCTTGCTTGCGCTCTGTTTAGCACTGACCGGCGGCGCGATGACGCGGGCCGAGATCGCCTTTGGCCAAACCTCGAATGGCGTCGACGCCGACAATCTCGACCCCCTTCGCCGTTACATTCCACGAGCCGACATTTTCATGCCGGTTCCAGGCGGCGTCTCCGCCCTGACGCCTCCCACTATCGACGCCGAGACAACCATCGAGGGCCAAGCCGCTCAGATGCATGGCGGGCTGATCATCGGCTACTGCCTAAAGGCGAGTTGCCGCTACATCACCCATCTCGTGGTCCTCCAGGTCTGCTACAACCAGATCGGCGGGCCTGAAGGCACGGACTATCTGACCCTCGGCGTGGTGCGCCTGCCCTACGGCAACAAGCCGGGCTTCTTGAAATCGCTCCAGGGGCGCGACTACGCCCGCAATTTTCACGCCTATGGTCCCTTCGAGCAGAACCTGCCGCTCGACTACACGTCCGACAGCGTCGACGCCCTCTACGCCATGGCCGCCGACGGCGTCGGCCCGATCGCCCCGCTCGACTATCTGGACCAAGCGCCCAGCCCCAATCAAAGCCCGGAAACCCTGGCGCTCCACGCCACCATGTACCGAAACGACGACGGCGTCCCCTACCCCTATTTCGAGGTCAGACATCTCTGCCAGCAGCCAGTGAGCTAGTGGTATGACCACATCATTGACTTACCTGAGACAGGCTGCCTCGACTGAGCACAACTCATAAAAGTTGGGGGACAAGCTCGAAAGCGTGTTAGCTCTGGCCGCCGAAATCAGTGCGCACCGCCCGCCTTGGCCGCCTCGATCATCGCCTCGGCGATCACGATGTCGCGCTCGAGCTTGGCCTTGGTGACGTCGTCCTCGACGCTGGCGAGGTCGTCTTCTGCGAACTTGATGCGCTTTTCCGCCTCGGCGACGTCGATCTCGCCGACTGGCAAGGCCTCTTCCGCGAGCACCGTACAGCCGCGCTCGTTGACCTCGGCAAAGCCGCCACCAACGAAGATTCGCTGGGCGACGCGATCGCCTTCGTAGATCTCGATCACGCCCGGACGAAGCAATGACATCAGGAGGCTATGCTCCGGGAGAACGCCGAAATCACCATCAGCGCCCGGCGCAACCACCATGTCGACCTCTTCGCTCGCCAGCAGGCGTTCGGGCGACACCAGCTCGAACGTCACTTTATCGGCAGCAGAACCTTCAGCCATCGATTTGTTCCCCGCTAAGCCGCCTCGGCCGCCATCTTCTTGGCCTTGTCGACCGCCTCCTCGATATTGCCGACCATGTAGAAGGCGGCCTCGGGCAGGTCGTCATACTCGCCGGAGCAAATCGCCTTAAAGCCGGAAATGGTGTCTTCGAGCGACACCAACTTGCCGGGCGAGCCGGTGAACACCTCGGCGACGAAGAACGGCTGGGAGAGGAAGCGCTGGATTTTTCGCGCCCGCGCGACAACGAGTTTGTCCTCTTCCGAGAGCTCGTCCATGCCGAGGATGGCGATGATGTCCTGCAGGCCCTTGTAGCGCTGCAACGTCTCCTGCACCTCACGGGCAACAGCGTAATGCTCCTCGCCGACCGTCTGCGGCTCCATGAT
>Ga0224508_10002796_pt1 | contig 14675 bp, 10 predicted proteins | sample SF_Jan12_sed_USG_4_FD_170157 | JGI IMG/M metagenome (GOLD analysis project Ga0224508, IMG submission 170157) | Sediment microbial communities from San Francisco Bay, California, United States - SF_Jan12_sed_USGS_21 | ecosystem: Environmental > Aquatic > Marine > Sediment | place: USA... | reverse complement strand
TTTGCGCATTTTCAATGGGAGGAGCCCTTTTTACCCGGATAAAAACCACCTTCATCATCAGTTGCTTACCCTGGGATTATCGCAGATCAAAGTACTGGGCTTGTTGATTGTTTTTAATCTAATGGTCTTCGGATTCAATTATTTTAACGCGGAAATGGGCAATAATATGCTTATTGGCATTACTGCAATAGCCATAGTTTTGGTAATGATCACGGTTCAAATAATGTTAAAAGCCCGCAAGCTCAATGTTTAAAAGTCTGCTTACCCCCATCCTGCTTTTGACGTTCTTGACCTGCCCCGGGCAGGTACCTGCGGAATTAGTTCCGGTCCAGGACTTGCAAAAACATTGGCTCACAGTGGATCGCAGTGGAGAGCGTTATGTCCCTCATGTGGCTGGAACAGCTCTAAACTATCCGGTCATTGGTATGCTCATCAACACCAGCGCGGAAGCGGGCTTAATATTAGAATGTTGCTTTTCCGGTGGCACTGCCGTTTTTATTAACAACCGCATTGTGGATCGCACCAACACGCGGATTTGCCGGTATTTGAATATCGACAGTTTGGCTGAAGTGTACGCTGCTGACGAGATCTTTATTAGCTTTTACGCTGACCAACTGGATCCAGCTACACTCAAAACGACCTTGCTTGCTGAGCAACAAGTAATACCAGGAAAGGTACAGGAAGACAATACGGCTCAGGTGAAAAAAAGGGTTTCCAACGAATTTGCGAATTTTTTTATCCTGGCAGTACTGTTCATATCGGGTTTCTACGCCTTTTTGATCAATCAATTTCCCAGAGCCTACCGGGATTTTTTTAATTTTTCAAAAGCATTTTCACCCTCTCTAAAAGAGGAGAAGGTATTGGCTCAGCGGACTATGAACACAGCTAATGCCCTGTTCATGTGGGGGCACAGTATGGTAATTTCTCTGGTTATATTAGTGTTTTGGAAGATCCTGGGGGGGATTCCGGATGTGTTCCAATTCATTTCCCTGCAGACAATAAAATCCTCTTTTATTAGCTGGCTGGTCTTTGCGCTTTTGGTCTTTGTGACTATTGGTCTTAAATACGTATTGATCAGAACGCTTTGCTCCTTGCTGAATTTTGAAAAAATAGCGCAAATCCATTTCTTTGATTTCATCAGGTTAAGTATGATTTTTGCCAGTTTCACCTTAATCGTCTTGACCATCATATTCTTTATTCGCTTCGACTACCAGTTGATGCCTTTCACCATAGTTCTTTACGCTTTCATGGCCTTTTTGGTAGTTCGTATGGGTATAGTATTATTAAAATTAATTGCTGGAAGTACGTTTAGAAAAATACATTTAATTTCGTACCTTTGCACCACCGAAATCTTACCTCTGCTTATCGGGATTAGAATATTTTTCTAAAGGAGGTGAAGAACGACTTAGTTAGTTAAAAGACGGAGTGTAGAGATGAATAAAAATCTAGACAAAGTGACGAGCATTTTGGTTTCCCAACCAAAGCCTTCCAACAGAAAATCGCCTTATTACGCACTAGCTGAAAAATACAAGCTAAAAATTGACTTCCGGCCGTTTATTCAAGTAGAGCCGGTATCACTGAAGAGTTTCAGGCAGCAAAAAATAGACATCCTGGATCATACGGCGGTTATTTTCACCAGTAGAAATGCAGTTGATCATTTCTTTAACATCTGCAAGCAGCTGAAAACAGAAATGCCAGCCGATATGAAGTACTTTTGTATTTCTGAGCAAACGGCCAATTACCTGCAAAAGTACATAGTCATTCGAAAGCGAAAGATCTTTACAGGTTCCAGGACGGCTCTGGACTTGATTGAAATCTTGAAAAGCACAAAAACGAGAAGTACATTTTCCCTTGTTCCAATATTCGCAAGAACGATATTCCTAATTTTTTGAGGGAGAATGGATATGAGTATGCAGAAGCAGTAATTTATAAAACAGTAGCCAGTGACCTGTCCGATCTGGCCAATGTAAATTATGATGTTATCGCTTTTTATAGCCCTTCCGGTATCAATTCACTTTTCGTAAACTTCCCTGAATTCAAGCAAAACAAAACCAGAATTGCTGCCTTTGGACCAACCACAGCCCAGGCGGTAAAAGATGCCCAGTTGAATTTGGACATTCAGGCCCCCTTGCCCAATGCACCATCCATGACAGGAGCTCTGGAATTGTACATAAAAAAAGCCAATAAAATTTAACGTTTGCGAGTGTGGTCTCGTCTACTAATTAGACGCTACTTTTAGAGTTCAGAAATAACCGTTCAAAACGGGGAACCTAAGCTTAAAGTATTTGTTTATTATAAACTTCATGTTTATAAAAATTGTTATATTTATCCGCCGTAATCTAGTAAATATGACCAAACTCTTCTCCATTTGTGCATGTATTCTTCTGTGTGCAACTGCTGCCTACGGCCAACAAGATCCCCAGTTTAGTCAATATATGTTCAATTCGTTGTATTATAATCCTGCAGTAGCAGGAGCCAACGGATTGACTACCTTAACTGCTATTCACCGTAGCCAGTATGCGGGGTACTCAGCTACCCTTGACGACGGAGGGGCTCCCAATACTCAGGTGGTTAGTTTTAGCACACCTCTATTGAGAGCCAGCAGTGGTATCGGCCTGTATATTGTAAATGACCGGTTGGGTCCCTTAAATAACCTGGAGGCTCAGGTTTCTTACGCCTATCACCTTGCAGTGGCAGAAGACGCAAAGCTCAGTTTTGGGGTGCGTTTGGGTATTTATTCACAGTCGGTTAACGATGACGAATATCGTTGGATTGACCCGGCAGATCCATTGAATGTGTTTGGCGGTGATGCCCAAGTACGACCGGATCTGGCACTGGGTGTTCATTACCAAGCCAACAATTATCGTTTCGGGGTAGGAGTTAATCACATCCTGGAAACGGAATTCGATTTTGGCAATGATCCCACCCGTAATCCTCTGGTAAGGCATATGTATGTAACAGGTGCATATGATTATGCCATAAATTATAATTTAACATTGACTCCTTCGTTTATTGTAAAGGTCTCTGATTTTAATTCGCTTTCATTTGATGTGAATGTAATGGGGACTTACAAGGAAAGGATGTGGGCGGGCATTTCGTTTAGACAATCAGATGCCATGGTTGGCATGTTGGGATACAGTTTTCTTAAAGATAATGCGTTGAAACTCGGTTATGCATTCGACTATATTATCAAAGCCCAAGATGTTAAAGAACCTACCTCCCACGAAGTGATGTTGAGCTATACGTTGCCGGTGCCTTCCGTTGGTGGAAGGAAGATAATTCGGACCCCTCGTTTCAGGCATTAAATTTATTTCCACTCCGGAATATTATAGGCCTTTGGGGAACCGTTAGTACAGGTAAAGGTGTAAAACTAAATTGTTTATTTTTTTCCAAAATCTTACAAAGCAAAGGTTTTCATAGGTATTCCTTATGAAGGTGGCCTCATAACCTATACTTTTGGAATCGTAATAAACAGAATTAAGCGAAATACAGTTATTTAATAGAAATTATACTTTAAACTTTAAAGGTGTTATGAAAATTGTGTCTAATATGAGAACGGTTGCCTTGGTGGCGTTGGCTGCATTCACCCTCCAGGGTTGTGGGTTGTTCTTTAAGGGAAATAAGGACGACCGCGGTGAGCTGGTAGGGGTACAGGGACGTGAAGGGTTCATTATGACCATTCCTTACGGTATGGTAGCCATCCCCGCTGGTACATTCCACATGGGTCAAGCCGATCAGGATGTGGCTGCCACCCAAATCAACTATAACAAACAGATTACTATCGGACCATTCTATATGGACGATACCGAAATTACCAATAACGAGTATCGTCAATTTATGGAAGCCATGCTGGAGGACTCAGCATCCGTATTAGGAGAAGACTTTGTCATGGAGGAGCTATATCCCGATACTACGGTATGGGTTAGAGACTTTGCCCACCATATGGGTGATCCTCTTATGATCTATTACTACGCACACCCGGCGTTCGACGACTATCCAGTGGTTGGAGTAGACTGGGAAGCTGCAAAATATTTTTCACAGTGGCGTACTGATTATCTCAACTCCTACCGAGTAGGTGTTGGTGATTTCATTATGCCCAACTTTAGACTGCCTTCTGAAGCAGAATGGGAATATGCCGCCCGTGGAGGTCGGGATTTAGCAAAATACCCTTGGGGTAATCCTTATATCAGGAACTCTAAAGGTTGTATGCTGGCCAATTTTAAAACCGGACGGGGTAACTACTATGATGACGGATTCGCTTATACCGCTCCCGTATCATCATATTTTGCCAATGACTACGGATTATATGATATGTCCGGTAATGTGTCAGAATGGTGCGAGGATGCTTTTAATCCCGCTGCAGTACCTGTAGTTTGGGATCTTAACCCCACTTACTTCGACGAAAGTGAACCTCGCAAGGTGATTCGCGGAGGTTCTTGGAAAGACGTTGCCTATTATCTGGAGACCGGAACTCGCTCTTATGAGTTCAAGGATTCGGCTACGGCTTTCATCGGATTCCGTTGTGCTATGACCAACTTAGGTCGTTCATCTGGCGAAGAATTCAACTAGTCGTTAAAAGCAGCCTAGCGAGATTTTCATAACATCACAAGACATTTTTTTGGATTTCAAACTTTAAATTTTAGTAAAATGAGCAAAAGAAAAGGTGGATTTGTCGAGCTGTTTTACAGTTCAATAATGCCTAAAATCTACGGGATTGGTGCTTCCATCGTAATCTTGGGAGCGCTGTTCAAAATTAACCATTACCCCGGTGCTGACTTGATGCTGGTAATTGGTCTGACTACAGAAGCTATTATCTTCTTCTTCAGTGCCTTTGAACCTAAGCACAAAGAGCCGGATTGGGCCAAAGTTTACCCTGAATTGGATGATGAATTTGAGGGTGAAGGCTTAATCGCTGCCGGAGAAAATGGATCTGTTACCAAGCAATTAGATCACTTGCTGGAAAGCGCTAAGATCGGTCCTGAATTGATTGACAGTTTAGGTAAAGGATTCAATAATCTTTCCGACTCTGTGTCGCAAATGTCTGACTTAAGTGACGCCGCGGTGGCTACTGACGAGTATGCGCAGAATGTAAAGTCTGCTTCATCCTCATTAGTAGATATGAACCGCTCTTACGGTGCCACTATTGACGCAATGGCCGAGATGACCACTGCTTCAGAAGATGCCAGACAATATCATGAGCAAGTACAAAGTGTAACTAAGAATTTGGGTGCATTGAATGCTGTCTATGAGATGGAATTGCAAGATGCTAACAACCATCTTAAAGCCATGAACAAGTTCTATGCTAATATATCTACTGCAATGGATAGCATGGCCGAGGCTTCACAGCAGTCTGAGCAATTCAAGTCTCAGTTGTCTACCTTAACTGGCAACCTCACCAGGTTGAATTCAGTTTATGGTAACATGTTAACTGCCATGAAAGGATAGTTTTTACAAATCATTGTTGAACAGGTAAAGTAAAAATATACAAAGATGGCAGGAGTTAAAGAAACCCCCCGGCAAAAGATGATCGGGATGATGTACCTGGTACTTACAGCTTTGCTTGCTTTGAACGTAAGTAATACAGTATTGGAAAAGTTTCTCTTTATGAACAGAACCATGGAGCAATCCGTGGACGACGGAGGAGAAAAGAATGGAGGTACTGTTGCACGTATAGAAAGTACAGTAAAAGAATCAGGTGAAAGAGCTAAAGATTTAGCCGTGTTGACTACTGCTCAGGAAGTGCGCATCGAAACTTCGAAAGTATTAGCCACTCTAGATGAACTCAAAAAGAGGATGATCGAAGAGACTGGTAGTTACGAAGAGGATGGCATTACTCCCAAGGGTATCAAAAACATGGAAAAAATTGCCCATATGATGATCAAGCAGGGTGAAGGTAAAAAGTTGCAGGGTTTATTGAACGACTATACCACATTCTTGACAGGTAAAACCGGTCATGAATACGGTGACTTGGCCCTAGATGGTAAGGACCATCCGATTTTCAAGCAAGATAAGAATGCTAGAAAAAGGGACTTTGCCACCTTGCAGTTTGACCAGACTCCTATGGTAGCCGGATTGGCCACTATCAGTCAGTTCCAAACTGAGATCATCAGTAGGGAAACCGATGCCTTAGAAGAATTGGCCCGTCAAGTCGGTGCTGAAGATTTGAAATTTGACCAGATCAACCTGGTAGCCTTACCTAATTCAAGGGTAGTAGCTGCCGGTGCCAAGTATGAAGCGGACCTGTTTATCGCTGCTTCATCATCTGCTGCTGAAAACCCCGCCATGACCTTTAATGGCAAGGAGATCGAGGTAATAAGCGGAAAAGGTAAGATCGCATTCACCGCTTCCGGTGGAGGTTATGATAAAGATGGTATCGCGAAGAAGTCTTATATAGCCACTGTGGAATTGAAAGACAGTGTATATAGAGATACTATAGAATATTTTGTAGCTAAGCCCGTAATACAAGTACAATCTGCCTCTGTGCAGGCCCTGTACTTGAATTGTGGAAATGAGCTGCAGATTAACTGCCCACAACTGGGTTCCGCTTACAGCCCTAGCTTTACGGCTTCTGGGGCACAGACTATAAGAGGCGCAAAAACCGGTCAAATTACCGTGGTGCCAAACGCCGCAGAAGTAAAGTTAAATGTGTATAATAGCGGAAACCTTTTAGGAACGGAAAACTTCAGAGTTAAACGTATACCTAAGCCTACTATTAAATTGTACAATAGAGGTAAAGAAGTAAACGTTAAACAAGGAGAGAACATCAGTGCATTGCGTCAGATAAATATCAAGGCTATTCCCGATGAGAGTTTCAAAACTTTCTTGCCTAAAGATGCTCGTTATCGAGTAACCGGATGGGAGCTTACTTTAGCTCGTGGAAAACGCCCGGTAGCCCCTCCAGCCAAAGTGACTAAAGAGTCTATGGCCGTAGGTAATATGATGCAGAAAGCTAAGCCTGGTGACCGTATTGTGGTAGAAGTGAAGCGAGTATCTCGAATGAACTTCCAAGGTAAGACCGAGAATGTAAATGTGGGTAACGTATTTTTTAACGTTCCACTGAATTAATAAATAGGTGATATGAAGCAATTAAGTTATGTACTCGTGTTGGTTTTCTTAGCGGCTTTGGGCGCTAGTAGCCCTGTGCAAGCTCAGGAAACAGCGAATTATGTAAATCATAATTCCACGGCGGGAATCCCCGATTACGACATCATGTATAAGAAAAAACTATGGCGTCGTATGGACTTGAAGGAAAAGCAAAACCGATCCTTCTTCGCTTACAACAATGAGATCACTAAGATCATTATTGAAGCGGTGAATGCTGGTGTGTTGTTCCCTTACAAGAACGATTCCCTTCTAACCAGAATGTCCAAGGAGGAATTCTTGGAAAACCTTAAGATGCCTGCTTACGGCGGTGATGAACTGACCGAAGAAGAAAAGGCCATGGGTTTTTCCGAGGATGACGGCTGGGGCGATGAAGGCGCCGGCTGGGAAGACGAAGGTGATAGTGGCTGGGGTGATGAAGAAAGCAAAGAGGATGCGGCTACCGAGGCTACATCTACCGATTTCTTCTTCCCGAGTGATATCTCAGTATTGGAAATCGTGGAGGACTGGTTGTTTGACAAAAGACGCAGTCGTTTATTCTACGATATCCAGAGTATCAAGCTGATATTGCCTGCTGAGAAATTCCCGGAAACTGGACTGCAGCGAGAAGTAGCTACTTTCAAATATAAAGATTTGGAGAAGCTTTTCCGCAGCATGCCCGAAGAGGCACTTTGGTTTAATCCTCAAAACAGTGCTGAGCACAAAAACCTGGCAGATGCATTTTTGCTGAGGTTGTTCAGTGCCCGTTTGATCAAAGTAGCAAACCCTGAGGATTCTTATATTTCAGATATCTATAATTCTAGTCCCAAAGACGGATTAATTGCTTCACAAAGGATAGAGCAGGAGCTCTTGGAATTGGAACACGAACTTTGGGAATACTAATTTTTGCTCATTTAGATTATATATAGATGCAATAAAGGAGGTCGTCATTTGGCGCCTCCTTTTTTTATGGGCCGACGGTACACGAACATGCGTCTCTATGATTCTACATTCGTGGGTACCTGTAAAAACAGCGTAGAGCCACATTCTATGCCAATTCAGGCAACATTACCAGCCACTGCCAGCTACATTCCCTTAAAATACTCCCGGATCTTTTGAGCTTTGGCAATTCCTACCACTACCGCCAGGTCGTTCTCCCTGGCCGCTTTGATCTTCTTTATGGATTTGAATTTTCGCAACAAGCGGTTAGCACTTTGTTCTCCAATGCCGGGGATCTCCTCCAATTCCGTTCCAAAACTCTTACGACTGCGTTGGTTGCGGTGAAAGGTTATGGCGAAGCGGTGGGCTTCATCTCTCAGATGCTGTAATAATCTTAACGATGGAGATTTCTTGTCGATATATACCGGGTACTGATCATGGGGGAAGTAAATTTCTTCCAGCCTTTTAGCAATGCCGATTATGGGAATGGTTCCGTATAAGCCAATCTCTTTTAGGGCCTGACAAGCAGCGTTTAACTGTCCCTTACCTCCGTCAATCACGATCAGATGGGGCAAGGGTTTGTCTTCCTTGAGCAACCGTTTGTAGCGGCGCAGGGTAACTTCATTCATGGAGGCAAAATCATCCGGGCCCTCCACGGTTTTTATATTATAATGACGGTACTCTTTTTTAGCGGGTTTACCGTTGTAAAAATGTACCATGGAAGCTACCGGATAAGCTCCCTGAATATTGGAGTTGTCAAAACATTCAATTCGCCGGGGAAGGGATTTCAGACTTAGATCTTTTTGTAATATTTGCAGGATACGGTCCTTTTTGTCTTTCTCCTGCTCCTTACTTTCATAGAATTTCTTCTTGTGGTACAGGACATTCTTAAGTCCCAGATCCACCAGTTTCTTTTTATCGCCGATCTTAGGCACCATAACCGATACTTCTTCCAGATCTAGCTGCAAAGGGATGTTAACCAATACTTCCCGGGACTTACTTTTGTAGCGCTGTCTTAACTCAAACAATACCCGAGGTAAAACTTCCTCATCCGGCTCGTCCAGTTTCTTTCTGATTTCAGAGGATTGACTCAGTTCAATGGCTCCATTACGGATCTTCATGTAGTTGATGAAGAATAATTTTTCATCGGAATAAATACAGCACACATCCACCTCACTCATCTTGGGATTAACAATAGTGGTACGTGCCTGGAATTTTTCCAGCAGTTCCAGGCGTTCCTTCATCCGGTGGGCTAATTCAAAATTTAGTTCTCCCGATGCTTCCAACATTCTCTCTTTGAAATATGACTTCACCAAACCCAAACGTCCTTTTAGCACATTAACGGCCTGTTCAATATCCTGTTTGTAGACATCCTCTGATTGTAACCCTTCGCACGGTCCCTGACAATTGCCCAAATGGTACTCTAAGCATACCTTGAACTTACCTTTTCGAATGTTTTCTTCGCTGAGATTGTATTTGCAAGTGCGAATGGTGTATAATTTCCTCAACAGGTCCAACACGCTTTTCATGGCCACCACGTTCGCGTAGGGCCCGAAAAAGGTTCCCCCTTGGTAATTGTGCTTGTTGCGAATGGGAATTATCCTGGGAAAGCGCTCGTCGGGGATCCATATGTAAGGGAAGCTCTTGTCATCCTTAAGTCGGATATTGTACTTGGGCTGGTACTGTTTAATAAGATTGTTTTCCAGCAACAGGGCATCAAATTCAGAATTGACTATAGTGTATTCAATGGTGGAAACCTCCCATACCATGCGCAGGGTTTTGCGATTGGGAGCACTGGATTTATTGAAATAGCTACTGACCCTCTTTTTAAGGTCTTTGGCTTTTCCAACATATATTACTTGATGTTCTTTATCCAGAAACCGGTATACCCCGGGCTGGTTAGGCAACCTGTTTACCTGTTCTTTACTGTATGAGGGCTCAGCCATTTATTTTCTAAGCTGTTACCGGATGTCATCCACATTGGTGTTGTTTTTCGGCAGATCTACATTGAGCGAATCAGATGCAGCATTCAGATCCTGATATTGATCACAGTCGATTTCCACTGATAATCTTCGCAGTGGCCTGGGGAATGGTCCTTTCTCTATACCGGTCGACTTGTCGGTGTATATCTTTTCCATGAACGTATTCCATATGGGTCTGGCTGTTCGGGATCCTTGACCAGAAGGCCAATCACGGAAGTGTATGCTACGGTCATCTCCACCTACCCAGGCCCCCGCCACCAGGTCTTTGGTAACTCCCACAAACCAACCGTCGGAAGCATTCTGGGTAGTTCCGGTTTTTGCTCCGATCTCGTTGCCACTGCGCACTTCATAACTAAGACCCAATCCGGCACCACCTTCCTCCTCGATGGCTCCTTTTAACATATGGATCATCAGGTAAGCGGTTTCTTCGTTGATGGCTTCAAAGGTCTTGGGAGGGAACTCCTGCAGGATGTTCCCGTTCTTATCCTCTATTCGAGTTATAAAGAAAGGGGTGATGTGTGTGCCCTTATTGACGAAGGTGCTGTAAGCTCCTACCAATTCGAACAGCGAAACGTCGTTCACCCCCAAACAAAGGGCAGGGACCGCTTCCAGCTTGCTTTGGATTCCCAGACGTTCCGCCATTTTTACAACTTCTGGAGGACCTACTTTTTGCATCATACTGGCGGTAATAGAATTCACTGAATTGGACATGGCCTTGCGTATAGTCATAAGCTCGCCGGTATATTTACCCATGGCATTATCAGGGCTCCATTTACCTCCTGGTATGTCAAAAGTCACCTTGGCATCCAATAATGTAAAGCAAGGAGAGTAACCATTTTCAATGGCGGTAGTGTAGACGATGGGCTTGAAGGTAGATCCAGGCTGTCGTTTACCTTGTTTGACGTGATCGTATTTGAAATACTTGTGATTAATGCCACCTACCCAAGCCTTTATATGACCGGTATGGGGGTCTTGGGCCATAAACCCACTTTGAAGAAAGTGCTTATAGTATCGCAACGAATCAATGGAACTCATTACCGTATCAATTTCCCCACCCCATGAAAAGATGGTCATGGGCTTAGGCATATTAAGCACAATTTCTATGCTGTCATTTCCTTCACCATATTTAGACTGGAGGTTGCGGAATAATTCGGTACGCGCCATACTGGATTTCAAAAAATCTTTTATCACATAGTTATTTTCATCAACCCAGGGGTCCCGGCCATTGAGGTGTTTCACAAACCTTTCCTGCAGGGGTTTCATATTCTCGGCCATTGCTTCCTCGGCATATTGCTGCAACTTACTGTCAATGGTGGTGTAGATCTTAAGGCCATCGCCATATAAGTCGTGCCCATTAGCCTCTGCCCAATCTCTTAGGAAATTGCCGGTTACCGTGCGGAAGTAGGTGGCCAGGCCTACATTTTGGTTTTGAACTTCATAGTCTATTTCAATAGGTAAGGCAGTAATTGAATCCAGCATGTTTTCCGAAATGTATTGGTACTTGGCCATTTGTGCTAGTACTACATTTCTTCTAGTGGTGGAATTTTCAGGGTTTCGTACAGGATTGTAGAAGGAAGGGGCTTGCACTAATCCTACCAAAACGGCCGCTTCCTGTACGCTAAGACTATCGGGAGTGGTGTTAAAGAAGGTGCGGGAAGCTACCTTAATTCCAAAGGTGTTGCCTCCAAAGTCCACAGTGTTCAAGTACATGGCCAGGATCTCATCCTTGGTAAAGTTCTTTTCAAGTTCCACAGAAATGATCCACTCCTTGGATTTCTGAACAATGGTTTTTATGTCGTTATTCTTAATCACCCGCATTAAAGTACCGTCATAGTCTTCTCCCCGGGTTTGAAAAAGGTTCTTGGCCAATTGCTGTGACAAAGTACTGCCACCACCTTTTCGATTGAAGGTCACAACCCCCGCTACTGCTCGCAGAATACTCTTTGGGTCTATCCCGGAATGTTCCTCAAAGCGGATATCCTCAGTGGCTTTGAGGGCGTGCACCAAATTAGGGCTTAGGTCATCATATCGTGCCGGAGACCGGTTACTATTAGGTCTGAAGTATTTCCCCAGTAACTCATTGTCTGACGAATAAAGCTCGGAAGCCAATTCGTTTTCCGGATTTTCCAATGCTTTTACACTGGGCATTCCACCGAATAAACCAAACCAATCACCCTTTACGGCAAAGACGTACAGGAAGATGAACAGTAAGAACAATCCAAAGCAGATCCACATGGCTTTTAAAAGCCGGGGCAGCCAAGTAACTGAGACCTTTGATTTCTTTGATTTAGCTTTAGTCATCACTCTAAATAAAAATTACTAAAAAATGAACGATATCCCTCCAGATCCTTGGTTTGGTAGAAGATCTCGAAGTTCTCCTCCGTTATCACGAAATTATTGACCTCCTGCTTATCAAAATTAGCCAACAAGTCCGATAATACCAGTTTCTCATAGTATTTTAGGGCTTGCGTTTTACTACCAAAAGCCTGTACCAGCACCAAAGCATGCTGATCGTTAAAGATCAGCGAAGATGCTGTTAGCTCTTGTCCTTCAAAATTAGAAGCATTGAATTGGTCAAACGATTGGGCCAAATTGGAATTGGCTTTGTCCCGGGGATAAACCATCACAAAAATATGGCTATCGTTTAAGTTCTGCTGGAAGGTAGCACCTCCCAGATTGGCCAGCTTTAGGGGTAATTCCTGGGCGCTTTTTAAAAGTTGCTGGGCGTATTCGTTAACGTCGCTTTCAGGATACTCCTTTAGAAATTCCTGCAATTGAAAGCGGTATATATGCAGACTGCCCCCGTGTCCCTCAATCAAGATCTTTAATAGCTTTAGGTTGTCTGTAAAGCTGTTCTCAGGATGTTGTTGGATGCTGGTTTTGAGCACGTAAGCTGCGCTATCATAGAATTTCTGCTGATAAAGGCCATAGGCCACTTTGTAGTCCTGCCGCATTTGTTCTGCCAGTGCGTCATTTTCCTGTTTAAAATTGGGATTGATCAGGGTTTTGGCAAAAGTGGAATTAGGAAAATCACTCAGCAATTGCTCTCGGTAGAGTTCGGATTTATCCGACCCCAGATCTTGATAGATCAAATACAATTGATACAGGATTTCCGGTTTGTATTCCGTGCCGGGATACCGATCGATCATGGTTTCAAATGTACTGGCAGCGTTCACTTTTTCTTGGAGCTGAAAATTGTAAATATTGCCCAGATTGTAATAAGCCAATTCAATTAGTGAATCGGCTTGGTGTTTCGCCAGGGCTGTGAAGGGAATCGTCTGGTAATAAGCCTCTTTCTGGGTAGCTCTAAGTTCTTCCGGAGTTGGTCCCGATTCCACTACACCCTCCTCGGTCTCGGTGATGTTTTCGTCGGTGTCGTCAATGGTAATACGGGCATCTTTGCTGGAACGTCTCCAATTATCTTCCAGCGAGCGGTTCCCCCATCTTCTTAAGAATTCTGATTGCCCGGCACTGACAGCCGAAGTATTGTAAAAGTACCAGGTCGCTCCTGTAGGTTGTCCGGCGATGAATGCTTCCTCGTTATTGGTGCTGCGCCCCAAACTCTGCCTTTGTTGTTCTTTCTCTTTTTCTTCTTTTTCCAGTCGGGCCCTCTCTTCGCGAACGATCACACTGTCCAGCAGGGCGCTTAAAGTGATGCTGTCCATAGAGGCTAAGGTTAGCAAACTGTCCTGCAACTCGATGGTGTTTAGCTGATCGACGAAGTCTTCAAGAATGACTTGGCGCTCTTGAATTGCCAGGTAATCGGGCTCATCCTGGGGCAGCACCATCATAGTGCTGTCGTAATAAGCCTTTGCTTTGGGGTAGTCACGTAAGGTATCATAGTTGATCAAGCCCAGCTTAAGATAGGAATAAGCCTTCTGCCGGTTGTTGTTAATGCTTGCCGCTACGGAAGATTCATAGTATTCGATGGCCAGATCCAAATGCTGCTGTTTCATTTCAAATTCAGCCATTTCGTAGAATATCTTATCTCTGAATTCCTTGTTCTTGGAATCTTTAAGAATACGTTTGTAATAACGGCGCACCTTTTTTAGATCGTTGCTACGGGCCAGCTCGAATACCTGTGCCATGTTTAAGCTGGCATAAAACGAAAGTTCATAGGAAGGGTTGCTCTTTATACAATTATGATAATTGCGATGGGCTTCGGCATCAAAGCCTAAGGTTTGATAGACTTGGCCAATGATAAAATAGATCTTGGCACTTCCTTCCGCCGGGGTCATAAGTTCCACGGCATTAACCAGGTTCTGCACCATGTTGTCCAGATCATCCCGTTTTTGAAACATGTAAGCCCGGGTTAAGTGAAGCTCCTGAAGATTGTTCTTATTTAATTCTTCCTTGTTGAGAAAGTCCGAAACGGCAATAGCATTGTTTAGCTCTCCATGATCAATGTAGGTGCGCATTAGAGCTACCAATCCGGCGTGATTGGCGCTCTGATCGTCTTTACTTATGGTATTGACATATTTGAAAGTCTCTATTGCTTCCTCGAACTTGCTGTCGTAGTACTTTGCCCTTCCGATTAATACATAACTGTCGTCCACCCAGTCGCTATTCTTGTGAAATTGAATGGCAATAGCGGCCTTTTTTATAGCATCGTCAAGTTGGGTACGCATGCTGTTGACCACCGTAGTATCGACTGGAGGAAAAATCTGTAGAATA
>Ga0224508_10002795_pt1 | contig 14678 bp, 13 predicted proteins | sample SF_Jan12_sed_USG_4_FD_170157 | JGI IMG/M metagenome (GOLD analysis project Ga0224508, IMG submission 170157) | Sediment microbial communities from San Francisco Bay, California, United States - SF_Jan12_sed_USGS_21 | ecosystem: Environmental > Aquatic > Marine > Sediment | place: USA... | reverse complement strand
ATAATCTGGGTGGTGGCATGGGGCGCCTGCCCGACGAAAAAACACGCATCAGGATGCGTAGCCTGGTTCAAAGTTTTGCCTGATAAGAAGAGCAGGCGGTCAGACCGACGAGGAACAGTTCTGTGCCGACTGAATTCAATACCAGCGACGCTCTACCCGTGTTGTTTGCGTATCCGCAGCTCATCCTAAAGCAAACCAATCAGGAAGTCCGTCGGTGCTAGAATACGCGCAGCGATTTCGCAATGTCCCGATCAAGGAGTTCCAATGGATGTCGGCAACAGTTCGATTGTGATTAGCAATACCGAGACTATTCCCGGCCGTAAAATCGTCGAGTTCTACGGCGTAGTGACGGGGAATACAGTGCGCGCCAAACACGTCGGTCGCGACATCATGGCAGGCCTCAAGAACATCGTTGGCGGGGAGTTGAGAGGGTACACCGAGCTTTTGCAGGACTCTCGTAAAGAAGCTACCGAACGTATGGTCGAACAGGCGAAATCGATGGGCGCCAACGCCGTGGTCAATGTTCGTTTCGCGACAAGCTCCATTTCGCAGGGTGCTGCCGAGCTTTTTGCCTATGGCACCGCGGTTCGAGTCGCATGACATGGAAGACACCGTCGAGAATGTAAACCTGTTTTTCAATTATGGATTGCCGCTGCTGTTGCTCGTGGTCGCCTACCTTATCGGCAGCTTTATCGAGAAACGGCACTTCGCCAGTATTCGGGAACGTGAGGACGACCTGCACGGATTTCCCGTCGTGTCATTCGATACGATGCCCGACGATTGGAAGGTTTCATCATCCGATATGGTCACCGGCAGCATTGTCATTTCGCTCGACTATTTCAAGCGTGTCATTGCCGGTCTGCGCGGTCTCATTGGCGGCCGCATCAAAACCTATGAGCCCTTGCTCGAGCGTGCGCGGCGAGAGGCGCTGCTGCGTATGAGCGAATCGGCCCGCAAGCAGGGCTATGACGCCGTCTTCAATGTGCGCCTGGAGACATCGCGCCTTGCGAACGCGGCACGTGATGGAAAGGGAACCGCCGGTGTTGAAATGCTGGCTTTCGGTACGGCCGTCAAGTTTGCGAGCCGCTTCGGATAACGACATCGTGAAGTTCATCCCGAAGAAGCCGCGGGAAGGCATCAATGTCAGTGATGTTCATCCCCTGGCAGAGGCCAGCACGCTGATCGTCGGTCTCATCGCGATCTTCATCGCGATTGTATTACTGCTCATATTCATCATCGAAGTTGCTCTGTACTTTGTGCCCGCCAGGACCGAGGCGGAGCTCTTTGCGGACTGGATGCCTGAAGATCTGATGACGGTATCGCCGGGTGATGAGCGCCTGTATCAAACGCAATTGCTGGTGGATCGCCTGGCCAGTCACTGGGCCGAGGCGCCTTACAAATTTCGGGTCGAGGTCGATGACTCGGAGCTGGCAAATGCCATGGCGCTGCCTGGCGGTCTCATCATCGTTACGCAAGGGTTGCTGGATGAGGTGGAATCCGAGAATGAACTCGCATTCGTGCTCGGACACGAACTGGGCCACTTCAGGAACCGTGACCATCTTCGCGCATTGGGCCGCGGTATTGTGATTTCGTTGTTCTTTGCGGTGATCACGGGCAACGATGTGGCAGGGCTGGGCATCAAGGCGACAGATATTGCGCTGCGCGGCTTCAGTCGCGAGCAAGAGTCGAAGGCGGACGAATTCGGACTGGCTGTCGTGCAAGCCGAATACGGCCATGTGCACCAGGCGTCACGGCTGTTTGAACGGTGGGATGATGCGGATGACAACACGCGGGCGTTCATCACTTACTTGTCGACACATCCTCAGCCTGGCGATCGAGTGGATAATTTGCGGGCCGTTGCCCATCGAGACGGTTGGCGAGCCGATGGGCAGATTACGCCCTTGAAATGGCAATAAAAAAAGCCCCGCCACCTTGCGGTAGCGGGGCAGAGCCAATGGATAAGACATGCGGGGGAGTTGAGGCCCTATCCTTTATCAGGGCTCCAGAAGATGGACGCCAATCTTGTACGCCGTGAATTCGTTGGCGCTTGCGTCGTACTTGCCGCGAGCATGCATTGAGCGTGCTTTGTCGCCGCCCAGCAAGCTCATGCTCAGATCGTCGGCGAAGTCAGCGAAATTCGAATACATGCGCAGGCTATCGGCCGATTTGATGTAGAACGCCAGTCGGTCAGTTTCTCGAGGCACGATCATCGTATCGGAATCAAGCGCCGTGAGATCAATCAGGACGGGGCCCTGCTTGATGTAATGACGTTGATCGATATCCACATTGTGGTTGTCGAGAACCAGGTACTCCGGTGTGACTTCGCTAAACGGCATTGCGGTGCCTTCCGCGCCCCAGCCAACGCCAATGACGCTTCGCACATCGGTGTAGTCGATGATAGTGCGACCCGTAAAGTCGGGCGGTGCCCAGCCAAACGCTGTCGGGAAGCCGCGGGCGACGATCGGTTTGCCTTCCGCAAAGTCAGCGAGCGTTAGATTGCCTGTCGCGACTTCGTAGCTGTTGGGATCGGCATCTTCCGTTTCCGATTTGCCGGTGCCGCTGAAATCGAAGATTTGTACTCGGCGACGGTCGATTGAGTGCAGAGTGATTTCCGTCTCGCCAGGCATGACGGTGTTCACGATGCCCGACAGGTGCGTTACGTGCATGCGAACCGAGCCCTGGGTCGCGTCGAACAGGATCTGCGGTGCCAATGCGTCGGTTGTCGGTGTCGGCTGATTGCCACGAATCGTGACTCGCTGCCCGATCGAGATCGCGTCGATGCTCAGGTCGGATACTCGGTCTCCTTCTTTGAATACCTTCGTGTCGGGACCGACTTCGACGACCACATCGTTATGGAAATGCGTACGACGATCGGATGGAACGATAGTCGCACCGCGAATCGTCAGGAAGTTGCCGTCCCGCTTGATGACGTTGCCGATAACGGCATCCCGGTCGATGCCGGGTACGCTCGAGCCGGCGAGCACGACGCTCGCTGTGAATTCGCGTTCCGCAACGTTTAGCGTGCCTTTTGCGACGGTCGGTGTGCCGGGTCCGGCAACGTCCAGCGCACGCAGGCCTTCAGCACCCGAGTAGAGCATTTCGTCAACTTCGAACTCGGTATCGTCAGTGACATGCACCTTGACTCTACCGAAGTCACCGTCGCGGTGGTGGAAGGGGCGGATGGCAACCGTGTAGGTCATCTCATCGTTGCTGACTTCAAGCAGCGGGCCGCGGACCCGAATGTCCTTCTCGTCGACCGGTGCAACCTCAGCCAGAATGAACTGCTCCGACACAGCGGTGGCCGGTGTCGGTACGATGTCGACGGTATGAGACGCATCCAGATCGAAGTCGAGCTGCAGAATGGCAGGGCGGCCTCTTGTGACGATCAATTGATCGCGGTTCGACAAGTGGATCTTGAGCTCAGTCTGCGTCAAGGTATTTCCAGCGCGATCTGTAACGACGGCTTGTTTCGATCCATCGACAGCGTCACCGGCTTCGACGAACACCTCGGCGTCGGTATAGTCGAGGCTAATGGTGCCGGATACGTAGGTAGCTGGCGGAATAGTTGCGACGGTCACGAGTTCCGTCAGGTCCACGTAGTCTGTGAAGTTGATGCGCGTCTTCTGCGGCAGGGTTTCGACGATGCGGCCATTGGCCGTCTCGAGTTTCAGCGACAATACGTCGACCGTGTAATTGTAAAAATCGCCGTCTGCATCGGTCAGTGCGACCATAACGGTGCCGCATTCAGCGAATGTGCTGGCGTCATTGGGATCGCAGGTAACTGTTGTACCGGCGTCCTGGTTCACCGTTGTACCGGCGCCGCCGCCGCAGGCGGCCAGGACCAGGTATGCGAACAGCATCGTTATCCAGCCGGCTAACTTCCTTGTGCCTGCGCGTCCGTGCAGGTCTTGATACGCGTGTTTCATGGGGGTCTCCTTTCAGCCCGTGTTTTGGTGTTCAGGGCTATAACGAGGCTGCGGAGGATCGGTTGACCCAGAGAACGTGTATCAGCTTATGTTAAGTGCTTTTAATTGCGAAGAAAGCAAAAAAATACAGCGACTTATCTTGTATTCCTGCACCATCATGTCAGAATGTTTTCCCGTAATGACGAATCCGTCCGATACCGCGATACGACTGGAAAGCCGGCACCGTAAACCACGGGCCGGGGAACGCACTCGCGGCGCCGTCGACGCCTTGCAGACCAAGATAGCCGTCGGTGTGCAAAACCTCGATCCAGTCAACTATCTCGATCAGCTGCAGGCCGTTATCGATGAACTGCCGGACGCGACCGGTACCGACTCTGCGTTTATTGCACTCATCAGCGATGACGGCGCGACGATCGAGACCGTTCTGACTTCGTCAGCCGGATTCGCACAATGCAGCCCGGCCGTGCTCACCGGCGAACGACTCGATGACTGGCCCTGGCTTCGCCAACGCCTCGGACATCTGCGCGTGGTGGAGATCGCCAATACACTGACTGGTCGGGACGCCGCCAAAGGCGAGCTCGAGCGTCTGAACGAATTGCACATCGGTGCCGCACTCGTCATTAGCTTCTCTGTGCATGACGAGATTGCCGGTTTTCTGGCGATACTCAGCGAACGGCCGCTCGACGGCTGGGATGCAAATCTTCACCTTTTGATGAAGCTTTTTGGCTCGTCGCTGGCGGCGGGCCTGGAGCGCATTGGTGACAAGGCACTGCTGGACGAACTCCGGGAACGCAACTCGCTCGTGGCGATGACGGCCAACGACGGAATCTGGGACTTCGACGGCGAGTCGAAACACATCAATTTGTCGCGTCGCTGGAAAACCATGCTCGGCTATGACCCGGATGATGACGACGTGATGCTCGATTGGTATCACCTTGTCCATCCCGATGAAATGGCGCGAGTGCAGTCGCGGATGCGGGAACACCTGGAAGGTAAAACGCCGTTTTTCGAGTCTGTGCATCGCATGAAACATCAGAATGGCGACTGGCGCTGGATGAAGAGCCGGGCCAAGGCAATCCTCGACAAGAATGGCCGCCTCCTGCGATTGCTCGGCGTTGAAGTGGATATCACGGAGCGCAAGCTCTACGAAGATGCGCTGTTTCGCGAGAAAGAAAGTGCGCAGATTACGTTGCAGTCTATTGGTGACGGCGTCATCACAACGGATGCGCACAGCAATGTCGAATACGTAAACCCGGTGGCCGAGGAACTCACGGGCTGGAAGGTCGATGACGCGAGTGGGCGTCCCATCGATGAAATATTCCGTGGCTTTCACGAAGAGACCTGTGAACCACTGGAAAATCCGCTGGCGGTTTCGATGCGCCGCGATCGTGCAATCAAGTCGGTGCGCCCGACCTTGTTGATTCGTCGCGACGGCAACGAGCTTTATATTGAAAGCACCGCGTCGCCTATTCGTGATGGCAACGGCAGTGTTACAGGCGGTGTTTTGGTGTTTCACGATGTCAGTGAGTCACGCGACCTCCACCGCCGCCTCAGTTATCACGCAAGTCATGACATCCTGACGGGCCTCGTGAACCGGCATGAATTTGAGAATCGCGTTGAGCGCGCGCTGAAGAGCGCCAAAGCGCGCGAGACATCCTACGCGCTTCTTTACCTGGATCTCGATCAGTTCAAAATCGTAAACGATTCCTGCGGCCACAGCGCTGGTGACGCGCTGCTCGGCCAGCTAGGTGCATTGCTGAAATCAAAGATTCGCTGGCGCGACACATTGGCGCGGCTCGGTGGTGATGAGTTCGGCGTGTTGCTTGAAAGCTGCAGCCTGGAGGAGGCCATGAATACCGCCGAAGCGCTGCGCATGGCGATTGGCGAGTACAAATTCGTCTGGGAGGAACGTAACTTCCGGCTCGGTGTCAGCGTTGGGGTAGTGCCGATCACGGCGGATAACGAGGACGTCGCCGCGCTGCTGACTGCCGCGGACAGCGCGTGTGCTGCTGCGAAAGAAGCGGGACGCAATCGCATACACAGCTTCCAGGAAAACGATATAGACCTGATGCGCCGGCGTCGCGAGATGCAGTGGGCGGCCCGCATCAACAATGCGCTGGAGGAAAATCGCTTCGAGTTGTTTCGTCAAACGATCCAGCCGCTGCAGCTTGAAGAAAACGGCTCACACTATGAGATTCTATTGCGCATGCGCGATGAGAGCGGCGGAATCATCTCGCCGGGCTTGTTCATCGAGGCCGCCGAACGCTACGGTATTACACCTAATATCGATCGATGGGTGATTCGAAGCGCATTCCGCTGGCTGGTGTCGGAAGCCGACGAGCGCGAGCGCCTCGCACTATGTTCGATTAATTTGTCGGGCCAGAGTCTGGGCGACGAGAAGTTCCTGCCGTTCGTCGTGGACCAGTTCCAGATGAGCGGGCTCGACGCAACGAAGATCTGTTTTGAAATCACGGAAACCGCCGCTATCGCCAGCTATTCGCAGGCAAATCGTTTCATCAATGCGCTAAAAGAACTCGGCTGCAAGTTTGCGCTCGACGACTTTGGTACCGGCTTGTCGTCATTTGGCTACCTCAAGCACTTCCCTGTCGATTTCCTGAAGATCGACGGCAGCTTCGTGAAAGAAATTCTGCATGATCCGATCGATCGGGAAATGGTGCGTTCCATCAATGAGATCGGCCACCTGACGGGGAAGCAGACCATTGCGGAGTTTGCCGAAAACGAAGAGATCATCACGATGCTTCGCGGCATGGGCGTCGACTATGCACAGGGATACGGCGTTTCAGAGCCGAAGCGGGTCACCAGGGCGGTCGCCTAATCAGGAATGTCCCCATTTGTGTTCTTACCAGACGGCGGGAATCAGGCGCCACCGCGTGCGGTTCGCATAGCGAGAGTAGTCGTCGTACTCGAGCAACAGAGACTCCTCGCAGTGAATACGCATGACCAGAAAAGCGGTGCCGAACGCAATGACGGCGGCATTTGCGATGCCGGGATTGTTGATCAAGTAGCCGATGAAGGAAATTACGTACGCGGTGTAAAGCGGGTGCCTAACCACGCTGTAAAGGCCGCTGGATTTTATGCCCCGATACGCCGGGAGAAGACCGAAGCTTCTGCTCAGAGACAGCAAGGCTATGATTGCCATTGCGAAGCCACCGACCTGCAGGATTTCCCCGGCTAACAGGTCCGCTGTTGCGTCGGTGGGTCGAAGCAGCAAAGGAGCAAACGAACCGAGGGTCGTCGAAGTCCACGTTTGCCAGGTGTGCCGAGTCTCATCGGGGTCACGCCTTAAGATAAAGAAAATGGCACTAATCGCTTCCAGGAACACAATTAGCAAGACGCTCAATCTTGGCTCTGCGAGAAAACTCGCCGCGTTGGCGAATGCAAAGGCGCTGAACAAGACTGCCAGGAAAACGTTCGTGGACGCCAGACCGATTCCGCGCAGCGAAAGGCCTGAAGTTTTTGAATGGGTGTTGACTGTGCTCCCTTCTTCTTTGGTGTACATATTGGCTCCTGCCGATGCGCTCTGATCGAGGCGCTTTGTCGTTAGGCCGCGATGCGGCCGCCATTCATTAGTTTATGTAGCTACGTGAGTCTTGTTTGCGAAGCTGAGCGAGGTTCTTCTCCGCTTGCGCAAAGTAGGTTGGCGAAAGTCGCACCGCTTCGGACAAATAGTGGTAAGCCTCTTCCACGTCGCCATTCTCCATCGCGATCGTGCCGGTCGCGTTGTATGCGTCACGCTCATCTTCGACACGAAGAAACGTCTCGATGGCATCCTCATACCAGCCCTGGGTGGCATAAACGAGGGCAAGATTTCGCCACGCCTTGTTATTATTGCTGCGTTCAGTGACGTCATAGAAATCACGAGCAGCCCCCTCGTAATCCATATTAAGATATTTCGAGTAGCCGCGGTTTATCAGGACGACGTCCGCCAATGGTTGTATTTCCAATGCGGCGTCGTAATAAAACTGCGCTAAATCGAAGTTGTCCTGGCGATCGGCAATAACGCCCAGCGCGTTGTAAGAACGCCAGAGATTCGGAGCACTCGCAATGGCGAGTTCGAGATATTCTTTTGCCTTATCGTCATTGCCGGCCCCGAAATACAGTAAGCCCAATCCCTCCAGGGAAGCGGGGTGCTGGGGCTCCTGCCGCAATGCGAGTTGAAACGCGCGGGCCGCAAGCTGGCTATTGTTCTGTTGGACATGCAGATTTCCGATTTGCGCCAGCAGGTCGGTATCGCCAATGTCAAATTTGAGGGCACGGATCAGGTATAGCTGTGCCTTGTCGAATTCGCTTTCTCGGTATGCCAGCGTTGCCTTCATCAGTGCCTCTTCTTTTGAGGCCACAGGGAATTCGGTCGCGAACAACAAGTCGAGATTTTCCGCGCTTAACTCACTGACCGCGGCATCACTTGCCTGAACGGGCGACGTCGTCGTACATCCCTGTATCCAAATCGCGCCTATTGCGATAAGCCAGAATTGTTTTAACTGATGAAATTTCACGTGCGTCTCCGTGCAACTATCGCCAATACGAATAAGAACTACCCAAGGGACCCGAATGCATCGATGATGCGAAGAGCAGCCGGTCCGACTGCCACGACGAAGAACACCGGGAACATGCACAGCACAAGTGGAAAGATCATCTTCGTCCCTATTTTTGCGGCCATTTCCTCGGCGGCTTGCATCCTCTTGTCCCTGAACTCCTCGGAATAGATGCGAAGCGCGTCGGCAACGCTGGTGCCGAATCGCATGGACTGAACGAGCAATGCGACGAGACCTCGAATGTCGGGTAAGCCGGTTCTTTCGCCGAGGTTTTTTAAAGCTTTTTCCCGTTGCACGCCGGCGCGCATTTCTGCATTGACCGTCGCAAGTTCCGTCGAGAGTTCCGGGTGACTGACGTTGATTTCGTCGGCGACTCGTTGCAGCGCTGGTCCCAAGCCCAAGCCGGACTCCACACACACCACGAGTAGATCGAGCGCGTCTGGAAAACCGTTGCGCAATAGACGCAGATGCCGTTCCAGCGACTTCGACAGAACATAGTTCGGCGCCAGGAGACCCACAGCGGCAGCGACCGCCACGTACATCATGATGCTCTGTGCATCCATATTGGGCATAAACCGCGACGCCAGCAACGTAATCACTGCCAGAGCTATGGCCAGCACAGCTTTCAGCGCGTAGAAAATCTGTAATGCCTGTGGCGAATGAAAGCCGGCGCGGTACAGGTCTCTCTTGACCTTGTTGCGCTCCAGTTCCTCTTTCGGCAGTACGAATGCCGCCACGGGTCCGATGGCTGTCATTATTTTCAGAGAAAGCGTTCCTTTCTCCGGTTCGGCCTCATTTATCATGCCAAGTCTGCGCCTGATCGGATCGGTTATACCCAATAGTATGATCGATACACCGCTTGCGAATACGAAGATGATAACGGCGACCACGGCAATAGCGGTCCACCGAAGTGTCGCGTCGTCGGCTAGATAGGTGTTCAGTAGGGCAATGATTGCTTCCATGGTGTCAGACCTCAATCCTAAGTATTCTGCGAATCCAGAAAATTCCGATCGATGCCGATACGATACTTGCGAAGATCATCTTGATCCCTCGCTCATCATTGACGAGCGTAGGCAGGTAGTCTGGCGATGTAACCATCAGGACGACAAACAAACCCAGGGGGACCATCGCAAGAACCCATGCCGACATGCGACCCTCTGCCGACAATGTCTTGATTTTTCGGTACAGCTTAAATCGACCACGGATCACTGCCGAAATTCGCTCGAGGATCTCGGCGAGGTTGCCGCCGGATTCTTTCTGCACAAGCACGGCTGTCACAAGAGCCATCACCGTAACCGTCGGGATTCGGCTGAGAAGGCCCAGCATTGCACGACGTACGTCATTGCCGTAGTTGATATCTCCGAAGGTAAGTTCGAATTCGCCAGCGATCGGGTCATCGAACTCGTCGCCGATCATCTTCAGTGCAGCCGGAAAAGGATGACCGGCCCGCAGCGCCCGAGTCATGGTCTCGATTGCATCCGGCAGTTGCTCTTCGAATAGCGCCATTCTGTTTTTTCTATTGGTTGCGATTCTCATGAATGGGAGGTAAGCGGCGATACCCGCAGCGATTATCGGCGCATGCCAGACTCGCAGGAAACTCCAGACGAAAAACGCGGTCACCGCGGCCAGTACGATGGAGAGCAATACAACACGATACGCGAGTTGCTTGGACCCGGACTGCTCGATGAAAGCGGCAAGCGCCTCCATCTTCGGTGATTTCTCGAGGTACCGCTCCCACGGTGACAGCTTACGCAGGTATTTTTCCCTTAAGAGAGACGAATAGGCCTCTTCGTCGCCAGCCGATTCAATATCCCCAAGCTTTTTCTTGAGCCGCTTGCGGGCCTGGGCGCTCTCACCGAAAACAGGTATGGCGAGGCCCTGAACCAGGAAGAACACGGCCACGAAAGTCAGGCCTATAAAAAATATCATTCCGTCAGACATCAGCTTTATTCCTTTCCATCCCAGTCCGGTTCGAACATCTCTATGGGCAAATCGATGCCACGCGCTGCGAGATTCTTGTAGAAGCCGGGCACCACACCGGTAGCCTTGATCCGGCCGACGACCTTGCCGTCACCGTCGATTCCGGATCGATCGAAGGTAAACAGCTCGGACATCGTGATAATGTCGCCTTCCATGCCATTTATTTCCTGAATGCTGACCAGCTTTCGAGAGCCATCTTCCAGCCGTGACACCTGAATGACCACGTCGATTGCGGAAGCGATCTGTGCTCGCAACGCCTTGATTGGGAAATTGATTCCAGTCATCGAGACCATGTTCTCGATACGGCCGAGTGCGTCACGTGGCGTGTTCGCGTGAATCGTCGTGAGCGAGCCGTCGTGGCCGGTATTCATCGCCTGCAACATATCGAGTGCCTCGGCGCCGCGTACCTCACCGACGATAATGCGCTCAGGGCGCATGCGAAGACTGTTTCGAACCAGGTCTCTCGAAGTCACCTCGCCGCGGCCTTCAATGTTCGGCGGACGCGTCTCCAGGCGAACGACATGTGGCTGCTGCAGCTGAAGCTCTGCCGAGTCCTCGATCGTTACGACGCGTTCGTCGTGCGGAATGAAGCCGGAGAGTATGTTCAGGCTGGTTGTCTTACCCGAGCCGGTACCTCCGGAGATCAGTACATTCAGCCGCGCATTGACGATTGCTTCGAGCACTTTGGCCATCTCGCTACTCATGGTTCCGAGCGAAATCAAATCATCGACCGACAGAAGTTCGACAGCGAAGCGCCGTATCGATACGGAAGGGCCGTCTATCGCGAGTGGCGGAATTATCGCGTTGACACGTGATCCGTCCGCCAGGCGAGCGTCGACCATCGGTGATGACTCGTCGATCCGGCGCCCGATAGCTGACACAATGCGGTCGATTGTGTTCATGAGATGCGAATCATCATTGAACGTCACATTGGTTCTTTCGAGTTTGCCACGGCGCTCGATATACACCGACTTGGAACCGTTGACGAGAATGTCGGAAATCGATTTATCGGCGAGCAAGGGCTCCAGGGGTCCCAGCCCCATGACTTCGTCTTCGATCCTTTGAATCACGACCTTGCGCTGCTTCACACTCAGCGGCGCGGATTCTGAAACCATCAATTGCAGTGCGATTTCCCGTATTTCGGCTCTTGCTTTGCTCTCCTCGATCGTCTCGAGCAAAGACAGGTCAAGAACCGTCAACAATTTCTCATTAATCCGGTGCTTCCACTCGAGTTCACTCTCGCTGAGAGGCCGGATTCGGTCGTTGTCGTCCGATTTCTCCATTGATACTATTGGGCTGACTGCCCTTTCCATTACGCTGGCCATCAATTTCTCCCGAGGAATGAGGGCAAGGCGCGGCCCAGTAAGCGCGGTCCGGACTCTTCTGCCTCGGCGCCGCAAACGCTATTTAGTAATCGTCGTATTGCTTTCCCAGTCGCCGAGTTCTTCTGGGTCTGCATCAACGGGACACCGGAGTCGATACTCTCCGCTATCATCTTGTATTGGTTCGGTATGATTGTTATCTGCTCGATTTTCAGCGCTTTCTTGACGTCGTTCTCATCGATCAGGGCGTTCTTGGTATGCCGATTCAAAACCAACTTTATTCGATCCATCGGCACCGCAAGTTCTTTGGTGAGTAACTGAATCATGCGTGCGGCATCGTTGATATGCGCCAAAGACTGCTGAACCATCATCAATATCTGATCGGAGTGCTCAAGAACCACTGCACTCAGCATGTCAAGTCGCCGTGGCAGATCAACAATGATGTGATCGTTGTTCAGCTGAAGTATTTGCAGCAGACTATCAACCTGTTGAGTCGGCACGTCTCTTGACAAAAGCAGGCGCTCGGTCGGCGCGGCGAGCAAACGCAAACCCGAACTGTGAGTCGTAATGTAAGCCTCCGCAGACACCTCATCCATGTCCTCGGTTGCGTCCAGTGCTGCGACGAGTCCACGCTTCGGATAGAGATCGAGGTAACGTGCAAGTCCCCCGAACTGAAGATCGAAGTCGACGAGAATGCTGCGGGTGTTTTTTTCCTGGCTCAGCGCATAGGCAAGATTGGTCGCTACGAAACTTGCCCCGGAGCCGCCTTTGCCGTTAATCACTGTCACGAGCTGGCCACGTTCTGCCGCCTTGTCCTTCAGCTGTTCGCCTATTCTTTCGAGTGCGTTGAGTAAGTCGTCGCTTTCCAGAGGTTGCGAAATGTAATCGCTGGCGCCAGCCCGCATCGCGAGCCGCATAGCCTCGGGATCGTCGGCCGGGCCAAACACGATCAGCGGCAGTCGTTGGTTTAATGCTGATTTGGCCAGGTGCTCCAGCTCACCATGACCGGGGATGTAGTGCAGGAGCAAGGCGTCGGGCCTCGACTGAACATCGTGCAATGGGTCGGTATGCCCATTGGCGATGATCTTTTTCGTCACGAAATACTGGGCGTGGTCTGTCAGGCGAGCGATGACTGCATCAGCGATCGTATCGGAGCGGGTGACAAGTAAAATCCTGAGTTTAGACACTTAAATAGTTCCTTTCGCATCAACAAGCGACGTCAGCAGTGCCGACGCGCCCAAGGCTTTCGCTGGGAATCGTAGTTTCGAATGCAGGCATCTGCAGGACCGTCTGCAGGCCCGGAATGTAGGTTTGTAGCTGGAAATTCTGGATACGGACGCGCACGTATCGGATGTCTCCGTAGCCGGCCCCTGCCGGAGCGCCGACCACGATGCCATCCTCGTCAAGGTATTCAACGGATATGTGCTGAGTACCAAGAGTTGGGATTATTCCGCTGAATGTTGCCACTTGTGCGACGGCCGGGTCATTCACCGGACAGACTGCCGCTACGCGCGCCCCGCGCCTGGTCGACTCATCGAGAGCTGCCAGGCTAAAGAATATACGGCTGAAGTCGATCAGTCCGAACAGCACCATAAAGAACACCAACCCAACGACGGCGAACTCCACTGCTGTCGTGCCTTGCTGTTTTCCTCTGCTTATCATTTTCGTCACCATCACAATGCCCTCATCGTGACTGTCGCACTCATACTGAATAACAGCGAAATATCGGAGCCGTAGCCGAAGCCCGGCAACACCGATCCCAGAATACCGGTGTATGGGTATGTCACGCTGACTTCGATATTTTCGCTGCCAACATCGGTAACGCTTACATCGTTGACGTCCAGGCCGCTAACGAGCGGCGTTCCAGTACCTGCTTTGTTGCCATAAACGAGGAGTCGTCTCGCGTCGTCTTGAATAGCAGTCGTCAGATTCATCGTCAGGGTACCGTCGATCGCTTCTTCGGCCACGTATCGCGCGGCATCACGTGCTGCTTTGGTCAGCGTTGTGTGTTGCACGAACGCGAATGTAAATTCTGTCGCGGCGAACATCACGAAGAGCAGGAACGGCAGCGTAATTGCCGCTTCAACCACCGCGAGGCCGCGTTGGCGAGTCAATGTTGCCGGAGTACGCATCACGAGTCCCCCGAGTCCGGGTCTTTGTAAAGTTGAATCTTGTAAAGCAGTGGACTCGGTCCACCACCCGGGTTGATTCCGCCGGTACCATTCACATCGCACGCAGATACGTATTGGCCAAAGATCTGGCCGCCACCCATGCCCTGGTGTCCGGTATCGAGCGATTGCAGCATGAAAAAGCAGGCAAACCCTTCAACGTAGATCGACGATTGCCCCGATTGATCGCCGTCGCAGCTGATCACGGGGAATACCAAGAGGCGGCGATTTTTAGCACTGTCAGGTGGCATCGCGTCGGCGTCGACGGCTGCTGTAGCTGCGGCGTAATCGCTATAGCTATAGGTCAGGTCCCCGGCTGTCGAGACCGGATTGAAATTCGATGTATCGCTGAAATCGCTGTTGCAATTTCCGCTGTTACCGGTCATCTGCTGATAGATGCCCGGCTGCGGCTCTACGCAATCGGCGATCAGCTCCGGGTTCTGCTCGGTTTGCACCACATCTTGCGGATGATCGGCAGGGTTAACGCCACCGCCCGAGTAGTCGCCAAACCGAGTATTGAAACCCTGGCTTACCGGACCGGATGAAACGCCAGGCTCGGTTTCAACGTACTCGCCGACCGAGGCGCAGCCGTCATAATCTCCGGCCATGTTCTCTCGCAGGCACGCGCCGCCGGTGCAACCTATCCGAAGCATCTTGTAATTACCGGGACCGATGTCGCCGTGCTGTCCGGGATTCGGTTTCAATACGTGCAGCGGATCGTTATCG
>Ga0224508_10002794_pt1 | contig 14679 bp, 13 predicted proteins | sample SF_Jan12_sed_USG_4_FD_170157 | JGI IMG/M metagenome (GOLD analysis project Ga0224508, IMG submission 170157) | Sediment microbial communities from San Francisco Bay, California, United States - SF_Jan12_sed_USGS_21 | ecosystem: Environmental > Aquatic > Marine > Sediment | place: USA... | reverse complement strand
CATCGTGCCATCCAACAACGTGCCTCCGAGGTTGACGCCGAAGAACATGCCGTAGACGCCCTTGCCAGAAGTGTCTAGGTAAACGTTGATACCGTCTCGATTCACATCTTTGTCTCGCGCGCTGAGTCGCGCGATAAGTTCAGCTTCAGGTTGCTGAGCCCTGGACCCTACATAAAGCCCCTTATCGGTATAGAAAATCCTGGTTTCGGTTCGATACTGCGCCGGAGATAGAACGTCGGGATCGATGACGCGCATATTGTCGTAAGACGGAACTTCGCCCCAGAGATCCTCATCGAGCTCGCCATCGACCCTGATGTTCACTTCACCGAATCTCGGAATGATCAGCGGTACGGCCCGATTGGTGGTCTCGGCCATTTCCGCGGCCTCCAACACTTGTGTGCAGAGACCACAGACGAGCAAACCCAATATCAAAAGGCGTAAAGACAGCTCGCGTCCTCGGCCAAACTTGATCACGGCGCTGCACACCAGGTCTGCTGCAACCATCTGTCGCGGCTCCTCAGAGCTCGGGAGCTGCGTTGATTTCCTCGAGCAACCTGCTCAGCTGGCGGAGCTCCGCGGCCGCCGCCTCGAATCGCTGCTCGCCAAGCGCCTGGAGATAGCCATCGAACGCCGCCTGCGCATCGATGGCCAGGTCTTTCAATGAGGCGCCTTCTGCGAGCCTGGCTGCCGGTTTGTCGTCAAACAGACCGAGCAACGCCTCATCCAGCGTCTGTGCGTAGCTGAGCTTGTCGCCATGCATCACGGCCACAAGCCGCAACTCCGGATAGGCTGCCGTTTCCGCTCGCAGGTAGATGGGTTCCACATACAACAGCGAGTCGTCAACCGGTATCGCCAGCACGTTGCCGCGGATCACCTCCGAGCCCTGCTGGTTCCACAGCGTCAACTGCCCGGAAAGAAACGAATCCTGATCGATCTTGGTTTCCACCTGTTGCGGACCAAGCACGCGTTTTTCCTTCGGAAACTTGTAGGCGATGAAGCGCCCGTAGTTGTCGCCGTCGGATAGCGCAGCAATCCAGCCGATCAGCACCTGCCGGTTTTTCGGGGTAAACGGCAGGATCAGCACGAACTCCGCCTTGTCAGAACCCGGCAGCTCCCACATCACGTAGTAAGGTTCCACGGGCGTGATGTCGTGATAGTGCTTTTCGGTGGCACGCACCCAGATGTCTTCCTGGTTGTAGAACACCGCGGGGTCGGTCATGTGGTAGCGAGCAAAGATGAGCCCCTGGGCGAGAAGAAAGTCCTGGGGGTACCGAACATGCGCGACCAGCGGGGCCGGCATCGCAGCCCTGTCCTTGAACATATCGGGCAGCACCTTGCGCCATGCACGTATGATCGGGTCTGCTGAGTCGAACACATACAGCTCAACGCTGCCGTCATAGGCATCGACCACCGCTTTTACGGAGTTGCGAACATAGTTGACGCCGTCGAGCCGGTGTACCGTGCGCTCACCGCCCCTGGCTTGCGTGCCGTTGCGATACCCAAGGTATTCACGGGAATCGAAGGCCTGGCTGTAGGGGTAGTAGCTGGAGTGGGTATAGGCATCAACGATCCACTTCAAGCGCCCATCCACCGCAGCAATGTAGGGGTCCTCATCAAAGACGAGAAACGGCGCCAGCCGTTGGACACGCTCCTGCACCCGACGATAAAACATGATCCGGCTTTCCGGTGTGGGATAGCTGGACAGCAGCAACACCGTGCCATCGAACTTCCAAGCAAACAGAAACCTGCGCCAGAAACTCGACAGCACGACTCCGCCAGTCCCTTCGTACTGCGTGTATACGTTGGTTTCCCCGCTCGGGTAGTCGAACTCGGGCTCGAGCGTGTTGACCACCGCCGGGTCGTAGGTCAACTCACCGTAGTAGATTTCAGGACGAGTCACTGCCAGCTCGCTGTGCTGCGCCACTGGCGGAATGTTCTTCACCAGCAGATTGGGAAGCCCTTCCGGCGTGAAATCACTGACTGGCGCCAGCGTGTAGCCATAACCATGAGTGTATTTAAACCGCTTGTTCACAAACGTCTGGCTCTGCTGGGACAAGTTGCGCTGCGCAAGCTCGCGCGCGGCGACCATGACCTGACGATAACGATCGCCGATCTGATAGCGATCGATGTCCACGTCCACGAACTCGTAATAAAGGCGGATCTCCTGAAATTGCTTGTACACCGCATCCAGCGCTCGCCAGTCCCAGAGCCGGACCTCTGAGAGCAGGTGCTTATTGTCCGCGAGTGCGCCGCGGCCGAGTGCGGCCTCGGCGGAAAAGGCACGCTCCTCGATCTGATCGAGCTTGAACCCTCGACGGGTGAACTCGATGTTGTGCGCTATATAGGGGGTCTCAAACGTAATCTCATTAGGCCGCACGACGAGCCACTGGGTAAGCGCCGGCAACGCGACCACCAGCACTGCCCAGAGCACTCCAATGGTCAGCCAGGCGCCAAGCACCGCGATCACATTGGGTGGAGCAACGGCCTGCCAGCGAGAGACCAATCGGGTCATGAACCGGCGAAAACGGCCGAATAACGGTAACGCGCCTGCAATGAGAAACACTGCCCCCATTAGCAGCAGAGCCGGCAGCCGCACGTGGACGTCGGTCCATCCAGGCCCCATGACCACACCGAGCTTCGAGTAGAGCAGATGGCACACATTGAGCAGCTCGCCATAGGCGAGCACGACAGCCAGCGACAAGCTCGCTCCCGGAATGAGCAAACGCTCGCGCGGCACCGCAAAGCCGGGCCCCGGGCTTACCACGCCGTCGATCTCGCGAAACATCAGCACTGTCAGCAGGGAAACCACGCAGACGAAGAGCCCCAGCCAGAACAGGCTATCCAGCAATGGGAGCGTAAAAAGATAGAAACCGCTATTCAAACCGAGAAAAGGATCAACTACCTCTGTTGCGATCCGATTCAGGAACAACAGCACGAGCTGCCAGGAAAGCAAACCCCAGAAGATGCCACCCGCCGCCGAAGTGAGACCCACGATGCGGCGCAAGTGCACGCCAGCGCCGCGAGTGAGCAGCAACCCGAGCAACGCCGCAAACGCGGCGCCAGCAGCGGAAACAGCAATGCGGGCCGAGAAAAAAGTCCAGAAGCGATCCGAAAAACCAAGCGCCTCGAACCAGAGCATCTCTGCCCAGAATGCCATCAGTATCAGCAGCGCGAGCCCGGCGAAGATACTGATGCAGCCACACCACAATGCTCGCGCGTGACCTCCGGACAAGCCCTTGAAGACCAACCAACCACCAGGCCCGAACAGCAGGGCAAAGAACAAGGTATACATGACTTGGCCCTTACGAACTAAGCTTCCAAGTCTCGCACCTGAGAGATCTCATGCAAGCGTGGCTATTACCTACGCTTCCTGCCACATCCGCATCACCAGGACGCGCGGCAATCAACCCTCACTTGCCTCGCAACCGGGTGATAAGGCTCGAGGTATCCCACCGGCCGCCGCCGTAGCTTTGCACGTCGGCATAAAATTGATCGACGAGCGCGGTCAACGGTAAACGAGCACCGAGCTTGCGGCCAGCGCTGAGCGAGATGTCGAGGTCTTTGCGCATCCAGTCCACGGCGAAACCATGCTCGAACTCTCCCGCCGCCATGGTCCCATGGCGATTTTCCATCTGCCACGATTGCGCAGCACCCTTTGAAATCACGTCGACCACCGACTCAATATCGAGCCCCGCCTGCTCGGCGAAGTGCAGGCCCTCGGCAAGACCCTGCAGCACGCCGGCGATGCAGATCTGGTTGACCATCTTGGTCAGCTGGCCGGCGCCCGCGGCGCCCATCAAACGCATGGACTTGGCGTAGCAATCCATAACCGGTGCGGCCCGTTCGAAAGTCTCGGCATCCCCGCCGATCATGATCGTGAGCTGACCATTTTCCGCGCCCGCCTGACCGCCGGAGACGGGTGCATCGAGAAATCCGCAGCCCTGCCCGGCCGCGGCCTCCGCAAGCTCGGTGGCAAGCTCCGCTGAGACGGTGGTGTGGTCCACGAGGATCGCACCCGCCGTCAAGCCGGCCAGCACCCCGTCTTCACCGTACACAATCGAGCGCACGTCATCGTCGTTGCCGACGCACATGAAGGTCACGTCGCTGCCCAGCGCGGCATCTCGCGGCGTCGCGCTGGCAGCTCCAGAATGCGCCTGCAACCAGGCATCAGCCTTGCTCGACGTGCGGTTGTAGACCCGCACCTCGTATCCGGCGGCGGCCAGGTGCCCCGCCATGGGGTAGCCCATCACCCCAAGCCCGACAAAACTCACCGTCTTAACTTCGGCCACTATCTCTCCACCTCATCTCTCCACCCCCAAAAAAAGGGGAGCCAGATCAAACATCGTCGTAATCGAGCACCAGTGCAGCACTCAGCGGCCGCGACTGGCACGCCAGTACATAGCCCTGCTCCACTTCCCATTCTTCGAGAGCGTAGTTCTCCGCCATGTCCACCTTGCCACTGACCGCCTTGGTCCGGCAGGTGGAACACACCCCGGCACAACAGGAGTAAGGCAGATCAATTCCCGCAGAAAGCGCCGCCTCCAGCACGGTGTCCTCGCCGGACCCCATGCTGAAAGAGCGCCGTCGACCGTCCATGATGACTGTGACCTCGCACGTGTCTTCAACCACTGCACGCGGCCTTTCCGCACGCTCGCCTGCGGATACGGTTTCCAACGTGAAGTGCTCCACGCGCAAACGTTGAGGATCTACGCCGAGGTCGCCAAGCGCGACGCTTACCGACTCGATCATGTCGCCGGGGCCGCACAGAAAGTACTCATCTGTCGCCGCTGGCGCAAAAAAGGACCCGGCCAGCGTCTGCAGCTTGGCGGAATCGATATGGCCGTTGAGAACGTCCACATCCTTCTGCTCGCGGCTCATCACGAAATGCACGGAGAGCCTGTCTAGATAACGGTCCTTCAACCCCAGCAGCTCTTCGAGAAACATGGCTCGACCCGCGTGCCGGTTCCCGTAGAACAACACCCACTCGCAGGCCGGTTCCGAAGCGAGTTTGGCTTTGATGAGGGCCAGCACCGGTGTGATTCCACATCCGGCTGCGAAGCCGACATAACGACGCGGCGCATCGTCCTGGGCGTTCGATACAAAGCTGCCGTTTGGCGGCATAACCTGCAATCGGTCACCCGGCTCGAGCGCGGCGAGGTAGCCGGACATCTGCCCTTGATCGTGCAGCCGCACGCCGATGCGCAACGGAAACTCACCGGGGCTACTGACAAGGGAGTAGGAGCGTCGAACCTCCGACCCGTCGATCTCGGCTTTGAGCACCACGTGCTGGCCCGCTTGCCCAACAAAGTCGGCAGCCAGCGGGTCGGGCACCGCGAGCTGCATGCAGACTGCCTCTTCACCTTCCGGTTGTTTGCCCACTAGCTCCAGGGAATGAAATTTCAACATCGTCTAGTGGCACTTGAAGTAGTCGAAAGGTTCGAGACAAGCAAGACAACGATACAGTGACTTGCACGGCGTAGAGCCGAACTCGCTGACAAGCTCGGATTCATCTGAACCGCAGTGAGGACAGCACGCCGGGCGATTGTCGGCTTCGCTGTTTGGTGGCGCTATACCGAAATCGGCAAGCCTGGCCCTGCCCTCGGCGCTGATCCACAGGCTCGACCAGGCTGGCGATAACACGTCTTTTACCGTCGCGTCGGCGTAGCCGCGTTCATGCAATGCAAGCTCGATGGACTCACGGATGACTTCCGTCGCCGGACAACCCGAGTACGTGAGGGTGACACCAACTTCCGGCCCCGGCATGCGAACATAGCGAACGATTCCCAGATCGACCACATTGATCACCGGAATTTCCGGGTCAGGCACACCGCGCAGGATATCCCACACGGTCTCTTCGTCGTCCGGCTTGTCAATTACGCGAACCGGGGTGGGCTCTACCATGATGCGCCCGGATAGGTTCTCTGCAGATACTGCATGTCGGCCAGAATGTAGCCCAGGTGCTCGGTGTGCGCCCCGCTCTTGCCGAACCAGCCGTATTCGACATCAGCCGGGCGGCTCAGCGTTGCCTCTTCCAGCACCTGCTCCACCCGCGCCGACCAGGCGCTATGCAGCTCGGTGAGGTCCGGCCCGACACCGGCTGCGCACATCTGCTCGTCGAGCTCATCTGCGCTGAACAGCTCGGTCGTGAACTTCCACATGTCCTGCAGCGGCTCCGAGACCCGCCGCTGGCTTTCGGCGGTGCCGTCGCCCAGGCGAATCAACCAGCCGCTGGAGAACCGCTCGTGATACCGCACCTCTTTGACCGCTTTGGCGGCGATCTCCGCCAGTCGCTCATCCGCCGAGCCGGCAAGGGCCTGGTAGAGCTCGAGCTGCCAGGCATCAAAAAGAAACTGCCGTACTACCGTGGCACCGAAATCGCCGTTGGGTTGCTCGACCAGAGAGACGTTAGCGAACTCATCCGGCGCACGCAGGAAGGCGAGGTCATCTTCCGAGCGTCCTTGCCCTTCCATCTCTCCGGCGTAAGCGTAGAGGAGGCGAGCCTGACCGATCAGGTCCAGGGAGATATTGGCAAGCCCCAGGTCTTCCTCCAGCGCCGGGCCATGCCCCACCCATTCACCCAGCCGCTGGCCGAGGATCAGGCTGCTATCGGCAAGCCGCAGCAGATACTTCACGCGCGGATCCATCAGATGTTCTTCACCTCGTCGGGAATCTCGTAGAACGTCGGGTGCCGATAGACCTTATCCCGGGCGGGCTCGAAGAAGGCATCGGCATCGTCCGGGTCTGAGGCGGTGATGGCCGCCGACGGCACCACCCAGATGCTCACGCCTTCCTGGCGGCGCGTATACAGATCCCGCGCATGCTCCAGAGCCATTTCCGCATCCACCGCATGCAGGCTGCCCGCGTGCTTGTGCTCGAGGCCGGAGCGCGCGCGAATGAACACCTCGAACAGCGGCCAGGGTGCTTCGGTTGTCTGGTCGTTCATTTGCTCGTCACCTGCTACTCGCCACCTTCTCCGCTGCGCGCTCGGCGCCGGCACGTTTTGCGGCATACGCCAGGGCAGCTTCCCTCACCCAGGCGCCGTCTTCGTGGGCGTTGATTCGCGCCTCCAGCCGTTCCTGATTGCACGGGCCGGCGCCTGCGAGAACCGCCTTGAATTCGCCCCAATCGATTGCGCCGGTACTGTAGTGCTCGCTGGCTTCATCCCAGCTCAGATCCGGATCCGGCACCTGCAGCCCCAGGTACTCGGCCTGGGGAACCGTGGCGTCGACAAATTTGTCACGAAGCTCATCGTTGGTGAAGCGCTTGATCTTCCAGCGCATCGACTGAGCGGTATGTCTGGAATCCTTATCGCTGGGACCGAACATCATGAGCGCCGGCCACCACCAGCGATCCAGCGCTTGCTGGGCCATGCGCTTCTGCGCGTCGCTGCCTTCGCTCAATCGCAACATGATTTCAAAACCCTGGCGCTGGTGGAAACTCTCCTCTTTGCAGATGCGCACCATGGCGCGCGCATACGGGCCATACGAGCAACGACACAGCGGCACCTGATTCATGATGGCGGCGCCGTCCACCAGCCAGCCAATGGCGCCGATGTCGGCCCACGTGGGGGTCGGATAGTTGAAGATGCTGGAGTACTTCGCCTGCCCGCGCAGGAGTTGATCGACCAGCTGCTCCCGGGAGATGCCCAGGGTTTCAGCAGCGCTGTAGAGATAAGCACCATGGCCACCTTCGTCCTGCACTTTGGCGATGAGCACGGCTTTGCGCCGCAGCGTCGGTGCGCGGGTGATCCAGTTACCCTCGGGCAGCATTCCTACGACCTCTGAATGTGCGTGCTGGGAAATCTGCCGCACCAGGGTCAATCGATACGCGTGCGGCATCCAGTCCTTGGGCTCGATCTTCTCGTCGGCATCGATACGGGCCTGAAACCGTGCTTCCAGCTCGGCAAGCTCCTCGGATGGAATGTGCAGGCTCTCGTCATCTAGTGAATCCAGCCCCTGGGTATACATCGACGGCTCCGGCTTTCAGGAGCTGTCATTGTACTCCTGCAAACTCTACTGAAAACTCTCCTGAAAACTAGAGGTCCACCAACTCCACCGACTCGATGGCGGCTCCCAGGAAATGCCGGCCCACCCGGCGAAAGCGCATCACGCCATCGGTGGCAAGCAGCGTCACGCCACCGTCCCCGCCTGCCGGCTCGGTCCCGACCGGGGCCAACGCGTCCGCCACCACCCTCGCTGTGGTGTCGGCGGAATCCACGATGCGGACCGCATGCGCACCCAGCAGCCCGCCCAGGGCCTCACGAAACACCGGAAAGTGCGTGCAGCCGAGTAGCACCGTGGCAGGCGCTGCTATCGACGCCTGATCGACAAACCCGTGCAGGTAGTGCCGGAGCACGCTCTCGCAGAACTCTCCCGCATACTCGCCTTCTTCGGCCAGCGCTACCAGCAGCGGGCACGGCCGGGCGTGAACCGAAAGGTCGCCGCGCCGGGACAGAATCTCACGCTGATACGCACCACCTGCCACGGTACTCTCGGTGGCGAGCACCAGCACGGGGCCGGCGTCGGGCGACTCGACCACAGCCTCGGCACCCGGCGCCACCACGCCGAAAACCGGCAGCGACGGAAAACTCGCATTCAAGGCATCCAGCGCAAACGCCGATGCGGTATTGCAGGCGACCACCAGCGCTCGCACCCCACGGTCCACCAGAATGCGTGCCGCCTGCACAGCGTAGCGCTGCACCGTGGCCGGGCTCTTGCTGCCATACGGCAGGCGCGCGGTATCACCCAGATACAGGAAAGACTCTCCGGGCATCTGGGCCTGCAAGGCCCGCAGGACGGTGAGCCCGCCCATGCCGGAGTCGAACACACCAATGGGCGCCTGGATCATTCGGACTTGTGCAGTTCTACGCTGATGTTGATGTCCACATCGTCCGTCACCATCGGCACGGCATAGCCGAGCCCCCACTCCGAGCGCTTGACCCGGGTGGTGGCGTTGAAGCCCATGGCCAGCACCTTGGCAAGCGGATGCATGCCGGCCTTGTTGAGGGTGGCGCTCAGCACCACCGGCTTGGTCGTACCGAGGATCGTAAGGTCACCGGTGATGGCCGCCGAGCTGTCGGCGTTGATCTCGATGCCGGTGGCCCGAAAGATAATCTCCGGATGCTCGGCTACGTTGAAGAAGTCCTCGCCACGCAGGTGGGCGTCGAAGTCGTCCACCCTGCTGTCGACGCTGGCCGCTTGAATCGTCACCCCGAGATCGCTCTCTGCCGGGTCTTCGGCATCGTATTGCAGCTCGACGTCGAACTCCCTGAAGCCGACGGTGGGCACGGAAAAGCCCAGATGGGTATAGGAAAAGTTGACGTAACCGTGGGTCTTGTCGAGTTTGTAGGTGCCTGACGGGATCTCCGCCAGGTCGGCGAGCGCGGTTCCAGCAAGCGCCGCCAGCAGCGTCATGGCCATCAGTTTTTGAACGGTTCCCATCAACGTTTCCTCATATTCGTTTTCTCATGATTGCCCGGCGCACCGCGGCATCGACCGCGTCCTCACTCAACGCCACCTTCGAACTGCCCTCAGGGATCACCCCGAGGCGCGCATACAGATCATCCAGCGGTGGCATTCCCGGACTGTTGGCGTAGCGGCGATAAAGCTCGACGAACACCGGATACTTGCTCAGCTCGTCGAGCTTGGCAAACAGCTCGGCGCCGTTCCACGTACGTGTCGACGGCAGGCAACAAGCCTGCAAACGCGCCAGCACCGTATCCAGCGACTCCGCCGAGTTGCTCAAGCGTCGCAACTCCGCATCTGCCAGAAGCGCGACGGCAGCCCCGCTCCAGTAAATCAGCATGCGCATCTCCCAGAACGGCCGCTCCGAGATGCGGCTGAGGTTCGGCGGCCGACGGATCTCGCGCGCCCGCTCGAAGGATCGATGCAGCCGCCGCCATGCGTCCTGTTCCGTATAGACGCCGCGCCGGGCCAGCAGCACGTTCTGGTAGTAGCTGGCAAACCCTTCGGATATCCATTTGTCCCGGGAGCGAACGTAGGGTAGCAGCAGGTGGCTGAATTCGTGGGTGGCGGTCCAGTCACCAAGATAGTCGGCAAGGGGCCGCTCGGCATCGACGAAGAACCGCACCGCTTCGCCGCCGTCACGGATCACATAGCCGAAAGGAACAGCCGACCGCGCACCGCCCCAATCCTTGCCCCACTCCGGGTCGCTGGGCTGCACAATGACCTGTGGCGCCGGATTCGGGAACCGTCCGTAAACCGCGGCCACGTCCGCGGCGGCTGTGCGCAACCATACCGCGATCTTTTCCGAATCCAGTTTCTGGCCAGGCCCGTCGACAAAGGCCACCCGCATCCTCGCGCCGGGCAGTTCGATGTCCTGCAGATCAAAGCGGCCAAAAACCGCCGAGGCGCGGCTGCTCTGTGGCGATGCCGACATCTCGAAGAAGCGTCCCCCCAACGAGCGCCAGGGAACCGATGCATTCATCGCTGTGGGCAACGACAGCTCAATTCGAATCCTGTCGCCCGCGGCCAGCGGCGGAGTCCACAACCAGTTGCCTGGCGACGAAACGACGACGCCCGGAGCCACCGCCGGGCTGCGGCCGTCTGTCGTGGCAGCCAGCGGATAGCGGTAGCTCAGACAGGTGGCGTCGTCGCCGGTGACGATACGGTTACGCCGAATGCCGAGCGGTTCGCTTTCGCAGGTAGTCAGCCGCGAAATCCGCGAGCTGTCACCATCGCGGGCGGACAGCCAGGCTACCTCACCTGCCAGTTCGGCACGAACCGCGACCTGGCTGAGCCCCTCGTCCATTGCAACGTGGTAGCGATGCTCAACACCCCAGGCCGACGTCTGCGCCAGTAGCGCCGCGGCTATCAGGATCGCGGCCAGGAAGATCGTGCGCATTATGGGGCTAGTCTTCTTCCAGCACCGATTCGAACGTTTCCAGGTTGGGGTGACCGAGATAGGTGCCTTTCGGCGCGCTGGCCTGGGCGTGTGCGGCACGAAAATGATCGGACTCCGTCCAGGCAACAAACGCCGAGCGGTCTTCCCACACCGTGTGCGATGCATACAGAGTGTGATCCTCCGAAGCCGGGCCTTTCAGCAGGGCAAAGTGCCTGAACCCGGGCACCTCCGACAGATAGCTGTCGCGCTCGCGCCAGATCTTTTCGAAGCCATCTTCGAAACCCGGCGCTATCTCGAATCGATTCATGGCAATGAACATGCAAATACTCCTTAGTTTTGTGTCTGAACCCCGGCCTCAGATTGGCGGACCTCAGCTTGGCGGAAGAGGGCCTGCAGCTGGCGCGGGCTTTGCACCACCTGGTTGACGACAAGCCGCGCATGGTCGTCTATCAGCACCAGGCTCGGTAGCGCACGCACCTGCAGGTGCAGCCCAAGCTCCTGGGAAATCAGGTAGCGTTCTTCATCCATGCCGTGCGCATCGGCGTAGGCTGAGTAGGCGCCCATGTCGGTGCCGTCGCTCACCCAGAAACCGTCCAGCAGGTCGCGTCGGTCATGGAGCTGATCCAGGTAGGCGGGCAATACGGATTTGCAGATCGGGCAATCGGCTGCCACGAACAACAGGGCCATCCAATGCCCGGTGGCGCTCGGCTCGCGCAAGCCCAGATGACCACCTGCGAGCGTCGGCATCTCCAGGTCCGGCACCTCGGCGCCTGTTTCCAGCGCAGGGCTCGCCTTCAGCACCCCCAGCGGCGCGGTACGCTCGTGCAGAATTCCGATCTGACGGGCGAGCGACAGCACCACCAGACCCAACCCCGCCACCACGGCGAGCAACGCCACATTCGATATCAACAGCCAGCTCATGGGCGGCCAGTGTAATCGGCGTCGTTGGGCCGAGCCAGCCGCGCGGGTCAAACGTCGGACGTGCTTTAAGTGAACTTCCCTAGTGCCCCTGCTCCAGCATTCAGCCAATATTCCGTCATGGAATTCGACCTGTGGCGGCCATTGGCGGGTCTCGGCCTGTTTCTGTTCTCGATGAGCATCATCGAAAACGCGCTGGAGTCGTTGTCTGGAAGGGCCTTCCGGCGTTTTCTGCGCCGCAACACCGAGCGCCCGCTCAGCGGCATCCTCAGCGGCACCGTCGCCACCGCGGTGCTGCAATCGAGTTCGCTTGTTGGCCTGATGATGCTGGCCCTGGTGGGTGCCGGGGTGGTGCAGATGCGCAACGCCCTGTCGGTGATCTTCGGGGCCAATCTCGGCACCACGGCGACGGGCTGGATCGTAGCAACCATTGGTTTCAAGCTGCATCTCGATGAGGTGGCCCTGCCGCTGATCGCCGTCGGTGGCTTGAGCGCCATTGCCATCAAGGACGACAGGTTCCGGCAGGCGGCCCGCATCACGTTTGCCGTTGGCCTGCTGCTGATGGGTCTGCAGCTCATGAAAGCCGCCGTGGGCGACATCGGCGAGGTACTGGACCTGGCGTCCCTGGAGCAGGCGGGTGCTCTGCAGTTCCTGCTGTTCGGCGTGGTCTTTTCCGCGCTCGTCCAGTCGAGCTCAGCCACCATGATGGTCACGCTGAGCGCTCTGCACGGCGGTATTATCGACCTGGAAGCCGCGGTGGCGGTGATCATCGGTGCCGACATCGGCACCACCGGCACCGTGCTGATGGGCGCTCTGAAAGGCACCGCGGCGAAAAAACGGGTCGCGGTGGGCCACTTCATGTTCAATTTCGTCACCGGCGTGGTGGCCTTCACGCTGCGGGTCCCATTGACGGCTGCTCTCATGTTGTTCGGGCTACCCGATCTGCTGACCCTGGTTGCGTTCCACACCACCTTCAACCTGATGGGCATCATGCTGTTCGTGCCCGTCATCGGCCGGTTCTCCGACTGGCTGGAGAACCGATTCGAAGACGGCGACAGCTCGGTGGGCAGGCATCTGGCGGATGTCGCCATCGAACTGCCTGACGCCGCGGTGGAGTCCATACGACTGGAAACCAACCACCTGCTGCAGCGGGTGATCTGTCAGAACCTGATGATCCCGGAACCGAAGCTTGGTATTCCATCGGGTACGCTGCCAGTGGGTCTGCGCGCGCCGAGAGCCGTGGTGGCTGAGCTCGAAGCCAACTTCGAGGATGCTTATGACGCGAGCAAGCGGCTGGAGGGCGAGATCATCACCTTCTCCACCGACGCGCAGATCGCCGCGCTGGACAAAGACGAAAGCGACATGATCACCCGCTGCCAGTTCACGGTGCGGGAAGCCATCCAGGCATCTAAGAGCTTGAAGGACGTTCACGCCGACCTGCTTACCTTTGCCTATTCCCACCGTCCGGTGCTCAACGACTACGCAAGCCACGCGCGCGATATCATGGAGGAAATCTACGGCCAGATATTCAAGCTTCGCCACGGCGCGCAACAGGGCGAAGCCGCCGAGCGGGGCTATCCAAAGCTCGAGGACATCATCGTGCTCAACCAGCTCGCCCACCTTCGTCACGACGAGATGCACGCCTCGATCTACGACGATGTGCGGGCGGGACGCCTGGACAAGGGAAGCATTTCTTCGCTGCTCAACGTAAATCGGGAACTGTTCAACTCGAACCGGTCGCTGCTGGCGGCTATCGCCACGGCCACCCTGCCCCCTGATCAGGTCGAGACGCTGGAGCTGCTGCCGGCCAGCGCAGTGTAGCCGGCCCCGCTACTCAACAAGGGACTCAAACAGGGACTCGAAACGCTGGCGCAGATCGTTCTTTTGCACCTTACCCATGGCGTTGCGCGGCAGCTCGGCCACGTTCATCACCCGCTTGGGCTGCTTGAAACGGGCAAGCTTTCCGTCCAGGGCCGCGCCGACGTCGGCTTCGCTCACCTCATCGGCAGCGGGGACGACTACCGCCACCACCCCCTCACCAAAGTCCGGGTGCGGCACGCCGATGACGGCGCTCTCCACCACCCCCGGAATCTCGTCGATGAGCTTTTCCACCTCTTTCGGGTAGACGTTGTAGCCGCCGGAGATGACCAGGTCTTTGGCCCGGCCGACGATGGAGATGCGGCCTTCGGAATCCATCCGACCCATGTCGCCGGTCACGAAAAAGCCGTCATCGCGAAACTCTTCGGCCGTCTTGTCAGGCATCTGCCAGTAGCCTTTGAACACGTTTGGTCCGCGCACCTCGATGATTCCGACCTCTTCGGCCGGGAGTGCGCGCCCGGCTTCATCGGCAATGCGCGTTTCGATACCCGGCAGCGCAAACCCCACGGTGCCCGCCACCCGCTCACCGATCAACGGGTTCGAGGTGATCATGGCCGTTTCGCTCATGCCGTAGCGTTCCAGAATCTTGAGCCCGGTACGCTCTTCCCATGCCCGGAAGGTCTGCTCGGTAAGCGGCGCCGAACCGGAAATGAACAGCCGCATGTTGCCGCACACCTCGGCGTCAAACTCCGGGTGCTCGAGAAGCCGGGAATAAAATGTGGGCACACCCATCATGACCGTGGCGTGGGGCAGCGAGGCGAGCACCGCATCGGCGTTGAACCCTGGCAGGAACAGCACCGGCGTACCGGACAGAAACGCACAGTGCAGCGCCACGAACAACCCGTGTACGTGAAAGATGGGCAAAGCATGCAACAACACGTCGTCGTCCTGCCAACCCCAGTAGTCCAGCAAGGTCAGCGCGTTGGATAGCAGGTTCTGCTGGGTGAGCATGGCGCCCTTGGAGCGTCCCGTGGTCCCGGAGGTGTAGAGAATCGCCGCGATGTCTGCACCTGCAGGCGC